>OHES01001415.1_pt1 | contig 10313 bp, 9 predicted proteins | sample 1567371 | NCBI WGS metagenome assembly OHES01 (sample SAMEA3879533, study PRJEB24766) | human gut metagenome | biome: human-associated habitat; feature: feces | place: USA | collected 1985/1987 | reverse complement strand
CATATTTTTTCCCTGCCGCAACATCATGATCGAGCTGGTTTTTCAGCGCGTCGATCGAAGCAAATTTCTGCTCCGGGCGCAGGAATTTTAACAGAGAAACCTCCGCCTGTTTTCCATAGAGATCCTCGCTGCAGTCAAAAAGATTCGTCTCCACGCCGGTAAATTTTTCCTGTACCGTCGGCTTAACACCGATGTTTGTGATACCGTAATAAATTTTTCCTTCGATTTTCACCTCGGAAACGTAGACGCCAAACGGCGGAAGCAGCTTTTCTGCCGGCGGGATCTGATTGATGGTCGGCACGCCGATCGTTCTGCCGAGTGCATGACCGTGGACAATCTCGCCGTGAACCGCGTAATCGTAGCCGAGCAGACCGCTCACGGCTTCCATATTGCCCTGTTCCAGCTCTTCCCGTGCCCAGGTGCTGCTGATTTCGCGGCCGTTTTCCTCTGCTTTTTCGATGATCTCGGTTTCAAAACCAAGGGACGGGCCCATTTCTTTCAGCATTTCGGCTGTGCCGCTTCTCTTGTAGCCAAAACCGAAATCCTTTCCCACAACAACTTTTTTCGCGTGCAGCTTATCCACCAGAATCTCTTTGATAAAGGCTTCCGGCGTCATGTGCATCACTTCATCCACAAACGGGCATTCCACAAGGCAGTCCATGCCAAGCTGTTCGAGGCGGGCTCTTCTCTCCTCATTCGTCAGCAGCTGATGCGGCTTGACATGCTGCACTTTCGACTGCGGCGGCACGTCAAATGTAAACACAACCGTTTCCAGTCCTTCCGTTCTGCCGATTGCAAGGACACGGCGGATCAGAAGCATATGCCCCCGGTGGAGGCCGTCAAATTTTCCCAGGGTTACAACGCTGTCCCCTCTGCTGTCAAAATCCAGTGTTTTTGTTAGATATCTCATGTTCTCTCCAGAAATAACTTGACCGGTCTGGTTAAGTTTTGTGATGGTCTGTATTGATAAATACCGACAAACGTTCCGTCATCGAGATAAAGGCGGAACTCCTCGTCTTCTGCGAAGTCCCCGCCGGAAGCAGTTTCCCCGATTTCGCGGATCTGCGCCGGTTTCAGCGGATTTCCGTTTTCCGCAAGCTTTTTCGCATGATCGTCCGCTGTCGCAAAGCTGCGCAGCGCGGCAAACATTTCATCGACCGGCACGAGAATCTCCGAAAGGCGGCCCTCACCGACAATCGCTGCGATCTCGTCAAGCGTGTGCGCTCCGTTTCTGTCAAACTGGCCGACTCTCGTGCGGATCAGCTGCTCCATACATCCGTGGCAGCCCAGTTTTTCGCCGATATCGTGGCACAGGGTGCGGATATACGTTCCCTTCGAACACGTTACCTCCATGCGCACCAGCGGAAGCTTCACTTCCAGAATGCTGATCTCGTAAAAGTGCACCGTGCGGGCTTTCCGCTCGATCTCGATGCCTTCCCGCGCCAGCTCGTAGAGTTTCTTTCCATTAACCTTCAGCGCGGAATACATCGGCGGCACCTGCTGCTGCTCCCCGACAAACGAGGCGATGCAGTCCCGCACCTCTTCTTCCGTCACGGTCACCGGCGCTTCTGCTGTCACGGTTCCGCTCATGTCCTGCGTATCCGTTGCGATTCCAAGGTGAAGCAGTGCTTCATACGTCTTCGTTTCATCGGTCAGCATATCGCAGAGACGCGTTCCCTTTCCAATGCAGACCGGAAGCACGCCCGTCGCATCCGGGTCTAGGGTTCCGGTGTGGCCGATTTTTTTCTGGTGCAGGATGCCGCGCAGCTTCGCAACCACGTCATGCGACGTAAATCCCGCCTCTTTCCATACGTTCAGAACTCCGTTTATCATGTTGTTTTGTCTCCCTCTTTTTCACAAGAAAACCGGGCGTGGATGTATTTTCTGCGCCCGGCTGTTTCCTGTTTATGCTTCTTCCTCTGTCGTCTCTTCTTCCTCTTCTGCAAGAAGCTGTTTTTCGATATACAGAGTCAGATTGTTGATTACATCATACGGAGAACCTGACATCGTGCAGCCAGCCGCACAGATATGGCCGCCGCCGCCGAATACGGCTGCGATTTTGCTCACATCAACCAGCTCGTCGGAGCGGAGGCTTACTTTGAAGACCTGCGGCTCCAGCTCATACAGGAAGATTGCTACGTGAACGCCTTCTGTATTTTTTAACTGGCTGACAATGCCGTCCATATCTCCCGGTGTCAGGCCATAGAAGTCCATGACCTTCTTCCGCACGATACCGACAATACACTGCTTGTCGAGAAGCATGATGCTCTCTGTCAGCGTGCGTCCCATAATCTGGTTCTGTACATATGTTTTCTTGAAGAATGCATCCTCGATGATTCTGGTAAACGGAACTCCCTTTTCCATCAGAGCGGCCGCAACCCGCATCGTGTGCGGAGAGGTGCTGCTGTACTGGAATACGCCGGAATCGGTCACAATACCGGTGTACAGCGCCTCGGCGCACGGCTCGGAGATCTTTTCTTCCTCCAGAAGTCCGAACAGCACCTCGCAGGCAGAGCTTGCATCCGGCTCTACGTGATTGATTTCGCAATATTCTGTATTCGTCACATGGTGATCGATGCAGATCGTCTTTCCCGCTTTTGCAAGAAGCGGTGCGGCAACGCCGATGCGTTCCTCGCTGGATACATCCAGAAGGACCACAAGGTCGTACGCTTTCTCTTCACAGCTTGTCTTTACCTCAGAAAAGCCCGGAAGATAGGAAAATTCCGGCCGTGGATCCTCAAGATAGACATCTGCCTGAATCTCCGGCCGATTGTCGCGAAGATACTGGTATAATCCCAGGCAGGAACCGATGCAGTCACCGTCCGGACGAACGTGTCCGGCGATGGCCATGCAGGAGACTCCGTTTAGAATTTCATCAATTTTCTTCATTTTCCTCATCCTTTTTGTCTTCTTTGTGTGTTACTTCATCAATCAGTTTCGACATCGTAACGCCATATTCAATCGACTCATCCAGGACAAAGGTCAGCTCCGGTGTATTGCGGAGGTTAATGGTCTTGGCCAGCATACGGCGGATGAAGCCCTCCGCGCTCTTTAAGCCGCGGATGGTTTCTTTCTTCGCCTCATCATCGCCAAACACACTGATATATACTTTACACGTCTTCAGATCCGGCGCTACCTCTGCCGCTGTGACAGAGGTCATCATTCCGATGCGCGGATCCTTGATCTCGTTCCGGATGATGTTGGAAAGCTCTTTCTGTACTTCCCCGTTGATCCTGGTGTTTTTAATACTGTTTTTTCTCAACTTAATTCCTCATTTCTATCTCGGCACTTCTACCATGATATAGGCCTCGACCTGATCGAACTCCTGAAGATCGTTGAATCCTTCAAATACAAGACCGCACTCATAGCCGGAGCGCACTTCTTTGACATCGTCTTTGAAACGTTTGAGGGATGCCAGATTTCCTTCGAAAATCTGGTTTCCTTCGCGGCTGATTCGAACTTTGCAGCCTCTCTGGAACGTTCCGTCCAGTACATAGCTTCCGGCGATCGTTCCGACACCGGATGCCTTGAAGAGCTGACGTACCTCGGCATGGCCGATAACTTTCTCTTCGTAAACCGGCTCAAGCATACCCTTCATGGCTGCCTCAACATCCTCAATTGCCTGGTAGATGACACGGTACAGACGGATGTCTACGCCGTTCTGCTCTGCCATGGATTTTGCGTTCGCATCCGGGCGTACGTTAAATCCGATAATGATGGCGGAAGATGCGGTTGCCAGCATAACGTCGGACTCGTTGATCGCACCGACACCGCCGTGGATGACGCGTACGGCAACTTCCTCGTTGGAGAGTTTGACAAGACTCTGTTTTACTGCCTCGACAGATCCCTGTACATCGGCTTTGACAACGAGTGCCAGTTCTTTTAAGTTACCCTCCTGAATCTGGTTGAACAGATCATCCAGGGACATCTTCGCTTTTGTCTCCTCAAGCAGGTTCTTCTTGTTCTCTGCCACGAAGGTTGCTGCGAAGTTCTTTGCTTCTTTATCGTTATCGGTCTGAACGAGGATCTCTCCTGCGTTCGGAACATCGGAAAGTCCGAGGATCTCAACCGGAGTAGACGGACCTGCCTCTTTGACGCGGCGTCCCTTATCATCCATCATCGCACGGACTTTACCGGAGCATGCGCCTGCTGCGATGTAATCGCCGACATGCAGGGTACCTTTCTGTACCAGAATGGTAGCAACCGGTCCTTTTCCTTTATCCAGCTCAGCCTCGATGACAAGACCTCTTGCTTTCCGGTTCGGGTTTGCTTTCAGCTCGAGCACTTCGGAAGTCAGAAGGATCATCTCAAGCAGATCGTCGATACCTTCGTTGTTCTTTGCAGATACCGGAACGAATACGGTGCTTCCGCCCCAGTCCTCCGGAATCAGTTCGTACTCGGAGAGCTCCTGTTTTACACGCTCTACGTTTGCGCCTGGTTTATCGATCTTATTGATCGCAACGATGATCTCAACACCGGCTGCTTTTGCATGGTTGATTGCCTCAACGGTCTGCGGCATCACACCGTCGTCTGCTGCGACAACGAGAATGGCGATATCCGTTGCATTGGCTCCACGCATACGCATAGCGGTGAATGCCTCATGTCCTGGGGTATCGAGGAACGTAATCTTCTGTTTGTTAATTGAAACGGTGTATGCACCGATGTGCTGGGTAATACCGCCAGCCTCGCGGTCGGTGACATGGGTGTTCCGGATGCAGTCCAGAAGAGATGTTTTACCGTGGTCAACGTGTCCCATAACGCAGACTACCGGCGGACGCGGAACCATGTCTTTTTCATCCTCTTCGTCCTCTTTTAAGAGCTCTTCGATCACATCGACTTTCTCTTCCGGCTCAGCGATGATATTATAATCAAGCGCGATTTCCTGTGCTTTTTCGAAATCGATCTCATGGTTTACGGTAACCATCGTTCCTTCCATGAACAGTTTCTTTACGATGACTGCCGGCTGCATTTTCATCTTCTCAGCCAGCTCGCGGATGGTCATTTTCTTCGGCAGGGTAATCTCCTTTACCTCATCCTTCGGAGCTTCCTGTTTCGGTTTGTTGACCGGTTTCTGGAGCGCTTTCGGGAGTCTGGACTGCTGATGATGTCCCTGGTTCGGACGGTTTCCGCCTCTTCCTCTGTCTTCACTGAATTTATTTTCTCTTAAAGAATCTTTGTTTTTGTCTTTTTCTTTTCTTCCTGTATCACGGCCTGGCTTCTTGATGCCAAGGCTCATTGTATCGCCTGCAGAGCTCTTATGCTCGGTTCTGCGGCGGTCTCCTCCCGGACGGCGGTTCTGATTCTGGGAATCATCATCCTTTCCTGCGAACGGTCTTCCGCCATTATTTCCCGGTCTGCCTCCGTTTGGACGTGCGGAACGCTCACCGAATGGTCTTCCGCTTCTCTCACCGTTTCCGCTTCTTCCGCCGTTATTGCGGTCTCCTCCCGGACGGTCTCCGCTGCGGTTCGGGCGGTCTCCGTTATTGTTGAAGCGGCGCTCTCCCTGCGGACGGTCTCCATTGCGGTTCGGACGATCTCCATTTCCGCCGTTTCCGTTTCCACGGTTCGGACGGTCCTCGCTTCTTCCGTTTCCATTGCGGTTTCCTTCCGGACGGCCGTTTCCGCGGGACGGACGGTCTTTTTTCTGTCCCTGGTTCTTTGTGAACTCTTTTGCTTCTTTACTTGTTGCGTTCTGCGGACGCACAACGGAAATAATTTTCTTTTTCTTCGGTTTTGCCTGCTCTTCCGGTTTCTTCATTTCCATATTTTCTGTATCTTTCTTTTCCAATGATCTTTTCTCCTCTTTCTGCGGTTTTCGTGTTTCCTGCATCCATCCACCGACCTTTCCGGCCTTACGCCTTACGCTTCTGCCAACAATGCTGCTATTTTTTCTGCAAAATGCGCTTCACATACGGCAAGGGAAGAACGGTATTCTCTTCCGATGGCTCTTCCAAGCTGCTCTTTGTCCCCAAAAAGAATGCATGGCACTTTATAGTATGCACACATATTGCGAAATTTCTTCTGTGTATTGGCCGACGCCGTTTCCGCCAGAATGACAAGGTATGCACTGCCGCTCTTTACGGCCTGCTCGGTCGCAAATTCGCCGCTCGATACCTTACCCGCCTTCATAGCAAGGCCCAGCATGGATAATCCTTTACTTTGACTGTTCAATCTTCGCAAATGCCTCCTTTAACTGCTCATAAACCTCTGATGGAATTTCTGCCTTCAGAGAACGGGAAAGTCCTTTGTTTTTCATTGCTTTCCCCAGACATTCCAGAGAGCAGACATAAGCACCGCGTCCGTTCATTCTTCCGGTTGTGTCCGGAACAATCGTTCCTTCGGTGGTTTTCACCACGCGGATCATTTCTTTTTTGTTTTTCATTTCATTGCAGCCAATGCATTTACGCAGCGGCACTTTACGAACTGTACTCAAATGCTCATCCCGCCTTTGTTTTTATTTTAATTACTCTTCGTCTCCGGCTTTCTCTGCTGTTTCTACATCATTCTCGTCGAAGTCTTCTTCTGCAGAGATGGTTTCCTCCTCTGCTGCGGACTCATCGTAATTGCCCTCTTCCTCGTATTCCTCTTCTTCTACGTAGTCGAAGTCTCCTGCCTCGCGTGCCTGGGTCTCGCTCTTGATGTCGATCTTGAACCCGGTCAGACGTGCGGCAAGTCTTGCGTTCTGTCCCTCTTTACCGATGGCAAGGGAAAGCTGGTAATCCGGAACGATCACTTTTGCGGTCTTCTCATCCGGGTCTGCCATAACGGAGATAACTTTTGCCGGGCTCAGTGCGTTCTCGATCAGGAGTGCCGGGTTCTCATCCCATGTGATGATGTCGATCTTCTCGCCGTTCAGCTCGTTGACAACCGCGTTGACACGGCTTCCGTTCATACCGACGCATGCGCCGACTGCATCGACATTCGGATCGTTGGACCATACTGCCATTTTTGTACGGCTTCCCGCCTCACGGGCAATGCTCTTGATCTCTACGATGCCTTCCGCAACCTCGGAAACCTCAGACTCAAAGAGACGTTTTACGAGTTCCGGATGGGTACGGGATACCATAACCTTCGGTCCCTTGGTTGTATTCTTTACTTCCAGAACGTATACTTTCACACGCTGGGTCGGCTCAAATTTCTCGCCTTTGACCTGCTCGTTCTCGGTCAGCAGAGCGTCTACTTTACCGAGGTTGATGCTGACGTTGCGTCCTACATAGCGCTGTACCACACCGGTAACCACATCGTGCTCTTTCTCGAAGTACTGATCAAACAGAACTTTACGCTCTTCCTCACGGATCTTCTGAAGAATGACGTTTTTGGCATTCTGGGTTGCAATACGGCCGAACTCTTTGGATTTGATTTCTACCGGAACGATATCGCCGAGTTCATAGCGGGAGTCTGCACGTTTTGCATCGGAAAGGGCGATCTCCATGATCGGATCCTGTACCAGATCAACAACGGTTTTCTCTGCTACGACTTTGAAATCACCAGTCTGGGCGTTGATGCTTACCTTTACATTATCTGCTTTGCCAAAATGGTTTTTACAGGCCTGGATCAGCGACTGCTCAATTGCCTCAAGCAGGGTATCTTTGCTGATATTCTTCTCTTTCTCAAGAACTTCAAGGGCCTCCATTAATTCTGTATTCATTTTTCTCTTTTCCTCCTGTATCTGCGTCTGTTTAGAAATCAAATGCTAAACGGATCAATGCAATATCGCTTTTCTGGAAGACGCGCTCTGTTCCGTCCTCCTCCTCAATGGTCACACTGTTATCATCATATGCGGTGAGTATTCCGTAAAATTCCCGGTTTCTCTCGATCGCACGGTATGTCCGGATTTCCAGCTCTTTTCCCATGCTTCTCTTGTAGTCTTTCTCTTTTTTCAGCGGACGTCCAAGGCCCGGGGAGCTGACCTCCATGATATAGGCGTCATCGATAAAGTCCTCTGCGTCCAGCCGGTCAGAAAATGCACGGCTGACGATTTCGCAGTCATCCACGGTGATTCCGCCTTCTTTGTCGATGTAAGCACGCAGGTACCAGGTACCGCCCTCTTTGACATACTCCACATCCACCAGTTCAAAACCATTGGCTTCTACAATCGGAGTGATCAGTTCTTCTGCCTTCTGTTCGTATTCTTCTCTTCTGCTCAAATCCTCACCACCTTTTTGATTTAGGGAAACTTCTGAAAAATTCTTTCATTTCCCTGTACACAAGAAAGAGTGGACGAAATCGTCCACTCCTTAACAGTCACTTATTAACAGCTTTACTATAGCACCTTTTCTGCGTAATTGCAAGGGTTAATTGCAATTTTTCCTTTATTTATCACGTTTTTTCCACTTATTTACGCTCCGATCCCGGACAGATATGGACATCAAGCTGATTATACGGAATAGAAATCCCTGCCGCATCAAATTCTTCCTTGATGCGCTCGTTCATTTTCCACTTGACCGGCCAGTAATTTTCCGTTGCGACCCAGGCGCGGAGACCGACCGTAATCGCGCTCTCGCCCAGCTCATCTACGAAAAACTGCTGCTCCTCTGACTGAAAATGCGGCTCCTCCTCAACGAGGCGGCGCAGGATGTCCTTCGCTTTTCTGATATCGGACTCATAAGAAATGCCGACTTTGATTTCCAGCTTTCTACGGTCCATTGCCGTCACGTTGATGATGGTATGGTTCGTCAGATTGGCGTTCGGAATCATGATGGTACGGTTGTCGATGCTGTTGATTGTCGTGTAATACATCTCAATCTTTTTGACCGTTCCCTCCTGACCTTCGCCCGGGAAGATGATGTAGTCACCGACCTTAAATGGTTTCAGCAGCAGAATCATCACGCCGCCTGCAAAGTTTGAGAGGCCGCCCTGCAGTGCCAGGGATACGGCAACGCCGGCGGAGGCGATGGCTGCCGCAATCGACGCTTCGGACACAATGCCGAGCTGAACGATGATTGTCAGCACCAGCAGCGTGTTCAGACTGTATTTCACCATGGAAACGGTAAAACTGACTACAGCCTCCTCCGTGTTAAAACGCCGCATATTTTTTCGAATCAGCCCGCAGAGCCACAGGATCAGTTTGCGTGCAACCAGAAAAAGGATTACCGCAAACACGATCTTCAGCACCAGATCGGCAGTCGAGGAGGCTTTGTCGATCCAGTATTCATAAACGCGTTCTGCCGCTGTCAGATTCACCATGTGTTATCTCTCCTCTGTCTCGAATTTTCTCTGCAGCTCCTCGCCGAGTTCACTCATGCCTGTGCTTTTTTTCGTTTTTGTCTCTGGTTTTGCCTCTGATTTTGCTTCCGACTTGGTTTCCGGCTTTGCAGCCGGTTTCTTTTCCGGATCGGCGGCGCGGTATTTTTCCACGGCTTTTGCTGCCTCTGCCGCTGCGAATTTTCCGGCTTTTACCAGCTTATCCACCGTCTGCTCCACCGTTTTCACCGGTTTGCTGTCGATCGCCTGCTTTACGGCTTTCTCTACCTTCTCTGTCGCAATCGTGGTTCCCTGCTTTTTCTCTGCTCTTTTCGCCGTTTTTTCCGATACTTTTTTCTCTGTTTTTCCGGCAGTCTTTGTTGTTTTCTTTACTTTTACTGCTTCTTCCGGTTTCCCGGCCGATTTTACATTCTTTCCGGTTTTCTTCTCTGTCGCCGCTTTCGCTGCAGTTTTTGCTTTCGCACGCTTATTGCTCGCAGCACCCGTCTCCGGCTTCGTATATGAAAATACCTGAACAGAAAGCGGTGCAAGTTTCACGGTAATGGAATTTTTCCGCTCGTCACACTCTGTTTTTTTCGACATTTTCACACGTGGATTTCCAACGCCGGTTCCACCATAGGCCTCTGCATCACTGTTGAACATTTCTTTGTACTTTCCGGGATACGGCACACCAATGCGGAAATCATCGTACTCGACATTCGAGAAGTTGCATACGACAAGTAGTGTATCTTCTTTCTTCTTCGTCCTGCGTAAAAAGATCAGAAGGTTCTTCTCCCACTCCATGCCATTGATCCATTCAAAGCCCTCCGGCTTTTCGTCAAGCTGATACAGTGCCGGATTTGCCTTGTAAAACGCATGCAGTGCTGCCATATAGTTCTTTAACTGCAGATGCTCCTTATCCTCCAAAAGTTCCCAGGACAGGGGCTGTTTCTCATTCCACTCTTTTTCCTGTCCGAATTCCTGACCCATAAAGAGAAGCTTCTTTCCGGGATGCACCATCTGATAAGCGTACGCCAGACGGAGGTTTGCCATTTTCTGTTCCGGTGTACCCGGCATTTTGGTATACATAGACCCTTTCAGGTGAACCACTTCATCGTGTGACAGACTCA
>OHES01001413.1_pt1 | contig 10328 bp, 10 predicted proteins | sample 1567371 | NCBI WGS metagenome assembly OHES01 (sample SAMEA3879533, study PRJEB24766) | human gut metagenome | biome: human-associated habitat; feature: feces | place: USA | collected 1985/1987 | reverse complement strand
CCATTGGGACACGCTAAGGAATGGGCGTGGGACACGGTAAACAAGTGCACGGTAGAAAACGAAAAGATCGACAACGTTACCATCTTCCCGCTGGAACTGAACACCATGCCGGGATTCGCCGGTTCTTCCGCATACTATCTGCGCTACATGGACCCGCACAACGACAACGCCCTCGTGGGCGAGGAAGCCGACCACTACTGGCAGAACGTTGACCTTTATGTGGGCGGAACAGAGCACGCCACGGGCCACCTGATATACTCACGCTTCTGGAACAAGTTCCTGTTCGACCTCGGTGTGTCGTGCCAGGAGGAGCCTTACAAGAAGCTCGTCAACCAGGGTATGATTCAGGGACGCTCTAACTTCGTTTACCGCGTAAACAGCGACGACCACTCTAAGAAGCCGCTGTTTGTAAGTCTCGGACTGAAAGACCAGTATGACGTAACGCCTATACACGTTGACGTAAACATCGTTCACGGCGACGTGCTCGACACAGAGGCATTCAAGGCATGGCGCCCCGAATACAACGACGCCGAATTCATACTCGAAGACGGCAAGTATGTGTGCGGATGGGCTATAGAGAAGATGTCAAAGTCGATGTTCAACGTTGTCAACCCCGATATGATTGTTGAGAAATACGGTGCCGATACATTGCGTATGTACGAGATGTTCCTGGGTCCGGTAGAACAATCCAAACCTTGGGATACAAACGGTATTGATGGTGTACACCGGTTCATCAAGAAGTTCTGGACATTGTTCTTTGACCGTAACGGCAATTATCTGGTTACAGATGAACCGGCTACTCCCGAAGAACTGAAATCCTTGCATAAGCTTATAAAGAAGGTTACAGGGGACATTGAAACCTTCTCTTATAACACTTCCATTAGTGCTTTCATGATTTGTGTAAACGAATTATTTACATTGAAATGCAGTAAGAAAGAAATTCTGAACCAGTTTATCATCGTATTGGCTCCTTTCGCTCCGCATGTATGCGAAGAATTATGGGCAGCATTAGGTAACGCAGGTTCGGTATGTGATGCCCAATGGCCTGCATACAACGAAGAATATTTGATAGAAAATACGATTAACTATACTATTTCCTTCAACGGAAAAGCTCGCTTCAATATGGAATTCCCTGCTGACGCAACATCTGAAGTAATCCAGAGTGCTGTATTAGCCGACGAACGTTCTGCGAAGTGGATAGAAGGCAAGACTATCCAAAAGGTAATCGTAGTACCGAAGAAGATCGTAAATATCGTTGTCAAATAACATATATGCAGATTACAAAACCAACCAAAGCGGAAGTGATGAGAGAGTTGAAAGACTATATTTTCATCACTTTCGGACTCATCAGCTATGCAATGGGATGGGCGGCATTCCTCATCCCATACCAAATCACCACCGGAGGTACTACAGGTATCGGTGCTATCATTTATTATGCCACTGGTTTTCCCATCCAATGGTCATATTTCATCATCAATGCCGTATTGATGACATTCGCAATCAAGATACTGGGACCGAAATTCAGTATCAAAACTACGTTTGCCATCTTCGGACTGACTTTCTTTTTATGGTTCTTCCAGATACTCGTAAACGGGCCTGATGGAATCCCTCCACAAATCCTGGGACCGGGACAAGATTTCATGGCTTGCCTGATAGGAGCTGTTCTGTGTGGTATAGGTTTAGGTGTTGTATTCAACTGTAACGGAAGTACGGGAGGTACGGATATCATTGCCGCCATTATCCATAAATACAAAGATGTTACGCTAGGACGAATGATCATGGCTTGCGACGTAGTGATTATCAGCTCCTGTTACTTTGTTTTCAACGACTGGAGACGAGTGATTTTTGGCTTTGTAACTCTGTTTATCATAGGCTTTGTATTGGATTACATTGTTAACAGTGCACGCCAATCCGTACAATTCTTTATCTTCTCAAAAGACTATGAAAAGATTGCCGATCGCATCACCAAGGAAACTCACCGTGGTGTAACCGTACTCGATGGTATCGGTTGGTACAGCAAACGCAATGTAAAAGTACTGGTTGTATTGGCATACAAACGCCAGTCCATCGAAATTTTCCGGTTAGTGAAAGACATTGATCCAAATGCTTTTATTTCGCAAAGCTCTGTAATTGGTGTATACGGAGAAGGATTCGACCGATTGAAAATAAAATAGTAACAAGTAGCAAAATTACTCGTTACAAGTAAATAAGAACAGTATTCTATGAGAAAGAAATTCGTATTTGCCACCAACAACGCTCATAAGTTGGAGGAAGTTACTGCTATCTTAAAAAATAAGATAGAACTTCTGAGCTTGAATGACATTAATTGTCATGTTGATATCCCCGAAACTGCAGATACTCTCGAAGGGAATGCTTTACTAAAAGCCCAATACATTTATGAAAACTACCAGCTGGATTGCTTTGCCGACGACACCGGGCTGGAAGTAGAAGCTCTGAATGGTGCTCCAGGTGTTTATTCGGCACGTTATGCTGGCAATGCGCACAATGCAGAAGCCAATATGAAGAAACTTCTGCACGATCTTGAAGGGGTTGAAAACCGTAAGGCACAATTCCGCACTGTTTTTGCATTGATCATTGACGGAAAAAAACATTTGTTCGAAGGAATTATAAAAGGAGAAATTACAAAGAGCAGACACGGTGCTTCCGGCTTCGGATATGATCCGATCTTTATTCCCGAAGGATACACACAGACTTTTGCCGAAATGGGAAATGAACTGAAAAATAAAATCAGTCACCGGGCATTAGGTGTAAACAAACTGTGTAAATTCCTTCAAACTATTCAGTAGGTACTTCAACATTAAGTTATTAGTTTGAAAAGAATGATAACTATAAATGAAAATTAGAGTTTTATACAATGTCATTTTATGTCGGTTAGGAATCAGACAACTTCTACCGAAAGACTTTATCAATGCCATCGAAATAGTAGAATGCAGAGAAAAGTTAGTAGAATTTCAGGGTATAAAAGTTCGTGAAAGTGTAGCTGAGAAGTTAAGGAGAATAGAGTCCAACCTATCTTTAATGTCATACGGAATACAAGTAGTAAGCGGTTATCGAACGCTTGAAGAACAGCTAACTTTATGGCAAAATGCAGCAGGAAACAGAAAATTTAGTGCCGACCCTACTACCGGTAAAGGTGGTGGACATCAAACAGGTGGTGCAGTAGATATCCTACTATTAAAAAATGGTGAAACGGTTGATATGGGCAGTAATTACCGCGACCATAACAACCGTTCCATAACTTTTCCAAAAGATAAAGGAATTATCACATCTGAGCAATTACTCCAAAGACAAATTCTGTATAATGCCATGATAGCCGAAGGATTTATCAATTATCCGGGCGAGTGGTGGCATTATTGCTATGGTGACCAAATGTGGGCAGCCTATTCACGAAAGAATAGAGCCGTGTATGGAACTATAGCAGGGAAAGGGGAACTGTAAAATTACAGTCCCAACTTTGCCGATATCTCCAACATCCTTTGTATAGGTTTCACTGCTTTAGCAGCAATTTCCGGATCAACCGTTATTTCCGGTGATTCATCCTTCAAGCAATTATAAAGCTTTTCCAGCGTATTTAATCGCATAAAGCTACATTCATTGCAAGCACAAGTACTATCGTTAGGAGGAGCGGGAATGAACGTTGTTTGCGGGCATTTCTTTTGCATCTCATGCAGGATGCCCGATTCGGTAGCCACAATATAACTCTTTTCAGGATGTGCAACCGCATACTTCAATAAAGCGGCTGTAGATCCTACTACATCGGCAAGTTTCAAAACCGCACTCTTACATTCAGGATGAGCCAATACAATAGCATCAGGGTATTGAGCTTTTAATTCAACAATCTTTTCAACCGAGAATTTCTCGTGTACATGGCACGCACCGTCCCATAATAACATATTCCGACCTGTCACTGAGTTAATATAATTACCCAGGTTTCTATCAGGACCGAAGATTATTTTCTCATCTTTGGGGAAGCTTTCTACAATCTGCTTGGCATTGGTAGAAGTTACCACTACATCGGTTACCGCTTTAACGGCAGCTGTGGTATTTACGTAAGATATCACTGTATAATCCGGATGCTCTTTGACAAACTGACCAAACTTATCTGCGGGACAACTGTCAGCCAGGGAACAACCTGCTTCCATATCAGGTACCAAGACCTTTTTATCCGGACAAAGTACTTTCGCCGTCTCACCCATAAAGTGAACACCACACATCACAATGATATCCGCTTCTGTCTTAGCAGCCCATTGCGCCAAAGCCAGACTATCGCCTACATAGTCGGCAATATCTTGTATTTCGCCTTTCTGGTAGTAGTGTCCCAGAATGATTGCATTCTTCTCTTTCTTCAGCTCGTTGATAGCTTCTATAAGATTATCCATAATTATAAGTTTTAATTTCTCTTCTTTCTTTAAAAATCTTTTGATGGTAATGATAGGCTGTTAATTGTGTGGACAATTAGATACGATTTTTCTTGCTTATGAAGTTATTAGTACGAGGCTAAATTTTATCCATTGGTTATCAACGTAAGCAATAAGAGTTATATCTACTGATAATAAACTTTTTATCTTAAAGTGGTCCACAATCATTAACACCCTGTTAATATGCTGCAAAGTTAATAACTTTAGAGTGATTATTGACTCATATAGTGCTGAAAAATATGTTTATATAGCTCTTGAAAGTTTCTGTTAACTTATTTGTAATGTTCGTTACAATGTCGTAATATGCATTGATTTGAATAATGCAAGAAGAATTTCTAAAAATCTTTCCCATGAGTATTGACACGTTTTCAACGGTTATTAACCGGGATATAAACGGAAAGAAGTATCTTTGCGAACTATAATTAAAATCAATGAACATGATGCGTAAATTGAAGATAACCGAACTGAATCGTATTAGTGTAGAAGAGTTTAAGGAAGCTGATAAGTTACCTCTGGTAGTAGTATTAGATAACATTCGTAGTCTTCATAATATTGGTTCTGTGTTTCGTACCTCCGATGCTTTTCGTATAGAATGTATTTATCTTTGCGGTATTACAGCTACCCCACCTCATCCTGAAATGCATAAAACAGCTCTTGGAGCTGAATTTACAGTAGATTGGAAGTATGTTAATAACTCTGTTGAAGCTGTTGATAACCTCAAATCAGAAGGATATACTGTTTATTCAGTAGAGCAGGCAGAAGGTAGTATCATGCTGGATGAGTTGACTTTAGACAAATCTAAGAAGTATGCTATAGTGATGGGCAATGAAGTGAAGGGTGTTCAACAAGAAGTTATCGATCATTCTCATGGTTGCATTGAAATACCTCAATACGGCACGAAGCATTCTCTCAATGTATCTGTAACGGCAGGTATAGTTATCTGGGATTTATTCAAGAAGTTGAGATAATAACAAATGAACCGATGTTTGTTTTAGTTATTAACAGATATATCTATATGTAAATCAATATTTTATATAGTAATACATTTTTGCTAATAACAGGTTTATCAACATTATATTAACCATCAAGTTATTGTTAGAATGAATGGTATCGCTAAGAAATCTATGATGTGGAATCTATGGCACGGTTGCCATAAACTTAGTGCGGGATGCCTGCATTGTTATGTTTATCGTGGTGATGCTAAAAGAGATGTGAATAGTTCTATAGTAACACAGACTAAAAACTTCGGTCTACCGTTACAGAAGAAGCGTAATGGGGAATTCAAGATACCATCGGGTACACTCGTCTACACTTGCTTTACTTCCGATTTCTTTGTTGAAGACGGAGATCAGTGGAGAGCGGAAGCATGGGAAATGATGTATCAACGCAGTGATCTTCATTTTATGATGATTACCAAGCGGATAGATCGCGTTGCCAATTGTCTGCCTGCCAATTGGGGAGATGGATATGATAATGTAACTATCTGTTGCACGGTCGAAAATCAGTCATGTGCCGACTATCGTTTACCTATTTATAAAGAACTTCCTATCAAACATAAAATCATTATTTGCGAACCCTTATTAGAGAAAATAGATTTAACTTCTTATTCTGTTGGCGAATGGATTGAACAAATTGTTGCCGGAGGAGAATCAGGATATGATGCCCGTCCTTGTGATTTTGATTGGGTAATGGAACTTCGTAGAATAAGTATAGAAAATCATGTATCGTTTTGGTTTAAGCAGACAGGATCTAAGTTTGTCAAAGAGGGAAAACTATATACTATCAAACGTCAATTTCAACATTCGCAGGCACGTAAAGCAGAATTAAACGTAGAGAATTGAAAGTAGGAAATTAATGTGGCAATGATTATTAAAGATTTTGTTACATTTGTAATCTGTAGTAGAAGTAAATAAAGAAATTCAAGGTATATGATAAAGTTATTGTTGGTAGAAGACGATGCCAGTTTGAGATACATCGTACAGGGTGGTCTGGAAGATATGGTAGGTGGTTATGAAGTGATAACTGCCGCCGATGGTGAAGAAGGTCTGTCACGATGGAGAGAACATCATCCCGATGTGATAGTATCTGATATCGAGATGCCTGTTATGAATGGGTATGAAATGGTAAAGCGTATCCGTGAAACGGATGGTGAAACCCCTATCCTATTCTCTTCTGCATTAATTTCTCCAAAAGATGTTGTAAAGGGTTACGAGATCGGTGCTAATAACTATATTAAGAAACCATTTATACCGGAAGAATTGGATGCTCATATACAAGCTTTACTGAAACTTTCTAAAGGAGAAAAAGCTAAAGATGAGAGCCAATGCTACAAGATAGGCAAAGAATTTCTGCTGGATGCTACACATGCTACTTTGAAACATACTTCCGGAGTAAAAAAGACGTTGACAGTCCGCGAAGCCGGTTTGTTGCAAATGCTTTGTGAAAAGCGAGGAGACGTTATTCGTCGCGAAGCTATTCTGGAAAAGTTCTGGAATACGGAAGATGATTATTTTGCTTCCCGTAGTTTAGATGTATTCGTAACAAAACTGCGTAAGTTGCTTTCAGAAGATAGTACGGTTAGTATCAAAACTGTGAAAGGTGTGGGATTGATGTTGCTGGAAAATTAGTGGAGCTGTGCTTTATAAGACAATAGTTGTAATCTTATTCCATGTATTTCACATCTCCTTTACTATTAACCACTTCATACATCCAACATTCCGGTTCATGGTCATTTATAATTCCGCAAGCTTGTAAATGAGAAAAAACAGTTATGGAGCCTAAGAACTTGAAACCTCTTTTCTTTAGATCTTTGCTTAATCGATCGGATAATTCATTGCTGGCTTCAAGTTGCCCTTCTTGATGCTTTTTGTACACAAGTATCTGATGGTTGGAAAAAGACCAAATGTATTGGTCAAAACTACCAAACTCTTCTACAACAGTTAAGAAACACTTCGCATTATTTATAATGGCATCTATTTTCCTGCGTGATTTTATCATGCCTTCTGTCTGTAATATTTGGTCTATCTCCTCCTCTCCTAACCCTGCAACGGCTTTTACTTCAAAGTTGCTGAAACATCTTCTGAAAATATTCCGCTTCTTTAGCATCATCGTCCAATTTAAACCGCATTGCATAACTTCCATTAGAATATATTCAAAATGACGTTTATCATCATGAAGGGGGATCCCCCACTCTTCGTCATGATACTTTTGGTTAATACCGTTATCGCAACACCATTTGCATCTGTTCATATTAGGCTTTATTTATCGTATAAGTGCAAAAGTATGAAATCAATCGGATACGCAGGATAAGATTCAATCTTATTTTATTGATTTATGCTGGGAAACATCCTTTTGTCCGTTTCTGTGCAGACACCTGTTCTGCCACCTGTGCTATATTATACTATAAACTCAATCACAATGATTCCACTCTGATGTTTGCTAGATATACTATTCAATATAGAAAACCGGCTTATAGGATTATCTTCTTGTGAGCCGGCTTTTTTCTTACCATTTTAAAGTGATATTAATTTTGTATTCCAAATAAATTCAGTATGTTTGCCGCACACATGTTAGTAATGTCTTCTTTGCATTGCTATAAACTCTAAACTGAATGGACAAAACAATCTTGGGCAAACTGCTGCTGTTGGCAGCTTTATTTACTTTATTTTCATGTTCCTCGGATTCCTCGGAAGAACAAGATGCGGATGTAGAACATAATTCTCTTTTAGTGGGCGAATGGAATGCTTCAAAAGCTTCTGATAATCATGCATTGGCCGATAAACTCGAATTATATGCTGATGGGTCGGGCAAGTATAGCAGTACCGATGGAAATGGTACTCTTAAGTGGAGTACTTCCGGTTTAAAACTTCGGCTGGAGATTGATAACAAAATCGTCAGTGAGAGTGATTTCTCTATCACAGGAGCAACGCTTACCACGAGCGACGGGCAATCTTACGTCCTTAATCTACCTCTCGTTGGACAATGGTATATTAGCAGTACTGATGGAACCTATACAGGTGACGCTTTTGCATGCTCTTTCTTTAATTCCGGTAATGGCATTTACACCTATTTCAATTCCGAAGGCTTGTCGGTCAATGAAACTTTCAGTTGGGAGCGACTGGAAAGTGGATCGATAAAGCTTCGTCTTAAAAGCGGTGATAAAGAAATATCCTATACCGCTACGGACAATAGTCTTGTGATTCCTACTCTGGGAGACTTCACCAAGCAGAATAACTTTGATTTGCCGGGGGACTGGTATTCGGTATATTCCGAATCTGGCAACATAGAAAAGGGGGAAGCCCGATATAATACTTTCGACTTTCGGAATAGTAGTGCCTGGGATCATATAGGTTCATGCACTTATTTGCAGGATGGCAGGCAATGGGTTCAGAACTTTGTCTGGAGGCAGATGAATGACTCATATATTCATATCTATTGGACCGACGATGATATGGATGTGCTGTTGTATTATCGCTACAGATATAATAAGACTACCAAGCGTATATTCATGGAAATTAGCCGGGAGACTGATTTCGGACAATACATAGGTTATACAAAGGCAAAAGCCTTATAAATAATAACTACCGACTATGAAAACATTACTCTATTCCCTGTTGTGCTTATGCTTTCTCTTCTCATGCTCCGGTGCTGCCGATGACGTAATTCCAGGTGATCCTTCTGCTGGCGGTAGTGGAGGTACCGGGAGTATTACCGGTGAGTGCTCTATCAAGTTGGGGTTGAAGCAGAATGGAAGGAACATATTCGAGCTTTCGGTATTTAATATCCAGTTTGACTTTGAGGGAAAAACATCATATACAGGTGCAGACATATCCGCAGCCTATGATTCTATTATTTGGGTAGTGTCGGGGCATCAGGGGCGTCTTCCGGTATTTATCGGATATAACTCACTGCATCCGGGCACTTCGCTGACATGGTCATGGAGTCACTGTTTCTATTCTCCGGGGCATTATGAAGCGTGCTTGCACGGTTATAAAAACAATAAGATTGTTTCCAGTGATACATTGCAGGTAGATGTTACCGATCATAAAGATTTTCTGGGGTGGAACTGGAATGAACTGACTGATTTGAACCAGAACATTGGTCATGTAAATGCGCTGAATAGGCATTATGAATTCACCACAAAGGCTGCTATAAGCCAACAGGGGATTCCCTCTATCGAATTAAACCTTTGGAATTCATTGGGTGAGGAGGAAAAACTATTTAGTCAGAAGAGCAACACGGTGCTCTATAACTACATCACTTCATTGTACTGCCAGCCCGCTTATGACAGAAACTCTTCTGAACTGGCGGATAAATACAATACGTTATTTTCTAACAAGGAGGAAAATGTGCAACCCTGCGCCATTTGGCTTACACGTAATGCTAAGATTGTTCTTTTAAAGAAAGATGTAAAGAACAGCGAGAGGTGCTGGATTTACGCGGAACCCGAGTAGCGTATTACGCTTTACTCTCATAATCATTGAGCTTTTGCTGTTACACTTCTGCTGGTTTTGTCCGCTTCTGTGCGGACAGTTGTCCGAAAGTGAACATAGCTTGTCTTTGAATATTCGTTGATAATCAGTGCAAGAGCAATGCTTACGATAACAACATACAGAAGACCGTTTACGAGTTGAACGACAGCAATGTCAACATTATGTTGGCAAGTACAAAATAGGTATATAAATAATTAAGAAAAACCGGCTGCTTGTAAGAATCTCCAAGCAGCCGGTTTTTTATGACTATATGAAAGGTTGCTATTTCTTTTTCATCAGAAAGCGTTGTTTCAACCACTCCCGTACCGGTTCGTCATACAGTTTGAGGCAAGCATATGCCAGTCCGATGGACAGGAAGAATATGGCTACGGATAAGAAAATATGTGCACTCAGGGGG
>OHES01001394.1_pt1 | contig 10563 bp, 10 predicted proteins | sample 1567371 | NCBI WGS metagenome assembly OHES01 (sample SAMEA3879533, study PRJEB24766) | human gut metagenome | biome: human-associated habitat; feature: feces | place: USA | collected 1985/1987 | reverse complement strand
ACTGGATTTCGTGCCTCCGGAAGGCAAAAATGTGTGCATTGTGTCGCAGACCACATTTAATTATAATAAATTTAAAGATTTAGTTGAAATTCTCCGCAAAAAGAGGTATGATAATACTGTTTTAAATATTCTTAATATTTTAAACACTATTTGTAATGCTACCGAAGAACGGCAGAGAGAAGCAAAGAGCATAGCCGGAGAGGTAGACACTATGTTAGTCGTAGGAGGCCGACATAGTTCCAATACTCAAAAGCTGTTTGAAATATGCAAAAAGGAATGTGGAAATACTTACTATATACAAACACCTGTAGACTTGGATTCTGAAATGTTCCAATGCAGTAGTTATGTAGGTATTACAGCAGGGGCTTCAACCCCAAAGAAAATTATTGAGGAGGTTCAAGAACATGTCAGAATTAAGTTTTGAACAGATGCTGGAAGATTCCGTAAAGACTATCAGAAATGGAGAGATTGTACAGGGTACTGTCATCGATGTTAAAGAAGATGAGATTATTCTGAATATCGGTTATAAAGCAGACGGTATTATCACAAAGAACGAATACTCTAACGATGCAAGCCTTGTACTCACAGATGCTGTTCACGTTGGAGACACAATGGAAGCAAAAGTTCTCAAAGTAAACGATGGAGAAGGTCAGGTTACTCTTACTTACAAGAGACTGGCAGCAGAGAAAGGCAACAAACGTCTTGAAGAAGCATTTGAGAATCAGGAAGTATTAAAAGCTCCTGTAACTCAGGTACTTGACGGTGGATTATGTGTTAACGTTGAGGAGACACGTGTATTCATTCCTGCAAGCCTTGTTTCCGACACATATGAGAAAGATCTCAGCAAATATGCTGATCAGGAGATTGAGTTCGTTATCACAGAGTTCAATCCAAAAAGACGCCGTGTTATCGGTGACAGAAAACAGCTTCTGGTAGCTAAGAAAGAAGAACTGAAGAAAGAACTTTTCGAGAAAATCCATGCAGGAGATGTTGTAGAAGGAACTATCAAAAACGTTACAGACTTTGGTGCATTTATTGACCTTGGCGGCGCTGACGGTCTTCTTCACATTTCTGAAATGTCATGGGGAAGAGTTGAGAATCCGAAGAAGGTATTCCAGGTTGGAGATCAGGTAAAAGTTCTTGTGAAAGACATCAACGATACAAAGATCGCACTGAGCTTAAAATTCCCTGAGACAAATCCATGGGCACACGCTGCTGAAGACTTCGCAGTTGGTTCTGAGGTTACAGGAAAAGTTGCACGTATGACAGATTTTGGTGCATTCGTTGAACTGGCACCTGGAGTAGATGCATTACTGCATGTTTCTCAGATTTCAAGAGCACATGTAGAAAAACCATCTGATGTTCTTTCTATTGGACAGGAAATCACTGCAAAAGTGGTAGATCTGAACGAAGCAGAGAAGAAGATCAGCCTGAGCATGAAAGCACTTGAGCCAGACACTGTTGAAGAAACAGAAGAGTAGAATGAAACACATAGAGAGGTGGAGTTTAATAGCTTCGCCTCTTTTTTGCGAGGAACTTTTTGCTATAATAAAATCTAGTGCAGCAAAAGAAAGGAAGGAAAATTAGATGGGACTTTTAACATTTAAAGGTGGAATCCACCCAAAAGACGGAAAAGCGCTTGCTAAAGATCAGCCGATCAAAGAGCTCTTGCCTCTGGGTGAACTGGTGTATCCGCTGTCTCAGCATATCGGTGCGCCTGCAGTTCCATTGGTGAAAAAAGGCGACCATGTCTTAAAAGGACAGAAGATTGCGGAAGCAGGAGGATTTGTATCTGCGCCGGTTTACGCATCCGTGGCAGGAACTGTAAAAGCAATCGAAATGAGATACAATCCGGCGGGAAGTAAGGTGAATTGTATCGTACTGGAAAACGATGGTACATATGAGGAAGTGGAATACACTCCGATTACTTCTCTAAAAGAACTCACAAAAGAAGAAATTATCGAGAGAATCAGTGAAGCCGGTGTTGTGGGAATGGGTGGTGCAGGATTCCCGACAAAGGTAAAGCTTTCTCCAAAGGAAGCCGATAAGATTGAGTACATCATTGCGAACGGTGCGGAATGTGAGCCGTATATTACAGCAGATTACCGTCGTATGCTGGAATGTACAAAGGAGATTGTCAGCGGAATGGAAGTGGTGCTGTCTTTATTCCCGAATGCAGAAGGAATTTTTGCAGTGGAGGACAATAAAAAAGACTGCGTAGAGAAATTAAAAGAGGCGATTGCCGGAAAATCCCGTATGAGCGTGAAAGTACTGGAGACGAAATATCCGCAGGGCGCAGAGCGTCAGTTGATCTATGCCACGACAAAGCGTGCCATTCATGCAGCAATGTTGCCGGCAGATGCAGGATGTATAGTAGATAATGTGGAGACTCTGATCGCGATCAATCAGGCGGTACGTTTTGGAAAGCCTCTGATGGATCGTGTAGTCACAGTCAGTGGTGATGATATTCAGAATCCGGGAAACTTTAGAGTTCCGATCGGAATGAACCACAGAGAACTGGTGGATGCCGCCGGAGGATTTATAACAGAACCTCAGAAACTGATCTCAGGAGGTCCGATGATGGGATTTGCCATGGTCACACTGGATGCGCCGGTGACAAAGACATCTTCTTCGATTCTGGCGTTTCAAAAGGATGAGGCAGCAGAAGCAAAAGAGACTGCCTGCATCAACTGCGGACGTTGTGTGGAAGTCTGTCCGAGCAGGATTATTCCTTCCAGACTGGCAGATCTTTCAGAGCGTCACAACGAAGAAGGATTTGTGAAGATGAACGGACTGGAATGTGTGGAATGTGGTTCCTGCAGTTTTGTCTGTCCGGCAAAAAGAAATCTAAAACAGGCGATCGGTTCTATGAGAAAGATTGCACTGGCAAACAAAAGAAAGTAAGAAAGTGAGGACAAAATCGTGAGTGCAAACTTCAATGTATCTCCTTCCCCGCATATAAGGGATCGAGTGAAGAGCAGCAATATCATGCTTTTTGTAGTGATCGCGCTGCTTCCTGCGACTTTTTTTGGCATTTATAATTTCAGACATGAGAATGCGTGGCTTCTGGTTCTGGTGACTACAGCTTCCGCAGTACTCGCAGAATATATTTATGAGAAACTGATGCACAAGCCTGTGACAATTCAGGATTTCAGTGCGGTTGTGACAGGTCTGTTACTGGCCTTGAACCTTCCGCCTACATTGCCGCTCTGGATGGGAGCACTTGGCTCTGTGTTTGCGATCATCGTTGTAAAGCAGCTGTTCGGCGGTCTTGGACAGAATTTTATGAATCCGGCACTGGGAGCGCGTTGTTTTCTTTTAATTTCGTTTACAGGGAAAATGACGTACTTTGTATATGATGGAGTGACAGGACCGACACCGTTGGCAAATTTAAGAGCCGGTGAGGCTGTGAATACATTTGATATGATGATGGGAAATATCCGCGGAACAATCGGAGAGACTTCTGTGATCGCGATTATGATCGGTGCCATGTTCTTGATCCTGATGGGCGTGATCGATCTTCGGATTCCGGGAACTTATATCGTAACATTTGTAATCTTTATCATTCTGTTCGGCGGTCACGGCTTTGATCCGCAGTATATTACTGCTCATCTCTGCGGAGGCGGACTGATGCTGGGAGCATGGTTTATGGCAACCGATTATGTGACTTCTCCGATCACAAAGACCGGACAGATTGTATACGGAGTCTGTCTTGGACTTCTGACCGGAATCTTCCGTTTGTTCGGAGGTTCTGCAGAGGGTGTTTCCTATGCGATTATCATCAGTAACCTTTTGGTACCGCTGATCGAAAAGATCACTCTTCCAAGACCATTCGGAAAAGGAGGGGAACGCTAATGAATAAGATGATAAAAAATACATGTATCCTGACAGTGATCACCCTTGTGGCAGGATGTCTTCTGGGACTGGTCTATGAGGTGACAAAAGCGCCGATCGCAAAAGCGAAAGAAGCGGATAAACAGGCAGCATACCAGAAAGTGCTTCCGGAGGCGGATTCCTTCGAAGCATATGCAGATTTTGACGAACAGTCAGCTGCTTCTATCCTTCAGGATGCAGGATATGAGGCAGATATCACAGAAGTAGCCCAGGCAATGGATAACAACGGCAGTGTGATCGGATATGTGATCTCTGTAACTTCTCATGAGGCATATGCCGGAGATTTGAGTTTATCTGTCGGAATTTTAAATGACGGAACTGTAAAAGGTGTGGAGATGCTCTCGATCAGTGAGACCGCAGGTCTTGGAATGAAAGCAGATGAGAGTGAGTTTAAAGATCAGTTCAAAGATAAAAATGTAGAGAAATTTACCTATACGAAAAACGGCGAGAAGGGTGACGACAAGATTGACGCCATCAGTGGTGCAACAATCACGACCAACGCTGTGACCAATGCAGTCGATTCCGCGCTGGTATATTTTCAGAATACTTTCCAGAATGAGTTAGGAGGCATGATCAATGAATAGATGTACAGAGAGACTTTACAATGGTCTGATCAAAGAAAATCCAACCTTTGTTCTGATGCTCGGAATGTGTCCGACGCTTGCGGTGACGACTTCTGCAATCAACGGAATCGGTATGGGACTTTCTACAACCGTAGTACTGGTGCTGTCCAATATGCTGATCTCCATGCTGCGTAAGATCATTCCGGATTCCGTACGTATGCCTGCATTTATCGTTGTTGTGGCATCTTTTGTAACGATTGTACAGTTTTTGCTGGAAGGGTTTGTTCCAAGTCTGTATGATTCACTGGGACTTTATATTCCTCTGATCGTAGTAAACTGTATCATTCTGGGAAGAGCCGAGAGTTATGCATCCAAAAATCCGGTACTGCCGTCTGTTTTTGACGGAATCGGAATGGGACTTGGATTTACAGTCGGCCTGACTTCCATCGGAATTGTCAGAGAGCTGATCGGTTCCGGAAAAATCTTTAATTTCCAGGTACTTCCTGATACATATGATCCGATTACGATCTTTATTCTGGCACCGGGTGCATTTTTTGTTCTTGCGGGTCTGACAGCACTGCAGAACAAGATTAAGAACCGTGCACAGAAAAAAGGAAAACCGGTAAACAATAATGACGGATGTGCCGGAGGATGCGCGTCCTGTGCAGGGTGTGGCAGCACCGGAACAAACGAGTAGGAGGAGCGGACGATGAAAGAATTATTATTGATCGCAGTTGGTTCAGCGCTTGTAAACAACGTTGTACTGAGCCAGTTCCTTGGAATCTGTCCATTCCTTGGAGTATCAAAAAATGTAAAAACAGCAGCCGGTATGGGAGGAGCCGTTGTCTTTGTTATCACGATTTCTTCGTTTGTAACGGGGCTGATCTACCAGTTTATTTTAGTGCCGCTGCATTTCGAATATCTGCAGACGATTGTGTTTATCCTTGTTATTGCGGCGCTGGTGCAGTTTGTAGAAATGTTTCTGAAAAAAGCAATGCCGCCGCTGTATCAGGCGCTGGGAGTTTACCTGCCTCTGATTACAACCAACTGTGCGGTACTCGGAGTTGCACTGACAAATGTGCAGAAATCCTATAGCATTGGTGCGGGCGTTGTCAACGGAGTTGCAACAGCAGTCGGATTCCTGATTGCAATCGTACTGATGGCTGGAATCCGTGAAAAAATCGAGTACAATGATGTTCCGGAATCCTTTCAGGGAACTCCGATCGTGCTGGTAACAGCCGGATTGATGGCGATTGCGTTTTTCGGATTCTCGGGATTGATTTAAGGAGGACATAAGAGATGATATCAGGAATTTTGATCGCTGCGGCGATTGTCGGAGGAACCGGACTGTTTATCGGCGTCTTTCTTGGAGTATCCGGCAAAAAGTTTGCAGTAGAAGTAGATGAAAGAGAAGAAGCCATTCTGGCAGAGCTTCCGGGAAATAACTGCGGTGGCTGTGGATATGCAGGCTGTTCCGGTCTTGCAGCTGCAATCGTAAAGGGAGAAGCCGAAGTTGGCGGATGTCCGGTCGGAGGCGCACCTGTCGCTGAGAAGATCGGAGCAATCATGGGACAGAGCGCAGGAAGTCAGGAACGAAAGGTTGCATTTGTGAAATGTGCCGGAACCTGCGAGAATGCATCAAATGTATATGAATATTACGGAATTAAAGACTGTACGATGGCGAATCTGATGCAGGACGGAGGACAAAAAGGATGTTCTTATGGATGTCTTGGATTCGGAAGCTGTGTGAAGGCCTGTCCGTTTGATGCCATTCACGTGGAGAACGGGATTGCGGTTGTAGACAAAGAAGCATGTAAAGCATGTGGAAAATGCATCGAAGCCTGTCCGAAAAAGCTGATCGAGCTGATTCCATATAAGCAGAAGACATTCGTGCAGTGCAGCTCCCATGACAAGGGAAAAGCATTGATGAGCGTCTGCAAAGTGGGCTGTATCGGATGTAAGCTTTGTGAGAGAAGCTGTGAAGCCGGTGCGATCACTGTGTTGAACGGTCTGGCTCATATTGATGCAGACAAATGTACAAACTGTGGTGTGTGTGCAGAAAAATGTCCGAGAAAGATTATTATTCCGAGACAGACTGCAGAATAGGATTTATCATGTAAAACTCCCCGATCGGGGAGTTTTTGTTATATTTTACCACCTGCAAAATCAAGAGATTTCTTGAATCTTAATCACAATTTTTGTAATATAATCGGCTTCATCAGAAATTACAAAATCGTTCAAACCAACTTCGTAAGCGTAGCCAGTAAGTTGTAAATTATTTTTATTGGCATAATCCAACATCTGTTGATACAGTGCTGGCAATTTATCCCATGTACCCTTTTGATAACCGCAAAGATATTTTCCTTTTGGTTTTATAAGACTATTTGGAACAGACTTCTTGTTCAAGGCAATCGTATATATCCCCTCATATTTATCAAAGTTCATCTTATATACATTATCAAGCGAAATAAAACTTCCCATTCCCATGCGTATTTGTTCGATTCCCCATATATCTTTCAAGTGGGAAAAAATTTCTGATATATCATCTTTTGAGAAATCATAAGGATAGACGAAAAGCCTTTCTGATTTGCATTCTTCAATTCTGATTTCCTGCTCTTGCAAAGTTTCACAAAAAGCGATTTTCGCTTTCTTCCTTTGCATTACAGTTTTAATATCTTTCAGTTTTTGAATTTGCTTATCAATTTCTTTTTCTTTCTCATTCACAATTTTTAAGAAGTTGGCAGGTGTAGGATTTTTTCGATATGCTTCAATTTCTTCAATACTCATATTTAATTCTTTCAGCATACGAATATATTCAAAATCTATGCTTTGTGAAATATCATAATAGCGATAGCCATTTTCAGCCTTGGTAAGCGGATGGAAAAGACCGATTTCATCATAATAATGTAATGTACGTTTATTTACTTCGTGTAGTTTTGCGAATTGTGCGGTTGTTAGCCTTTTAATTTCTTTTATCATTTTCGTATATCTCCTTATTGACATTACAGTTACTGTATACTTTATCATACATGATATAAATGATGAAAACAAGGAGAAGAACAATGCAAATAGAATTACGAGAATATCAAAAACAAGATTTTAAAGCTTTAGAAACTATCATCAGAGAAACTTGGCATTATGATGATTTTAGTACATCAAAAACAGCGGTCAAATTAGCAAGGGTATTTCTAAGCAGTTGCTTAACAAACTATACTTTTTCAAGAGTAGCGGTAGTTGACGGAAATGTGGCAGGTATTATACTGGCGAATAATATTACTAAACATAAATGTCCTCTTTCAAACAGACTGCTGCAGATAAAATCAATACTATCATTATACGGTTCAAAAGAGGGGCGAAATGTTTCAAAAATCTTTGGTAACGTCAATGGAATAGATAAGCAATTACTAAACGAAAATAACAAGACTTATCCGGCAGAACTTGCCTTATTTGCCGTAAGTTCTTCGTGCAGAGGAAAAGGGATTGGAAAAATGCTTTTTCAATCAGCACTCAATTACATGAAGCAGGAAAAGCTGAAAGAATTTTATTTGTTTACAGACACAAGTTGTAATTATGGCTTTTATGAACACCAAGGAATGAAAAGACGCTTAGAAAAGAAACACGTATTTAACATCAAAGGACAGCAGGCAGTAATGAATTTCTTTATTTATGATTATCAGCTTTCAAATTGAGTTAAGAACTGAAAGGAGCTTTCTCTTATGGAACAAAAAAGGATCAAAAAGAAACAACTACACAAAAAGTCTGTGATATGATAAAATTTATACAATATATTGAGAAAACAAAAAATGTCAGAGAGGAATGGTTGTATGAAAAGGTATGTTGCCTTATTAAGAGGAATCAATATCAGTGGCAAAAACAAAATAGCGATGTCTGAATTAAAAGCGGGTTTTGCAGAACTTGGATATACAGCAGTTTCTACATATCTTAATGGCGGCAATGTTGTTTTCTGCGCGGACATTGATGACAAAGAGAGACTTTCAAATGAAATAAGATCCATGATAAATAAACGATTTGGGTTGGACATTCCCGTTTTTGTTGTTTCGCAGGAAGAGTTGGAAGACATATTGAAAAATGCTCCAGAATGGTGGGGAGACAGCAACAAGGAGATCTATGATAATCTTATTTTTATGTTTCCGGACATATCTTATGACAGTTTTTATAATGAAGTTGGAAATCCAAAAGAAGAGTACGAAAAAATCTATCATTATAAAAATGTGATTTTCTGGTCTTTTAGCCGCAAAGATTATCAAAAAACAAATTGGTGGTCAAAAACTGCCAGTTCAAAGATCAGTGACAGAATTACGATCCGGACGGCAAATACAGTAAGAAAAATTGTTAAAATGTAATGAATGGAGCAAATTGCATATGAATGCTTTAATTGTATATGGAAGTCAGTATGGAACAACAAAAAGATATGCAGAGCAACTTTCTGAAATGATAAATCTGCCTGTTATAAGTTATGAAGATATTAAAGAGTTGACAGAGTATGATCTTATTGTACACTTTGGAGGTTTGTATGCAGGAGGAGTCAAAGGTCTGAAACGGATCATCAAAGTATTGGGTGAAAATACACAACTTATTATTGTGACAGTTGGACTTGCGGATGTATATGATAAGGAAAATACAGACAATATCAGAAAATCCATAAGGAAACAAGTGCCGGAAAGGATTCTGAGCAATACCAATATTTTTCATTTGAGAGGCGGTATTGATTATGATAAGTTGAACTTCAAGCATAGAACAATGATGAATCTTCTATATCACAAGGTAAAGAAGATTCCAAAAGAGAAGATGACAGCTGAAACAAAGGCAATGATAGAAACTTATGGGACAAAAGTGGATTTCGTTGATTATCAATCCTTGAATCAGATTATGGAAGCAATTACAATGTAGCAGTTTATTGCTCAATCAACTATGTTTCCAAAAGTAAAAAATCGTTAAGGAAAGAATCGAAGGTGGTGCAAACGAAAAAGCAGTATTGAGACTTTTCATTAACTGCCCTTTCGTTTGCATCAATTTCGATTTTTTCTGGTTGAACAAAGCGCGTCAACTCTATATGGACTTTTAATTCTGACACTCTATTTATAATAGGATAGCGTGTACACATAGAAACACATAGAATTTATAATTCAGTCCTGTATTATGACACCGGAAATAAGCCTCCCTAAGGAAGCTAAAAAAATATACAGTTATGATACGTTAACAGAGCATATGTGGTTTCGGTTTTATGAAATGTTGTTCTGTGGGTAGAGGAATAATCTTACCACCACAGGAAGAGCACTTGCATATATCTTTATTATAAAGAAGACGGATAATGGCAGGTGCATCCATATCTTTCAGCTTGGAAATATATTTTTTGCAACCAAGGATGTTTCTGCATAGGGTAATCTTTTTCTTCTTATTTCTGGATGAAAGAAGACCATAGTGCCTGATACGTACAAAACGTTTTGGAGGAACATGCATTAAAAATCGACGGATAAATTCCTCGCCGGATATGGTGATCTCTTTCCAAAGCCCTTGGTTTTTGTAATCTTTAGCAGAAAATGTAACTGTAGATTCTGTCATGTCTTTGATACGGTAGTTGCTGATAGCAATCCGGTGGGTGTATTTTCCAAGGTATCTGATGACAGATTCGGCACCGTCAAATGGTTTCTTGCAATAAGGAATCCATTCCTTTGCATAGCAGGTATTTAACAATTCCTTGAAAGTATAGTAGTTTTTGTAAGGTGCAGCCGATCCATGAAATTCAAGCCTGTCATTTTCCCAGAGCTGCTTAAGTTCAGCCATATATTTTCCACGAAATATTTTGGAGATCACCTTAATCGGAAGAAAAAACTCTTTCCCGTTGTCTTTCCAATGATTTTTCACATCCAGCCCTCCACCAAGAACAATCGCATGGATATGAGGATGAAAATTCATGGTGCTTCCCCATGTATGGAGGATACAAATATAGCCGATATCAGTCCCAAGATATTTACTATCAGCAGCAAGTTCACTGAGAGTATCTGAAGCCGCATGATAAAGAGCAGTATATAGTGTCTGCTGAGCAAACTGAAAACACTTGATTTTACTGACTTTTGCCCCATTT
>OHES01001388.1_pt1 | contig 10604 bp, 10 predicted proteins | sample 1567371 | NCBI WGS metagenome assembly OHES01 (sample SAMEA3879533, study PRJEB24766) | human gut metagenome | biome: human-associated habitat; feature: feces | place: USA | collected 1985/1987 | reverse complement strand
GACAGGTTACATGGGGCGTTGGAAAAGGATGACCGTCAGACAGTCCGTGAGATCTTGCACAAGAACCTTCCCTTGTGGACAAGTGTCCGCCTTGATTATCCGATAGGGAAATTGCAAACTATTGTGCTGTCCGATCCGGAACTCTGGACGGAAGAACAGATAAGGTGTATCTATAAGATAGTGGAAACAGCAGAGAAACTGATTGCCTGTGCTGAAAATATGAAGAAGAATATAAAATAAGCAAATGAAAAATATACTGATTATAGAGGATGATGTTGTCTTCAGCCGCAGTATCAGTAACTGGCTGAAGAAAAAGGGTATGGCAACCGGGCATGTGGCTACACTCTCGGCAGCCCGTAAGGAACTTCAGGCTAAAGAGTTCGACCTTGTCCTGGCAGACCTGCGCCTGCCGGACGGCAGCAGTATGGAGCTGCTGAAGTGGATGAAGGGAAAACATTATTCCATCCCGTTCCTTATCATGACCAGTTACGGTCAGGTGGAGAATGCAGTGGAAGCCATGCAGCTTGGGGCTTCCAATTACCTTTGCAAGCCGGTACAACCGGACCGGCTTTGGGAAGTCATAGAAAAAGAACTCAGCCGTTCGCAGCATGGCAGCACAGAATTCTACTGTGGTGAAAGTGAAAAGGCCCGTGAGATGTATCGGCTGATAGGTCCTGTGGCCCGTTCCGACATGTCCGTCTTGCTTCGCGGAGCATCGGGTACGGGTAAGGAACATATTGCTGCTGAGATTCATGAGCGGAGCCTGCGCAGACACAAGCCTTTTGTTGCCGTGGATTGCGGTGCCGTTTCCGATGATCTTGTCAGATCCGAGTTCTTCGGACACTGTAAGGGGGCGTTTACAGGTGCGGACAGTGACAAGGCGGGACTTTTTCAGGCTGCCGAAGGTGGTACGTTGTTCCTTGATGAAATCGGTAACCTTGCTCCCGTGAATCAGACGAAACTGCTTCGTGTTCTGCAGGAGAAGCGTTATTTGCCGGTCGGGACAGTCAGGGAACGTCCCTTTGACGTCCGCCTTATCGCCGCCACCAATGCGGATCTGGAGAAAGCTATAGCGGAAGGGAGTTTCCGGGAGGATTTGTACCACCGGCTGAACGAGTTCACTATCCGGGTTCCCCTGCTCTCCGAATGCGGGGAGGATATCCTTCCGTTGGCTGAATTCTTTCTGAAGCAGTTTTCCGCGAGATACGGGAAATCGGTTCAGGGCTTCGACCGTGAAGCGGCTGCCGTGTTACGACAATACGGCTGGCCGGGGAATATTCGTGAGCTGAAGAATACCGTCCGGCGTGCCGTCGTGTTTGCCGGGGAGGGGCGGATATCCGCGCAGGAACTGAATCTGGATCAAGACGTGAAATTGGGAAATATGATTATCCGTCCGGAAAAGGAGGAGCAGCAGATACTTCGGATACTTGGGCAGACCGGCAACAACCGCACCCTTGCCGCCCGTATACTCGGCATCAGCCGGACTGCCCTGTATTACAAGCTGAGGAAATACGGTATTGTGTGAATAAGGGAATATAGGACAGCTCCCGGAAAACGGGGGCTGTTTCATCTTTCAAAATTATGGAGGGGAAAATGCGCATTTATTCCTGTTTCCCGTTTCTCTTCTTTTTGTCATCTTCATTCTCCAGTCCCAGCCGCTTGCAGAGTTCCGGGTCATTTTTAATGCGTTCCATTTCCATGTTAATGATTGCCTGCGCATCCGCCTTGATCCTGTCATAGTTCCGTCCGATCTGCTGCGTCATGATGTCGTTTCCCTCCCTGTCCCTGAATTCATTGATGACGGGTATTTTTTTGTAATTCTTCTCTTCCCCGTTGACTTTTTCGTGGTCTACGATGATTTCGGCGTGGAATATCTTCTGTTCTATTTTCTCTCCGAAGTTGTCCGATACGGCACCAACGAATGTTCCTTGTGAAAGGTTTGCTATCTTGGAGGCAGGAATAAGAGAGTCGAGTTGCGTGTTGATTGAGGTGGACACATCCTGCCGGTTGATGGATACGGACTGCCGCTTCTGGAGTACTTTTCCGAACCGCTCTGAAAGTGTCCTGGCGGTTTCCCCGACCACCTGGCCGCTAAAAATATTACCCACAGTATTTTGCACTACTTTGGATTCTTTTTCACCATAATCGCGGTTTAACTGGCTGAAATCCTGAAAGCCCAGACAGACCGCTACCTTGTTACTTCGTGCCGTGGCAATCAGATTGTCCAGTCCCCTGAAATATATAGTCGGTAATTCGTCAATGATTACCGTACTTTTCAGTTGTCCTTTTTTATTAATCAGCTTTACAATGCGGGAATTGTACAATCCCAGGGCCGCCGAATAAATATTCTGTCGGTCGGGATTATTGCCTACGCACAGCAATTTCGGCTCGTTCGGATTGTTGATATCTAAGGAAAAATCATTACCCGTCATTACCCAGTAAAGCTGTGGTGAAATCATTCTGGTGAGCGGGATCTTTGCACTGGCAATCTGCCCCTGGAGCTGATCCTGAGCTCCGGATTTCCAGGCGTCCATAAAGGGTGAAAGGTAGTTCTCCAGCTCCGGATAAGAGGTTAATATAGTAAATAGATCTGAATACGGTTTGTTCAGCAGTTCCACCGCATGCGGGAATGTACAATAGATGCCGTTTTTGTAAATCTTTAAATACCAGATAATTGCCGCCAGAAGAATGATGGGTGATTCCACAAAGAAATCCCCCTGTTTCTCAATCCACGTTTTGTTCAAATTTAGCATGATTGTGTAGCTTGCTTCATATGCATCCGAGATGTCCGTCATGAACTCCGGATTGATAGGGTTACATCTGTGTGATTTACGCGGGTCATCGAAATTAATGACATAGAATTTGGGCTTTACCTTGTATTTATCCATATTGTTTAACAATGTGTTATATGCAATTGTGGATAAATCGTCAAACTTGTAATCGTAAATGTAACAACTGTATCCCTTTGAAATCATCTGGCGTATGTAGTTGTTTACCACTGCGTATGATTTTCCCGAACCGGGTGTACCAAGCACGATAGTTGCGCGGAAGGGATTCACCACATTTATCCATCCGTCATTGAGTCTCCCCTGATACTGAAACTTTGTCGGCAGGTTGACCGAGTATTCATTTTCCATCAACCGGGTTTCCTGTTGGAAAGACTCGTTTTCGAGATTGAACACGTCCTCCATCAGGTTGTGCCTGTATAGACGGCTCATCCACAATCCTGCCATCAGCAGGCAAAGATAGCCGGGCACCAATGTGAATACATAAAGTGCGGTGACAGCCGCATGGGGCAGGGGTAAATCCAATATCCACCAGTTGGGAAAGAAAAGGATGCATCCTGCGAAGAGTGCTGCATGGATTTTGTGCCGGGTGATCTTCTCGCCCTTGACACCTTTTGTTCCCAGACACGAGACGGCCAACAGCAGGATAGCTGCTAGTTTGCTCCATAGGACGCAATTGAAGATCCCGGTTGTATTGTTGAAGTTCATAATTATTTTGTCTATCACTTCCAGATTTAAATTCCAACTGGCAATGCTCGGATAACAATACACGTATACGTGTATTACCAAAAGAAAAATGCTCACCGCCCTTCCGAATTCCATTATTTTGGCTAGTGCTCTCAAATCGTCTTCCTGTTGCATAATACTTATGTGTAAATGGGGGTAATAATCAGTTTTCCTTAAATACCGCGGGACTTTCGTTTCGCTTTTCTCCTTTTCTTCATACGGCGTGCAAGGGCCTCCTCCCCGTAATCTACCGGATTTGTTTCCATGGAGAATATGCCTGCCGCCTGTTCCAATGGGCTTCCCGATTCCGCCTTGTGCGAATGGTGCTGCCATAGTTCGGTGCCGGTATGTGCGGAACGTTCTGTGGCAGGTATACCGTCCCACCATTTGAAAAGTTCATTGTAAATGTTAGCGGAAAATTCCTTGCCCATGCGCGAACCGTTAAATACTTCCCGCCTGTTATGGTCGATGAACGTGACACCGTAGATACGTCCCTGCTCATTTTCCCGGAATACTGTATCAATGCGGGCTTTCTTTAATAGTCCGGCCAGTTCTTCACGCGAACGTGCGTGCCGCATGGCATAAATCACCTGTGCATGAATAGCCGGTGCCCATTTACCATCCTTGAAATCTCTGGTGTGTGAAAGCATTTTCTTTTCCAGACGTTCGTTCCCGAAACGCTTGCCGAAACGTGAACTCTTGAAAGGCGGGCTGACCACTTTCCCGCTATTATCGGTTGCCGAGTAAATAATACCGGTATAAGGCTCGCCTTTGAATTCTCCCCGTACCTTTTTGGCTTCAATGTTTAGCGTGGATAACAGTGTACTGTATTCCCCGAAAGTCTGAAAGCGGTAACTTTCCAATACGGCTTTCAGGGTATTGCCTATCTGGTGCCGTACATCACCCTGGGTAGCATCCACTTTCTTCATTTCCGCTTTTTGATTCCGTTCTTCCATATCCGCACCGTTCCGCAGTCCAAAGTCTATTTCCAATTCCCGGCAGGCGGTCATGGAACGGCGATGCTCAAAAGAATCGTTGATTTTCTGTCCCTCTTCATCCACGCATACACTTACGATATGGATATGGGTATTGTGTGTATCACCATGCTTGTAAGCAATGTAGGGCTGGTTGCCATATCCCATCTTCTGCATGTACATTTGTGCCAGTTCTGCCAGCTGTCCATCATCAAGTTTGTCCTCGGGTGCCGGACTGAGTGCGATGTGCAGGACAGGTTTCTCCGTGTTCCTGTTTGCCAGCAGGTAATTTTCAAAGGAGAGCAAGGCGAGGCGCATGTCCTCGCCCGGTCGTCCCGGGCGGTCTGAAATCATCCGGTTGCCGGAGAGTATTTCAGCCGTCCCTTTCTCTACTTTCTCGTGGTTGTAATGCAGTGCCCCGTACAGGCTGGCTCCATGACTTATTTTTGCAACCATTTCTTTTGGTATTCTTCGGTTAGTGCTATAACTTTTTTGGTCAGTAGCATCAGTTCAAGTGTCATTTTTTCCACTTTGTAAAGTAGCGACATTGCACGTTTCTCCCCGAAATTGGTCCTGATGGCACGTACGACTTGATTGTAGTTGTTACCGACAGCCTGGAATTGTCTGTGAAATTCCGTAAGGCGAATGTAGTAATCCATTGTCGCCTTGTCAATTTTAACCACTTTGATTGTACCACCGAAGATGGCTTTTTTGATGAAACGTGTTTTGTCTTTTGCCTCTGATTCGGTAACCAACTTTTCAAACCGCATGTTCTCTCCGGCATTCAGGCGGAAGCTGTATTTGTAGTCCGCCGGATCGCTTTTGGGCTTTCTGCCCGTTTTTGCTCTCGATTCTTCCTTCATACTCATTGCATAATTATGGTCCGTCCTTTTTTCTCTTCCGGAATTTCCGACTTTGGAGGAAATTCTCCGACTGTCAGGTCGGGCAAGTGGTTTTCGTCGGACAGGATACTTCCTGTCGGACGAAAACACAACTTGCTATGTTCGTTTGAACATAGAATCCTCCTTCGTCGGATTGCTGCGCGACGTTCACGGCGTGCTGTAGTCCGATGAAGCATGGTTTCCTCCATAGTCTTATTCCGACTTTGCAAAGTTATGACTGATTAAGTACTTGTGAAATAGAAGTTTATGTGACAAGTGATGACATCTGATGACATGTCATGTCAGGTGAAGCGGATTTTAGTTATTGTACCAAAAATCCGTTCTACTTTTGGCGTGACGCAATGCAGCAAGGGACGGAACGATACGGTATAAAAAATGCTTTATCAATGCGCTGCCTATGGTAGTGGGACAATACTGTGTATCCCGGTTGAATGTGACATTGGTCATGTATGGATACGGCACCGTTCCGATGCAATGATACGTAGGCGTATCGATGCCATGAGGCAGCTTTTGTATAGATACAGTCATACATAACGAATATTGGCGTATGGCATCAAAGGTACATTCCGTTTTTAGTGTGACGCAAGGCTGCATGTATCGTATCGGTCCGGCACAAGAGAAGTCGTATTGATGTGGTGCAGAGTGTGATGGGACGGTACTGTGTACCCCGGTTGGATGCGATACCGCCCATGTATGGAAACAGTGATACACAGCCGTATTCATGCTGCCGTACAGTATTGTGCGGCGTCACTTGATGTAAGGATACAGGCGAAAAGAAAATAAGTCATTAACCCTTAATTTCATGAAGTTATGAAGAAGGAACCTTTATTTGTAGCCCTCAGCAATCAGAAGGGCGGAGTCGGTAAATCAACGTTAACCGTGTTGCTTGCCAGCTATTTCCATTACCATAAGGCAAAGAACGTGCTTGTGGTAGATTGTGACTATCCCCAGCACAGTATGATGACTATGCGTGAATGGGACATAAAAAATGTGGAAAAGACCCCTCGTCTGCAAAGTTTGCTGGTGGAGCAGTTCGGGGATACGGGCAGAAAGGCCTACAACATCCTGGCTTCCACGCCCGAACAGGCCAAGGAAACTGCCTATGGTTTTATAGACCGTTCCGATACCGAATATGACCTTGTCCTTTTGGACCTTCCCGGAACGGTCAATACCACAGGCGTTTTCCAGTCCATCATCAATATGGACTATGTTTTTACCCCGATTACCCAGGAGAGGATGGTCATGCAGAGCAGCATGTCATTTGTCCTGTCCATTCGGGAATATCTGCTTCATCACAAGGAAGTCCCCTTGCGTGATATCCATATGTTCTGGAATAAAATGGACAAGCGCGTCTCCCGGGACTTGTATGACGCTTATATGGAAATCATCCGCTCTTTGGGACTACCTGTATTGAATACGGTCCTTCCGGGTGCGGAGCGTTATAAAAAGGATGTCGGTTTGAACGGGCAGATATTCCGCAGCACCCTGTTTCCGCCTTCCGCCGCCGCTCTGAAAGGAAGCAACCTTGATTTGCTTGCCGCTGAAATGGAAACTATACTCGGACTTTAACCGGACATGACTATGGCAAACAAGAACAGATCCGTCTATAATGTGGACGAGGACGCGCTCAAGCGTATGGTAGCTGGAGATACAACGGCCTTGGAAAAGATAAGGAAACAGGATGAACGGCCGGAAGAAGATGCCGTTGCCTCCGGAGTGTCGGAAGAAAAAGAAAAGAAACCTGATGTCTCCATTGAGAAGAAACCGTTCGCGGGGAAGAAAACACCGCGGGCATACGGCTTTGATGATTACCGGGAACAATTCCTGCAACAGAAACTGACGGGAGCCAGAAGACAGACTTATATACATGATTCACTGTATAAGGTCCTGGCCAGGGTGCTTCCGGTCATTGCACCGGAAATGTCTGTCCCCACATTTGTGAATAGTGTACTGTCGGACCATCTGAAAAGGTATCAGGATATAATTAACGGAATGTATAATCGGGAAGCGACCAAAAAACCGGTGGAATGGGAACTATAGTTTATTTGTCGATACGTCTTGCCTGTGCCTGTTATATATTATATAAGGTATGTGGGCAGAAAAAGAAGATACGTGAAATTTTGCTGTATGCGAAGTTACCTCCCGTAAAAAAGAAAGAGCCGGAAAATGTCTTGTCGGAACCGGGCGGCGAATCGGGCGTCATGGGCAGCACCCGTTTTGTCTATCTGGATGAGGATGCCGGAAAGAGTGTTGCCCCCTATATGAGCCAGCCGTTGGAAACGGCTGCGGATTTTATAGGTGAGGAGGAAGATGTCGCTGCGGAAGAAGTGGAATGTAAATTACCGTTGGAGGAGATGAGAATGCTGAAAGAGGAACAGGAAGAACTGGACGGAACGTATCCGGCAGTGGATGCCGTCTCACAAGCCGTAACGCCTGATGATCTTGACAATGCCGGCAATGTATTGTTTAAACTGAATGATGCTGACAAGGATGAGGAGAAATCCATCCGTGCGGCTCTTACCCTGCACACCATCCGGGAAACGGACCTGTTTGAGATTTTTTCCTCTCAGGTCGAGAATAAGAATGTCATCGACGGTCTGATGGGAAAATATTTGGACGGGAACGGGAACCCTCTGCCCGTGCGGAAAACAAAATCTGTCGTACCTGTATCGGACGGTTGGAAGCAATATCTGTGATTTTTCGGGTATACCAAAAACGCATCCCGGAACAAATGCCGGGATACGTTTTTATTTTTTTGTTTTCTTTACGGCTGTTTTCTTCTATTCCTTATTTCCGGACAATTCGTTGTTGATTAACTCTTTGATCTGTTTTTGTGGAATCAGGTAACTGTATTCGGAAACTCCGATCGGAGCCGTTGAGCCTTGCAAGGCCACTTCCACTTCCACATTGTTCCTGTCCGCACACAATATAATACCGATGGACGGGTTCTCGTCCGGCATCTTTACCTGTCTGTCCAATAGGTTCAGGTAAAAGTTCATTTTCCCCACATATTCGGGTTGGAATGAACCTATTTTTAATTCCAGCGCTATCAGGGACCGGGTACAGCGGTTGAAAAAGAGCATATCCACAAAATACTCCTTATCCTCCAGTACCAGGCGGTACTGGTTTCCGATAAAGCTGAACCCCTTTCCCATTTCGAGCAGGAACGTTTTTATCTTGTCCACGAGCCTTCTTTCCAATTCCAGTTCCAGTATGGGCTTTGTGATTCCCAGGAATTCCAGATTATACCTGCTTTTCAACATTTCCTCCGCCTGTTCCTGTAAACATTCCGGCAGGGTTTCCTTGAAATTATGCAATTTGGGTTGTTCCTCCCTTGTTGAGAAAGCGTCTGCTTTGATATAATTCAGCAGTACATCCCTTGTCCAGCCCAGTTCTGTGCTCCTTGTCGCGTAAAAGTATATTTCTTCCGGGTTCTTGCACTTGCTCATTAACAACAGGTTATGTCCCCAAGGTAAAACTGCAACGCTCTGTTGCAGTTTCCGGCTTTCCCCGCAATATCGTTCATAAAACCGTTTCATTTCCCAGAGGTTTCTCGGAGAAAAGCCCGTAGTTCCGGGAAATTCTTTCTGCAAATCAGAAGCAAGCATTTCCACCACCTGTGCTCCGTATCCTTTGCTCAAATGTTGTGCGGACAGTTCCTTGCCGATGTTCCAATATAATTCCATTGTTGCACTGGTTATCTTGCGTGCAACTTGGATTCTTGAACTTTTGATTTCTGCAACGATGCGCTGCAGAATCTGTTTGTAATCATATTGAACTGTTTCCATTGTCCTGTCAGTTTATTTGCCACGAAGATAGCAATAATATTCCGGAAAACATGGAATTGTCCTTTCTTCATTATGTTTCATTGGCATTTCTTCGCTTCTGTTCTTTTGATGGAAAATCGGTTGTTGCAAACGTCTTTTTGTTTTACGCTTAAGAAAGAAACTTCTTATAAACTTTGATGCTGTTAATGGAGAACTGACAAACTTCGGAATTAAATTGCTTTTATCAATATGTCTCTCTGGCAGATATTAACAGGATTGTTTCTCTTTCAACCGGGCTGAAAGACGTCTGCTTTGCAATATATGACATCTGCTGACATTTGCTGCCACCTGATGAAATGTTTGTATCATGGTCTTTTGTCCCCTCTTATATTTGCGTTCGAATTCAACTAGATGTTTCACCTTAAACGATTCGACAATGACTAAGAGAATCTTTCTTCCGATGCTGTGTGTATTTGTAACAGCGTCTGTCTTTGCCCAGGGGCAGGGGCTTGCAGGTATCAATGAGGCAACGAGCATGATGACCTCGTATTTTGATCCGGCAACGAAATTGTGTTATGCCATCGGAGCCGTTCTGGGACTGGTGGGCGGAATCAAGACTTACAGTAAGTTCAGTAGCGGAGACCCCGATACCAGCAAGACGGCTGCCAGCTGGTTTTTCGCGTGTATCTTTCTGATTGTTGCTGCCACGATCCTACGTTCCTTTTTCCTTTAAAGTATGGAATACCCGATTAACAAAGGTGCCGGCAATCCGATAGAGTTCAAGGGTTTGAAATCACAGTACCTGTTTATTTTCGCGGGCGGACTTGTCGCGGTACTGCTTATGGTGGTCATCCTGTATATAGCCGGCGTGAGCCAATGGGTATGCATTCCTTTGGGAATCCTGTCGGGGTCGCTGCTGGTCTGGCTGACCTTCCGCCTGAATGCCCGGTACGGTGAACACGGACTGATGAAACTGCTGGCGGAAAGACGCCATCCCCGTTACCTGATCCACCGGAGAAGATTATTCCGATTACTAACCAAAAGAAGAACCTATGAGAAATGTACTGAAAGCGGAAACGCTTGAACGGAAGTTCCCACTGCTGTCTGTGGAGAACGGTTGCATCGTCAGCAAGGATGCCGACCTGACTGTGGCCTTCGAGGTGGAACTGCCTGAACTTTATACTGTGACTGCTGCCGAATACGAGGATATCCACTCATCGTGGGTAAAGGCTGTCAAAGTGCTGCCTGACTTCTCGGTTGTCTGCAAGCAGGACTGGTTCACGAAAGAAACTTACCGTGCGGATTTTAAGGACGGCGGGCAGAGTTTCCTGTCAAAAAGCTATGAGCGCCATTTCAACGAGCGCCCGTATTTGAACCATAAATGCTACCTGTATCTGACGAAGACCACCCGTGAACGGAGCCGGCAGAGGAGTGACTTTAACACACTCT
>OHES01001386.1_pt1 | contig 10623 bp, 6 predicted proteins | sample 1567371 | NCBI WGS metagenome assembly OHES01 (sample SAMEA3879533, study PRJEB24766) | human gut metagenome | biome: human-associated habitat; feature: feces | place: USA | collected 1985/1987 | reverse complement strand
GTCGTTCTCGTTTGACTTTGAACTATGAAATCATCGGTAAGTCTGACGAAGAAATTGCTAACTTGGCTAACAGCGATGCAAAACAACTGAATATCGAAGAATTGCTTTATGCTTCAACTTTGACTACAGATCCTGCAAAACAAGAAGCTATCTTCACAAAAGCAACTCAAATCTATCCTAACGATTTCCGTGCTTACAATAACTTAGGTAAATTGGCTTACCAAGCTGGTAACCTTGACAAAGCAGAAAGCTACTTCAAGAAAGCAGCTTCTATCAAGGATGCTCCTGAAGCTAACATGAACCTTGGTTTGATCGCCTTGACTAAGGGTGACAGAGCTGCTGCCGAATCATACATGAGCAAAGCTTCAGGTTCTAAAGAACTGAACGAAGCATTGGGTAACCTGTATGTAGCTCAAGGTCAATACGACAAAGCAGTAAGCGCATTCGGTGACACTAAGACCAATAGCGCCGCTTTGGCTCAGATCCTGGCTAAGGACTACAACAAAGCTAAGAGCACATTGTCTGGTATCGAAAAACCGGATGCAACAACAGACTACCTGATGGCTGTACTCGGTGCTAGAACTAACAACACTTCTATGGTAACCAGCAGCTTGAAGACTGCCATCGCCAAGAACCCTGCTTTAGCAAAGAAAGCTGCTTCTGATTTGGAATTCTCCAAATATTTCACGAATGCAGACTTTATGAATATCATCAAGTAATAAAGGTATAAGATGAAAAGAAGGTGCCCGGCATAGAAATATGTCGGGCATTTTTTTTTATTCACACCAAAAAGGAGTACTTTCGCAGCATAGTATCAATAAAAAGAGTGAAATGAAGAATATCTATCTCATATACTTTTTGCTTATCCTATTGTCTGCCTGTGGTAGCAAGCCAACAAATTCAGTCAGTTTAACCGGTGAAATCGATGGTTTAGACAATGACACCCTTTACATATACGGAACAGATAAGATGTACAACCGTATGGACACTCTCATTGTAGAAAAGGGGAAATTCTCGGCAATCCTTTCCGTTGATACCTTAGTGTCTACATGGTTACAATTCAGTGATGGTACGGAATACCCGCTCTATCTAAACAAAGGAGATAAAATAAAAATCAAAGGTTCCAAAGCTGATTTATCTTCTTTAGAGATTACAGGAAACACACCCAACGAAGAATTAACAGCGTTTCAGAAAGACCTGAAAGGATTGGGTAAACCATCTGATAAAATGTTGGAACAGAAAGCAGAAGCATTCATTGAGAGCCATCATTCATCATTAGTAAGCATTTACCTTTTAGAGAAATATTTTGTCCAAAAGCCACAACCTGATTTTGCATCAATCAAGAAGCTAATTGACCGGATGACCGGAGAACTGAAAGACCGACCCTATATAGATGAGCTCATGGACCGCATTCAGGAGGAAGAGAAAGTTGCCGTAGGAAAAATGTCTCCCTATTTTCATCTTACCAATGCAAAAGGAAAGAATATCAACCGCACGGATTTCAAGGATAAATATCTATTAGTGCATTTCTGGGCTTCCTGGGACCAACCGAGCAGGGATGCCAATGCCGACTTGCGCCGTATCTATAAGAAAGAACTGAAGAATAAAGACTTTGCCATCTTAGGCATTTCGTTGGATATTGATAAAGAAGCATGGAAAGATGCCATTAAAAAAGACACCTTGGATTGGGAACAAACATGTGACTTTTCAGGCTGGAATACAGAAACCGTCAAACAATTTGCTATACAAACGTTGCCCTCCAATATATTACTCAGTCCATCGGGCAAGATTGACGGGAAAAACTTAAGTACAGAAGCTATAGAAAAGAAGCTTAAAGAAATAAGTCAAAAGGAGAAATAAAAGACATGCTCATTAAAGTTTTTGGAGCGGCTGTTCAAGGTATTGATGCAACCCTCATCACTATCGAAGTCAACAGCTCCAGAGGCTGTATGTTCTATTTGGTCGGTCTGCCGGATTCAACGGTAAAGGAAAGCCATCAGCGTATCATTTCTGCCCTGCAAGTGAATGGTTACCGTATGCCGACCAGTAATATTGTGATTAATATGGCTCCGGCGGATATCCGTAAAGAAGGTTCTGCTTATGATCTTCCTTTGGCTATCGGCATGTTGGCTGCCAGTGAAGTGGTTCAGTCCGATAAGTTATCCAGCTATTTGTTGATGGGTGAATTGAGTCTGGATGGTAGTTTGCAACCTATCAAAGGAGTACTGCCTATTGCAATAAAAGCCCGTGAGCTTGGATTCGAGGGAATGATTGTACCGATGCAGAACGCACGTGAAGCAGCAGTTGTGAACAATCTGCATGTATATGGAGTAGAAAATATCAAGGAAGTCATTGAATTCTTTAACGGGAAGCAAGAATTAAAGCCGACGCTTGTCAACACCCGCGAAGAGTTCTACAACCAACAAAGTAACTTCGATTTGGACTTCGCTGAAGTTAAAGGGCAAGAGAATGTAAAACGGGCTTTAGAGGTAGCAGCAGCCGGAAGTCATAATATTCTTCTGATAGGTGCTCCCGGTAGTGGTAAATCCATGTTGGCAAAGCGCCTGCCATCCATACTTCCTCCCTTATCACTGGGCGAGAGCCTTGAAACAACCAAGATACATTCCGTAGCCGGAAAACTAGGTAGCAATGGCGGACTTATCTCCAAACGCCCGTTTCGTGATCCACATCACACTATTTCGACTGTAGCCATGACGGGTGGCGGTAGTTTCCCTCAGCCGGGTGAAATAAGCCTGGCACATAATGGAATACTATATCTGGACGAGCTACCCGAATACCAACGTAACGTACTGGAAGTTCTTCGCCAACCCTTGGAAGACCGGAAAATTACGGTGGCGCGTATTAGATTCAATGTAGAATATCCTGCCAGCTTCATGCTGGTCGCTTCCATGAACCCCTGCCCTTGCGGATATTACAATCATCCTACAAAAGCTTGCGTATGCAGTCCGGGACAGGTACAGAAATATCTGAACCGTATATCAGGACCTTTGTTGGACCGCATCGACCTTCAGATAGAGGTAACCCCACTCCCATTCGAGAAGATGTCCGACGACCGTCCGGGCGAATCGAGTGCAACTATCCGTGAACGTGTGATACAGGCCCGCCGGATTCAAGAGGAAAGATATAAGGATATCCCGGGCATATATTGTAATGCACAGATGAGCAGCAAGCTACTCAACACTTATGCCCATCCTGACACCAAAGGACTCGCTTTACTAAAGAATGCCATGAACCGGCTCAATCTTTCGGCACGTGCGTACGACCGTATCTTAAAAGTATCGCGAACTATCGCCGACCTTGAGGCCTGTGAGACTATACAAGCTTCCCATTTGGCAGAGGCCATTGGATATAGAAATCTGGATAGGGAAGACTGGGCAGGATAAATCCTAAGAAAAAAACACGAGTTCACTATTTTCCCCCTTATTTGCATCATTTTACTCCTTGCTTTGCCTCCTATAGACTAGTTTTGCAGCTGTTAATAATCTAATAAACTATGGAGGCAAATAAATTCTCCCTTTATTCCACTAAGTTGTCACTTCTACAGAAGAACAATAGAGTAAGCATATCTGCATTCTTTACATTACCTCATTCTAAAGATAGTAATGCGAAGCAATCCCCCTTTGTCTTACCAAATATTAACCAACTATATATCAATATGTTATCATTCTATCTCATATAAATAAAATACGATTGAAATAAGTACAGCATACCTTTGCGACAAAATAAATAGTTATATTACCTATAGAAAAAGAACTGAAATTCTAACTAAAACTTTATTTTATGTTGAATGTACAATTTAAGAAAGAAAGGACATTGATGAAAGGAATCTTTCTTGTAATGTTCATGCTAAGCAGTACCTTAGTATTTGCCCAGAACAAAGTGAGCGGCATTGTTACGGACAAATCGGGTGAACCACTTATTGGAGTGAACGTCCTGGAAAAAGGGACTACTAACGGATGCATTACCGATATAGATGGTAAATACTCACTGAATGTAGATAAGAATAAGATCCTGGTATTCTCATTTATTGGCTATACCAAACAAGAGATACCGGCTACTCAAAGCACTATCAACGTAACGCTGGTCGAAGATGCACAGGCTTTGGAAGAAGTAGTGGTAGTGGGCTACGGCAGCATGACCCGTAAGGACGTTACCAGCTCCATCACTACCGTAAAGGCAGACAAGCTAAACCAAGGTGTATTTTCCGATCCGGGGCAGTTGTTGCAAGGTAAAGTACCGGGACTGACCATCACTCAGAGTAGTGACCCTAACTCGGGTACTTCTTCAATCACCCTGCGTGGTGCATCTACCTTGCGTACCGGTGCCGCTCAGGAACCCTATTACATCATTGATGGCGTACCGGGCATGTCGCTTTCTTTAATTTCTCCGGACGATATTGAAAGTATCGACGTATTAAGAGACGCAACCGCCACTGCCATCTACGGTTCTAAAGCAGCCAATGGTGTTATCATCGTAACCACCAAGAAAGGAAGCAAAGAAGATCATACCAACGTCAGCTATAGCGGTTATATGGCTATAGACAATGTAATGAAGAATCTGGATATGATGAGTGCAAGCGAACTTCGTGCCTATGCCCAAAAGAACAACATCGTATTCAACAACGATATGGGTGCCAACACCGATTGGCAGAAAGAAGTACAACGCACCGCATTCAGCCACAATCACAACGTATCAATCAACGGAGGTAATGAAAAGACTTCTTACAGCGCAAGCATCAACTACCTGGAGAAGCAAGGTGCCATCAGAGGTACGAATATGGACCGCCTGAATGCCCGTTCATTCTTGCAGACCAAGACATTGCAAAATCGCCTGACTTTATCGCTGAGCCTGAATGGTAGCGTCACTAACAAATACACTACCCCCACCGGTACAGATGGCGCCAGCGTATTGGATGCTATGAATTACTATTCTCCATTAGTACCCATACGGGATGACGAGGGCAATTGGTATGAAGATACAGCCATCTCTCAGAACTACAATCCGCTTTCCCTTATCAACGAGAATCAGTACAATTCGGAGACTAAGTTCTTACAGGGTGTTGCTAAAGCATCTCTCAACATTGTCGATGGGCTGGTATACAACCTCTCTCTTTCTTATCAGAACGAACAATACGTCAACAACCTCTACGAAACCAGCAAGTCACTGGTGGCTAAAGGTATGGACGGACGTTCTATGCGTGAGTCGGTTACCAATAAGAAGAAAGTGTTGGAAACTTACCTGAACTACGACAAGACCTTTAATGATATTCATAAATTAGGCCTGATGGCAGGTTACTCTTGGGAAGAGGGGAATGATAACGACGGTTTCAAACTGACAACCTACGGTTACTACAACGACGACCTGAGCTACCACAACATGGGTATGGCCAATTTTATCGACAAGAACGGCATTGGCGGCTGGGAGATGTCTACGCTTCGTATGATTTCATTCTATGCCCGTGTCAACTATAGCCTTGCCAGCAAATATTTATTGCAAGCTACTATACGTCGCGACGGTTCTTCAGCATTCGGTAAGAACAACCGTTGGGCTACTTTCCCCTCAGCATCATTGGCATGGCGCATGTCTGAGGAAAGTTTCATCAAGAACTTGAATATCTTTGATGACTTGAAGTTCCGCATTGGCTATGGTGTCAGTGGTAACTCGCTTGGTTTCAACGCTTATAGCGCTATCCAGACTTATGGCGTTACGGGTTGGTACGATTATATCTCTCCTTCCGGTTCCAGCTATCTGGTTCATACGCTGGGAGCAGCCAGCAATAGCAATCCCGACCTGAAATGGGAGCGCACCGGCATGTTCAACATCGGCCTCGACTTCGCTTTCTTGAACAATCGTTTGAGCGGAACCATCGAATGGTATAACAAAACGACCAAAGACTTGATCTACGACTATGCCGTTTCTACCAACCGCTATCCTTTCGGCAGCATGACAGCCAACGTGGGCGAGATTAATAACAAGGGTATCGAAATCACAATCAATGCAGTCCCCGTGAAGACTAAGAACTTCTCCTGGGAAACTACCTTGAACCTCTCACACAACAAGAACGAAGTGGTGAAGTTGAGCAACAGCGCCTATTCAGTGAAGTATATCAACCAGGGTAACGCCAACATCAACGGTATCTCCTCGGGTGCCATTGCCGATACACAGCGCATCATGGAAGGACAACCCATCGGCACATTCTACATGTTGGAGTGGGCAGGCGTGAACGAAGAGGGCCAGTCCACCTGGTATAAACGCAACCCCGAAACAGGCGAACGTACAGGCGAGGTGACCAGTGACCCGAAAGACACCGACCGTACCATCGTAGGCAATGCACAGCCCAAGTTGACTTACGGCTGGAATAACACCCTTACCTGGAAGAACTGGTCGCTGACCGCCTTCATCCAAGGAACCGTAGGCAACAAGATATTCAACTCTACCCGTGCCCAATACAACAGCACCAGTTTCGTGACCCTGGGTAAGAATGTACTCAGAGAAGTAGCCAACTGTGACGCAAGAGACAAGACCGCCAACTATCCTTCCGACCGATACCTGGAAGATGGAAGCTACCTGCGTCTTTCCACCCTCTCTTTGGGTTACAACTTCGGTAAAATCGGCAATTGGCTAAACAACCTGCGCGTATACGCTACTTGCAACAACCTCTTCACGATTACCGGTTACAAAGGCACCGACCCCGAAGTATCGCTCGGCGGTATCGCTCCCGGCATAGACAGCCGCGAGACTTACTATCCGCGTACACGTACCTTCATGCTTGGTCTTAATGTAAACTTCTAAAACAGCACTCAAATGAAAAAGATAAATTTAAAGCCACTTATGGCGGCAACCTTACTGTCAGTAGCCATCAGCAGTTGCACTGACCTGGATGTGAATGTCAATTCCAAATATACCGAATATCCCGACTCTGAGATAGCGGGTGTACTTTATGAATTCCGCGGTCCGTTAGGCCGCCGTTATAGTGAGGCTCAGGCCCTTTCGTCCGATGAAGCCATGGCGCTGACGTTTGATGGTGGTTGGCTGGATAGCTACAACTATGTACATGCCAGCCATCACCTCTCCAACTCGGCAGATGCACACCTCGACTGGTACGGTGTGTTATCGGGTGGTATCACCAAGTGTAACCGCCTGATTGTGGAGCTGGGCGGCGACAATGCCGATCCTGCCATAGTGGCCTCTATTCGTGCCGCACGTGCATTCTACCACTTCATCCTGATGGATTCTTACGCTAATATCCCCATCCTCGACCATGCACTGGCCGAAGACGAAGCGGCTGTGCAGTCCACCCGTCCCGAAGTGGCCCGATGGATTGAATCGGAGTTATTGGCTATCAAGGATAATTTAAGCAAGGAGGTGAACGCCGCCACTTACGGCAAGCCTACTTACTGGATGGCAAATGCTTTGCTGGCGAAACTTTACATTAACTGGGCGGTATATACCTCGGAAGATGTTGCGCAATATGATCCCAACACTACCCGCAACGAGAAGCTGGATGCTTGTGTAGCCGTGTGCGACGAGATTATCCAATCGGGCAAATTCGACCTGACCGACGGTTTCCGCAAGAAGTTCTTTGCCGACAACGGGCCTCATATCAAGGATTTCATATATGCCATGCCTTACGACCGTGAGACTCAACAAGGCAATACATACGCCCGTTTCCGCATCTTCAAAGCCGGTGATACCGATGGCGAAGGTGGCCCCGGATTGTTCGGCGTAGTCACTCCACAGGGTTTCGGAGGCATTTTTGCCATGACACCGGAGTTTGCCAACCTCTTCTCTTTGGAGGGCGACGAGCGTAATGATGCCGTGTTGAGAGATCAAGTGTATATCTACGACCCCGCTTCGTATGCACCTACCACCATACCCTACGTATACAAAGGCCAACCGGTGGTTATGTCCAAGAACCCGGCTGTATCGAACGACGGAACCAACAATGTGGGTGACAACTTCAAAGGTTGGTGCCAAGGCTGGCGCTCCAACAAGTTCTACATGGATTTGCAAACTACTGCCGGACAGAGCCGTAACCAGAGTAACGACATACCCATCTTCCGTTATGCCGACATCTTGTTGCAAAAGGCAGAAGCCATCACACGAGGTGCAACAGCTACCTATGGAGATACTCCGAAAAGTCTTTTCAACCAGATTCGCAATTATGTACATGCACCGCTGATTGATAAAGATCCTACGTTGCAGGACTTGATCGATGAGCGTGGCCGTGAGTTCTTCGATGAGAACTTGCGTCGCAACGACTTGATCCGCTTCGGTATGTTCGAGAATGACTGGGCCAACAAGAACGTGATTAATCCCGATGCCAAAACCCAGAAGTTCCGCCGCATCTTCCCGATCCATAAGGACATCATGGAACAAAACACCAATTGGAAACAAAACCCGGGATATTGATATAGCAGAAAGAGAAAGCCGCTGTTTTTAATTTAGAGTTTAGAGTTCAGAGTAAGCTTTCCAGCCCTGTATTACGATTTATGGTATGCCAAACGATAAATCTAATACAGGGCTTTCTTTTTATGACATGCAAAGTGACGGTTCAAATTCAGACTACTTCAAAGCCAAGAAGCCGGATTCTTATATTAAATCTATGGCAACACGCCGCCTGAATAAAATAGGGATGAAATAACGCCTCAACCCGTATCACTATCCGAGTGAATTATATTACCTTTGTGACTGAGATAGGAATCACCCCACATGATTGTAACAATCATGTGGGGTGATTAGTACAATCATGTGGCATGATTCCCTATTCAACTAACGCATCAGTATAATTCACTTATAAACTGAACCTATATGGCATTCTTTAAGAAAGTAAAACAGAAATCGGATGATAAGTGGCACCCGATGGCCGTAACCCAAGGCCGCCCTTATACCACCGACGATGTAGCCGAAAAACTATCCCTAATGTCCACCGTGACACCCGGCGACACGTATGCGGTGCTTATGAACCTGGGACATGTATTGTCCGAAATGATGAACTCCGGACGCTCCGTGAAGTTGAAAGGCGTAGGAACCTTCTATTATACTTGCCGCTCCGAAGGGCAGGGCGTAGATACTCCCGAAGAGGTGAGCGCTGCACAAATCACCTCCTCGCAAGTACGCTTCATCCCCGAATATGGGCGAAACCAGCAGGGAAAGGTCAACGACCGGACGCTAATCAAGCCCGACATTTGCTGGGTGGATATAGACGAAGAGGCTAATCAGCCTTAATCTGTTTCTCAAAGAAATCTCTCACCTCTTCCCACGGATAGTAGGGACTGGTGCCGGACTTAAACGGCAGGGTTACTTCGGTTTCGTTCAACAGAAACTTCACCAATACATCCTTCGCCTTGTTCCGGAAGAAGACAATCTGCAAATTGGCTCCCATGGGAGAGATGCGGTAGTCTTGCCAAGCCAGGTGGTACTTCTCCATATCCGCCTCAGCGTTGGCACAACCCTCTATTTCCATCAAGGCAAGTAGGCGAATCAAGTGCGTATCATGCCCGAAACGAAGGTCGGCAGCAGGCGAGCCGTTCTTGATGGCAGCCTCGGCACTATCTATTATATTGCGCAGCAACGGGACGGCGCAACGAGGCATCAAACCCTTATTGAGCGGAGCGGCAGCGTTGCACACATACATACGGGCATTAACAGTCTTCCAAATGCCGACGAGTTCTTCGTACTCGAAGATATCATAGAAAGTCAGGTCGAGTTCCACGTTCTGCATGTCAGCGGCAATCCAGTAAAGGCTTCGCATCATGGCATCCTGGTCTTTGATAGCGTTGGGATGCACAAACAGGGATGCCATCAGGCGAGCAGGACGGACCTGTTTTGCCTCGAAATCACGGAATCCCCAACGCCATGGCGCTGTTTCGGAAGAAAACGCTTCGCCTTCGGGAGAGGTATAAGCAAGGTAATCCATATATCGGTGATAAGCCCGGCGCTCTACATGCAGGTTAGGATTAAGTTCTTTCAATCGCTCCACAAAGTAGCTCATGCTCATGGCGCAACGCAAGGAAACGGAAGAACGGGCATCGACAAAGGCTTTTCCACGGAACACCTGGGGGAAATTACGATACATCCGTCCCGCTATCTCGCGGTGCTGACGCTCGCCCAATGGGGTGATGCTGCCGCTACATCCACGAGCATCCTCCCATACACGATGCAGACGTTTGCGAATGTCGATGCCGAGGGGAGTGAGTCCGGAGCAGTGGTAGAGGGAATCGAAGACATCGACTACCTCAGTATAGCGCTCATCTGCAGTCATCCAGCGGGAACCGTGACGACCGTAATGGCTGATGTAAAAAGGTTCGTAACCGGCAGGAGCAGGGGTGGATACCGAGGTCGGGGTGGGATAGGCATAATAAATGCTTCCAGTCTGCTCCGGAGTAGGGGTAGCTTGCGGATAGGCGGAAAAGCTACACAGCAGATACAGTATAAAGATTATGCTTTGTTTCATCATTGTTGCAAATTAGTGATATAGGGTGAGAGTAACTTCATTCTCCTCCTCCCGGGAGGAGGAGTACCCCTTTAGGGGGGAGGTGGTAGGATAAAATACCTTTGAAAAAATGATTCGCTTTATGTATTCACCTACCACCCCGCCCT
>OHES01001385.1_pt1 | contig 10623 bp, 5 predicted proteins | sample 1567371 | NCBI WGS metagenome assembly OHES01 (sample SAMEA3879533, study PRJEB24766) | human gut metagenome | biome: human-associated habitat; feature: feces | place: USA | collected 1985/1987 | reverse complement strand
TTAATGATTCAACCGAAATTCCTGACTCCGTAATCTGCCTGCGCCGGCTGAATCCTCTTAATATCAATTCTTACAGAGCTGCTGCGATCAGATCGCCCATTTCCTTTGTTCCTACAAGCTTGCATCCCTCTGACATGATATCACCTGTGCGGTATCCCTCTGTCAGGACTTTCTGCACTGCTGCTTCCACTGCATCTGCTTCCTTGTCCATATCAAGGGAGAAGCGGAGCATCATTGCTGCGGAAAGGATAGTTGCGATAGGGTTTGCCTTATCCTGTCCTGCAATATCAGGTGCAGAACCATGGCTTGGCTCATAGAGACCGAATTTTGTCTCATTTAAACTTGCAGATGAAAGCATTCCGATGGAACCTGCCACCATACTTGCCTCATCGGAAAGGATATCTCCGAACATGTTTTCCGTCAGAACCACGTCAAACTGGCACGGATTGTGAACAATCTGCATTGCACAGTTATCAACCAGCATATGCTCTAACGTAACGTCCGGATAATCTTTTGCAACGTCCTCCACAACAGCTCTCCACAGACGGGAGGAGTCGAGAACATTTGCTTTATCTACACTTGTTACTTTTTTCTTTCTCTTTCTGGCGATGTCGAAGGCACGGATTGCAATACGGCGGATTTCAGGCTCGCTGTAAGTCAGGGTATCCGTTGCTTTTTTGATGCCGTTCTCTTCTACGGTACTGCGCTCTCCAAAATACAGGCCGCCGGTCAGCTCACGCATGATCAGCATGTCAAAGCCCTCACCGATAATTTCTTCTTTTAACGGGCAGGCATCCTTTAATTCCTGATACAGGTACGCCGGGCGCAGGTTTGCAAACAGGCCTAACGATTTCCGGATTTTTAAAAGTCCGGCCTCCGGGCGCTTATCCGGGCTTAATTTGTACCATGGGGAGGTCTTGGCATCTCCTCCGATGGAGCCCATCAGAACAGCGTCACATTTTTTTGCTTCTTCTATGGTTTCATCTGTCAGCGGCACGCCGTGCACATCGATGGAGGCTCCGCCCAGCAGAAGGTTGGTATATTCAAACTTATGTCCATATTTCTCGCAGACGGCGTCCAGAACCTTTTTTGCCTCATCTACAATTTCCGGTCCGATTCCGTCACCGTGAATTAATCCAATACGGTATTCCATATCTTTCTCCCTCTTTTCTTCCGGCTGAAAAACCGTTCTATTTTCTCTGTGTCTATAGCATTTCTAAATTATACGCTATTATCGCCGTAATTTCAACACGAAATTTCTTTATTCCTAACGAAACGCAATAATCTTTTTGCTTTTTTGCTGTTTAAAAGAAAATTACGCGGCATTTTTCCCTCTTTTCCCCCGGTCTCGCCGCAGGGGCAATCCGGTCCGGAAGGCTTTTTACTCTACAGGAAAATTCCATAAAATCTCTAATGGGCAAAAAAGCACAGGTACTCATCCTTTTTTTGAATACCTGCGCTTTTTACATACCTAGATCATGTTTATTTTTTCTTCTCTGTTTTCTCTTCAACGACTGCTGTTTCCGGTTTTTCAACCTCTGTGATCGCTGTTTTGCGCATCGGGATACGGCAGTTTTTGTTGTTTCCGAACTCTACGATGACATCATCATCTGTGATATCGATGACTACGCCGTAGAAACCGCTTGTCGTTACGACTGCATCTCCGACTGCAAGGTCATTCAGCATTGCCTGCAGTTTTTTCTGTTCTTTCTTCTGCGGACGGATCATTAAGAAATACATCATACCGAACATGATGACCAGCCACATAATTAACATACCAGTGCTCATCACACCGCCGTTTGCTGCTGTTGTTGTTGCTAAAAACATTTTCTTTCCTCCTGTTATTCGAGAGTACATCCCGTTCTTTAGACACACCTATCATAATACACAATCTGGAACCGATGGGCAAGTCTTTTTTGGATATTTTCCCTATTTTCCAAAGATTTCATATATTACAATTCCGACCCCCGTCTCGATTGCACTGCGCCACATCTCAATATGGCTTCTCGCATTTCGCATGGCTTTGAACAGAGCTTACTTTTTGTCGTATTCCTCAAATCCGGCAAGCTTCGCACGTTTGTAGGAGGCAAAATTGCCCTCATCGAGTGCGTTTCGGATTTCTGTCATCATATTGTTGTAGAAATACAGATTATGCAGAACACAGAGACGCATGCCGAGCATCTCTTTTGCTTTCAGCAGATGACGGATATAAGCTCTGCTGTAATGGCGGCATGTCGGACACTGGCAGCCTTCCTCGATCGGGCGCGGATCCAATTCGTATTTCTGGTTGAACAAATTCATTTTTCCATGATTTGTATAAACGTGACCGTGACGTCCGTTCCGGCTCGGATATACACAGTCGAAGAAATCAACGCCGCGCTCTACACCCTCGAGAATATTGGCCGGTGTTCCGACACCCATCAGATATGTCGGTTTTTCTTTTGGCAGATACGGGACCACTTCATCGAGAATATGATACATCTCCTCGTGTGTCTCTCCTACCGCAAGACCGCCGACGGCATATCCGTCAAGATCCATCTCGGAAATCCGTTTTGCATGATCGATACGGATATCTTCATAGATTGCTCCCTGATTGATACCAAACAGCAGCTGGTGCTTGTTGATGGTATCCTCTCTCTGGTTCAGTTCCTGCATTTTATCCTTGCATCGCTGCAGCCATCTTGCCGTACGGTCCACGGAATTCTGCACATAACGGCGGTCTGCCACACTCGATGGGCACTCGTCGAAGGCCATCGCAATCGTGGATGCCAGGTTGGACTGAATCTGCATACTCTCCTCCGGTCCCATGAAGATCTTTCTTCCGTCTACGTGGGAGTGGAAATAGACACCCTCCTCCTTGATTTTCCGAAGGCCTGCAAGAGAGAATACCTGGAATCCGCCGGAGTCGGTCAGGATCGGTTTATCCCAGACCATAAACTTGTGGAGTCCGCCCATCTTCTTTACAACCTCGTCGCCCGGACGCACGTGGAGGTGGTACGTGTTGGAGAGCTCTACCTGCGTGCCGATCTGCTGGAGATCCTCAGTGGAAACAGCTCCCTTGATCGCTGCCGCGGTTCCGACATTCATGAATACCGGCGTCTCGATATTGCCGTGCACGGTTTCCATGTGGGCGCGCTTCGCTCTTCCTTCCATTTTCAGAATTTTATACATAACGCTTTTCATCCTTTCTCATGATCCCTGCCGCCTGTTTTTCATGCAGGGCATACTCTTTTTAGTATACAGGCAAAACCCGTTTTTGACAATGCCTGAATTTTCTTTTTTCTGCCTTTTTCCCTCCTGGTTTCTCCATTTTTCACAAGGACTTTATACTTTTTTCGTAAGACATCGCCCTTTTTCCAATTGTATTTCCTTATTTTTTGTCGTATAATGTGTTGAGATTGTTTCTTATTATAAAAGGAGTTTGATTCATGACTGATAAAAAATATACTCTCGGAATCGACATCGGTTCCACCACTGTTAAAATTGCGATCCTCGACGAAGAGAACCAGCTTCTCTTTGCCGATTACGAGCGCCATTTTGCAAACATTCAGGAAACCCTTGCCCACCTGCTCGGGGAAGCACACGAAAAGCTGGGCGAACTGACCCTGCAGCCGGTCATCACCGGTTCCGGCGGACTTGCGCTTGCCAACCACCTCGGCATCCCGTTCACGCAGGAAGTTATCGCGGTTTCCACTTCGTTAAAAGCACTCGCTCCGCAGACCGACGTTGCCATCGAGCTCGGCGGTGAGGATGCCAAGATCATCTATTTTGAGGGCGGCAATGTGGAGCAGCGTATGAACGGTATCTGCGCCGGCGGCACCGGTTCTTTCATCGACCAGATGGCTTCTCTTCTGCAGACCGATGCAACCGGACTCAACGAATACGCGAAGCATTACCAGGCGATTTATCCGATCGCAGCACGCTGCGGTGTATTCGCAAAAACCGATATCCAGCCGCTCATCAACGATGGTGCAACAAAAGAGGATCTTTCCGCTTCCATTTTCCAGGCAGTTGTCAACCAGACCATTTCTGGTCTTGCCTGCGGTAAACCGATCCGCGGCCACGTTGCCTTTCTCGGCGGCCCGCTGCACTTCCTCTCGGAATTAAAGACAGCATTCGTCCGTACCTTAAAACTGGATGACGAGCATACAATCGTACCGGACAACTCCCACCTGTTTGCAGCCATCGGTTCTGCGATGAATGCAGACGGAAAAACCGAGATTTCCCTTCTCGCACTGAAAAAACGGCTCGAAGAGAAAGTTGCTATCGATTTTGAGGTTGCCCGTCTTGAGCCGCTGTTTAAAGATCAGGCCGAGTATGACGAATTTCTGGCGCGCCAGAGTGTCAACAACGTCGTGACCGCCGATCTTTCCACCTACGAAGGAAACTGTTATCTCGGTATTGATGCCGGTTCCACGACGACCAAAGCTGCACTCGTCGGCGAAGACGGTGCTCTTCTCTATTCCTTCTACAGCAACAACCACGGAAATCCGCTCGGCACATCGATCCGCGCGATCCAGGAGATCTACTCCAAACTGCCGGATTCCGCACAGATCGCCTGGTCCTGTTCGACCGGTTACGGCGAGGCGCTCATCAAAGCTGCACTGATGCTGGATGAGGGTGAGGTAGAGACGATTTCCCATTATTACGCTGCCGCATTCTTCGATCCGGAAGTCGACTGTATTCTCGACATCGGCGGCCAGGATATGAAGTGCATCAAGATCAAAAACGGCACTGTAGACAGCGTACAGCTGAACGAGGCATGTTCCTCCGGCTGCGGTTCCTTCATCGAGACGTTCGCGCAGTCCCTGAACTACAGCGTGCAGGATTTCGCGCATGAGGCGCTGTTTGCAAAACACCCGATCGATCTTGGTACCCGCTGTACCGTATTTATGAATTCCAAGGTAAAACAGGCGCAGAAAGAGGGCGCATCCGTCGCCGATATTTCTGCCGGACTTGCCTGCTCCGTTATTAAAAACGCATTATATAAGGTAATTAAAGTTTCGGATGCCACCGAGCTGGGACGCCACATCGTCGTACAGGGCGGTACGTTCTACAACGACGCTGTTCTCCGAAGCTTTGAGCGGATCGCCAACTGCGAAGCCATCCGCCCGGACATCGCCGGCATCATGGGTGCGTTCGGTGCGGCGCTGATCGCAAGAGAGCGCTACTCCGCCGATCAGGAGACCACGATGCTCTCCATTGAAAAGATCAACGAGCTGAAATATTCGACCACGATGGCAAACTGTAAGGGATGTACGAACAGCTGCCGTCTGACCATCAACAAATTCTCCGGCGGCCGTCAGTACATCAGCGGAAACCGCTGCGAGCGCGGTATCGGAAAAGAGAAAAACAAAGATCATATTCCGAACCTGTTCGAATACAAATACAAACGGATCTTCGGCTACCAGCCGCTGCCGCAGGATGAAGCGATCCGCGGAGAGGTCGGCATTCCGAGAGTCCTCAATATGTTTGAGAATTATCCGTTCTGGTACACCTTCTTTACGCAGCTGAAATACCGCGTGGTACTCTCTCCGACCTCGAGCCGCAAGATCTACGAGCTCGGTATTGAGTCGATTCCAAGTGAATCCGAGTGCTATCCGGCCAAACTGGCGCACGGCCATGTGACCTGGCTCTTACGCCACGGTGTGAAGTTCATCTTCTACCCGTGTATCCCGTACGAGCGCACCGAGTTCCCGGAAGCCATCAACCACTACAACTGCCCGATCGTTACCTCGTATGCGGAAAATATCAAAAACAACGTGGACGAGCTGCAGGACGATTCCATTACGTTCCGCAATCCGTTCCTTGCGTTTACGAGTGAAAAGGTGCTTGCCGATGGTCTTGTCAAAGAGTTCTCCGGTCTGCCGGAGGATGAAGTCCGTGCTGCTGTTCATGCCGGATGGGAAGAGCTTGGTGCTGCAAGACGCGATATGCAGAAAAAAGGCGAGGAAACGCTTCAGTATATGAAAGAAACCGGCCGCAGAGGCATCGTGCTTGCCGGCCGTCCATACCACATCGATCCGGAAATCCATCACGGTATCCCGGATATGATCAACTCCTACGGACTGTGCGTGCTGACGGAGGACTCTGTTTCCCATCTGGCACCGCTCGAGCGTCCGCTCCGTGTCAATGACCAGTGGATGTACCACACCCGTCTGTATGCAGCTGCAAACTATGTAAAGACACGCGACGATCTTGACCTGATTCAGCTGAACTCGTTCGGCTGCGGTCTCGACGCCGTTACCACCGATGAGGTTTATGAGATTCTGACCAGAAGCGGCAAGATTTATACCTGCCTGAAGATCGATGGGGTCAACAACCTCGGCGCTGCCAGAATCCGTGTCCGCTCTCTGCTCGCTGCCCTCCGTGCACATGACCGGAAACAGGCGGTACGCGAGATTCTTCCGTCCTCGATCCAGAAACCGGTCTTCACGAAAGAAATGCGGAAAGACTACACCATCCTCTGCCCGCAGATGTCACCGATCCACTTCTCGCTTCTGCAGCCGGCGTTCAACGCAGCCGGATACAATCTGGAAGTGCTTCCGAACGACAACAAAGAGGCGGTCGATGTCGGACTGAAATACGTCAACAACGATGCCTGCTATCCGTCTCTGATGGTAGTCGGACAGATTATGCAGGCGCTGCTCTCCGGCAAGTATGACCTGAACAAAGTGGCTGTCATCATGAGCCAGACCGGCGGCGGCTGCCGTGCTTCGAACTACATCGGATTTATCCGCCGTGCGCTGGAGAAGGCCGATATGACGCAGATTCCGGTCATCTCGATTAACTTGAGCGGTCTGGAGGAAAATCCGGGCTTCAAGATCACGCCGGATCTTGCGATTCGTCTCTGCTATGCAGCAGAATTCGGCGATATCATGATGAAATGTATTTACCGGATGCGTCCTTATGAGCAGAAAAAGGGCACGACAGACCGGATTCACAAGAAATGGGAGAAGATCTGTATTGATTTTGTTTCGGCAAAACATTTAAGCCATACCCGCTTTAAACAGATCTGCCGCACGATGATCCGCGACTTTGACCATATTCCGATTACGGATGAGAAGAAACCTCGCGTTGGCATTGTCGGCGAGATTCTCGTTAAGTTCCTTCCGGCGGCGAATAACCATCTGGCGGAGCTGCTCGAAAGTGAAGGTGCGGAGCCGGTTGTGCCGGATCTGATTGATTTCTTCTGCTACTGCTTCTACAATACCAATTTCAAGGTGGAGCACCTTGGCTTCAAGAAGAGTTCTTCGATGCTCGGAAATACGGGTATCAAGCTGATCAACTGGCTACGGAGTGCGGCTGTTGCAGAGTTCAAGAAGAGTGAGCATTTTGATCCGCCGGCTGACGTACGGGATCTGGCCAAATATGCTTCTCCGATCGTCTCCTGCGGCAACCAGACTGGTGAGGGATGGTTCCTGACCGGCGAGATGATGGAGCTGATCCACAGCGATGTTTACAATATCGTCTGCATCCAGCCGTTCGCGTGCCTGCCGAACCATATTGTCGGCAAGGGTGTTATTAAGGCGATCCGCAAGGAGTATCCGAAGGCGAATATTGTGGCGGTTGACTACGATCCGGGCGCTTCGGAGGTTAACCAGCTCAATCGTATTAAGCTGATGCTTTCTACTGCGAATAAGAACCTGAAGCAGGAGCCAAATGGCGAGAAAAACGCGTAAAATTACATAATATATTTTCTGAACATCAAAATAAATCCCCGGCCGGAAAGCTGTTATCAAGGCTTTCCGGCCGGGGATTCGTTTTGCTTTTGTTTTGTTGTTTTTAACGGTAAATCCGCAGAATACGCAGGACTTTTACCAGTTTGGTTCCCATTGGCATGCGGCGCATTTCGGCTTCGGTTGTGCCGGTTACGACGACGAAGGCGATCAGGTAGACGACAATGGCGATCAGAATCGCGATCAGCATGCTGATGGACGGGCGTTTGGTGATGGCAAAGAGGCCGTAGTAAACAACCCAGGTTACGACTCCCATGATGGCGGCTGCGATCAATGGTTTTACGTAGGTGTTTTTGAACTCGTTGCGGAAGTTCAGGTGTTTGCGGATCGAAAGGTTATTCAATACGCACATGCTCAGCGAGAACAGGATTCCTGCGAAGACAACGGCATAGATGTTTGTCTTCGGGAAGACTGCGAGGATCAGAGCCAGGACGATGAGGTCCATTCCGAGGGAAATGGCTGCGTTATGCAGGGCTTTTTTCTGCTGGCCGATGGACTGCAGGACGCTGTTGGTGATGGTGGACAGGGCCGAGAATACGACCGAAACGGCGCCCATCATCAGCAGTTTTCCGGAAAGGCTGGAGCTTGACGGGAACAGGACTCCTGTGATCGGGAATGCGAGTACGCCAAGGCCGACGGCTGCCGGGATGGAGATGAACATCGTCAGGCGGATGGTCTCGAGGATTTTGTCGTTTGCCTCATCAAGGTCACCGGTTGCATAGCAGGAGGACACCTCCGGCATCATGGCGGATGCAGATGCACTTGCCATGGCAAGCGGAACGTTGATCAGGGTGACGTAGTAGTTGGAGAACTCTCCGTATGCAGCGTTCAGTGCTTTCTGGTTTTCACCGTGCCATCCGAGGATGGTGAAGAACAGGTAGTTGTCCAGGTAAGCGTTGCAGTTGTAAATAAAGGTCGTAAAGATGACCGGCGTTACCATCAGGAAAAGGACCTGGAAAATTTCACGGTAGGATTCTTCACGGTGATGTGTGTCTTTGGCAGCTTTCCGCAGAATTGTTTTCCGGTTTACGCCGTAAACGATCAGCATAAAGCAGAGGCCTGCCAGAACACCGGCTCCTGTTCCGAGGGTTCCGCCGGCGGCACCGAATTTGGCATGTTCGGTATCGTTTGTCGCGAACTGCTGGATGAAGAACCAGGCAGCGCCAATACTGAATGCGGCGTTGAATACCTGCTCGATGATCTGTGAGATCGAGGTCGGCATCATCGTGCTGTGGGCCTGGAAATAACCGCGCAGAACGCCGAGAACAGCCGAGAAAAAGATGGTCGGCGCCAGTACGCGTAAGGCAAGGAGTGCATTCTGCTGGTTATACGGCAGAAGGAATTTTCCGCCGAAAAATGCCACCAGTGCAGCGATTCCGCCGACAATTACCGCATAAATCAGGGCACCGTGGAAGACGCGGTGTGCGTTGCGGTACTCTTTTAAGGCCAGGCGCTCGGATACGATTTTCGACACTGCCATCGGAATACTGTAGGACGAAATCAGCAGCAGGATCGTGTATAGATTGCTCGCTGTACTGTAATAGCCAAGTCCCTCATTTCCAATGGTTTCGCCGAGCGGTGACCGGTACAGCAAGCCGATCACACGCGAGATAATCGTTGCGGCCATTAAAATAGAAGTATTTCTCAGTAACGTATTTTTCTTTTTACTCATTCTTTCGCTCCCCGGATTACATTTTCGATCTGCCAGTCAATCGGCGCAAGACCGTTTTCCTCCAGATATTCATTCGTTCTGGAAAACGGGTGGCTGCCGAAAAATCCGCGGTATGCAGAAAGCGGGCTCGGATGAGCGGACATCAGCACCAGATGCTTCGGATTGTGGATCATCTCTTTTTTGCGCTGTGCCGGTCTTCCCCAGAGTATAAATACCATCGGGCGGTCCTGCTCGGCGAGCACTTTGATTGCCGCGTCGGTGAACTGCTCCCAGCCGATTTCCTTGTGGGAATTTGCCTGATGTGCACGTACAGTCAGCACTGTATTCAGCATTAAAACACCCTGCCGTGCCCATTTTTCGAGATATCCGTTGTTCGGAATATAGCATCCCAGATCGTCCTCAAGTTCCTTGTAAATGTTGACCAGGGACGGCGGAATACTTACCTCTGGTTTTACAGAAAAGCAGAGCCCGTGCGCCTGTCCCGGCTCATGGTACGGATCCTGGCCCAGGATGACCACTTTTACCTGCTCAAGCGGGGTAAAGTGGAACGCATTGAAAATATCATCAGCCGGCGGGTAAATCGTGTGGGTTTTGTACTCCGCTCCCACCGTCTGAAACAGTTTTTTATAATAATCTTTGGAGAATTCTCCTTTCAGGGCATTGGCCCAGCTTCCGCTAAGAGGCGGCATATCGTTTTCTACCTCCTTTTGCAGGCGGACCGGCACATTACGGCCTGCCAGATATTCTTTGACTTCACGAATTTCCAGTTCTTTGTAGTGGAACAGGGATGCGGCGAGGGCTGCATCGGCTTTTCCTTCGGTTAAGGCATCATAAAAATGCTCCAGCGTTCCTGCGCCGCCGGATGCGATGACCGGGATACCGACGCTCTCTGCGATCGTTCTTGTCAGCTCGATATCGTATCCCGCCTTTGTTCCGTCGCAGTCCATGCTGGTGAGCAGAATTTCTCCGGCTCCGAGGCTCTCGGCTTTTTTCGCCCACTCGACGGCGTCGATGCCGACATCGATCCGGCCGCCGTTTTTGTAGATATTCCAGCCGCTTCCGTCAGCTCTCTTCTTCGCATCGATCGCAACGACCACGCACTGGCTGCCAAATTTCTGCGCCGCATCGCCAATGAGCTGCGGATTGTTGATTGCGGAGGAGTTGATCGAAATTTTGTCGGCTCCCTCGCGGAGCAGCATCTTGAAATCGTCT
>OHES01001370.1_pt1 | contig 10726 bp, 5 predicted proteins | sample 1567371 | NCBI WGS metagenome assembly OHES01 (sample SAMEA3879533, study PRJEB24766) | human gut metagenome | biome: human-associated habitat; feature: feces | place: USA | collected 1985/1987 | reverse complement strand
TGCGTGCGGATGTCAACTTTATGGTCAACCGCCGTGTGCTGATTATTCTGGAAGAAGGAGCACAAGTACGCCTCTTGGCATGCGATCATGCCATGGATAATGTGAACTTCCTGGCAACCCAGGTAATCGAAGTATTTGTGGGTGAGAATGCGAACCTTGATTTTTATGAACTGGAAGAAACGCATACCAGTACGGTACGTATCAGTAACATGTATGTAAAGCAGGAAGCAAACAGCAATGTATTGTTGAATGGTATGACTTTGCATAATGGTACCACTCGCAACACCACCCAAGTATTGCTGGCAGGCGAAGGGGCTAATCTCAACTTCTGTGGTATGGCTATTGCTGATAAGAACCAGCATGTCGATAATAACACCACTATTGACCATGCCGTGCCCAATTGCACCAGCAATGAACTTTTCAAGTATGTACTCGACGATCAGTCTACCGGTGCATTTGCCGGATTAGTCTTGGTGCGCCCTGACGCACAACATACCAGTTCGCAGCAAACGAACCGTAACCTTTGTGCCACCCGCGAAGCACACATGTACACCCAGCCACAGCTGGAAATTTATGCTGACGACGTGAAATGTAGTCATGGAGCTACAGTGGGTCAACTCAATGAAAATGCTTTGTTCTACATGCAGCAACGTGGTATCTCTGCCCGCGAAGCGCGATTATTACTGATGTTTGCCTTTGTCAACGAAGTTATTGATACCATTCGCTTGGACGTTTTGAGAGATCGCTTGCATCTGTTGGTAGAAAAACGTTTCCGTGGAGAATTGAATAAATGCGAAGGATGCGCGATATGTAAGTAAATGAAGAATCATGAATATACAAAAGATAAGAGCGGATTTCCCTATACTCTCTCGTGAGATTTATGGTAAGCCATTGGTCTATTTTGATAATGGTGCTACCACCCAGAAGCCTTGCTGTGTGATAGATGCTATTACGGAAGAGTACTACTCTGTCAATGCCAATGTGCACCGTGGGGTACATTTCTTATCCCAGCAGGCTACGGAACTGCATGAGGCTTCCCGTGAGACGGTGCGTAAATTCATTAACGCCCGCTCTACAAACGAAGTCATCTTTACGCGTGGTACGACCGAAAGTATTAACCTGCTTGTGTCAAGTTTCGGTGAAGAGTTTATGCAGGAAGGGGATGAGGTCATTCTTTCTGTGATGGAGCACCATAGCAATATAGTTCCCTGGCAGTTGTTGGCAGCTAAGAGAGGCATTGCCATTAAAGTTATTCCGATGAATGACAAAGGCGAGCTTTTGCAGGACGAGTATAAGAAATTGTTTTCCGAACGTACAAAGATCGTCAGTGTGACGCATGTATCCAATGTGCTTGGTACAGTCAATCCGGTAAAGGAGATGATTGCATTTGCCCATGAGCAGGGGGTACCTGTACTTGTAGACGGTGCACAATCCATTCCTCATATGCCGGTAGATGTACAAGACTTGAATGCCGATTTCTTTGTCTTTTCCGGTCATAAAGTGTATGGGCCTACCGGTATAGGTGTACTTTACGGTAAGGAAGAATGGCTGGATAAGATGCCTCCCTATCAAGGTGGCGGTGAAATGATACAGCATGTTTCTTTTGAGAAGACTACCTTCAACGAACTGCCTTTCAAGTTTGAAGCCGGCACTCCGGATTATATCGGCACTACCGGGCTTGCAGAAGCTTTGGACTATGTATCTGCTCTTGGCATGGATAAGATTGCCGCCCATGAGCATGAATTGACTCAATATGCCATGCAACGCCTCAAAGAAATTCCGGGAATGCGGATATTTGGAGAAGCAGCAGAAAAGGGGAGCGTTATTTCTTTCCTTGTAGGCGATATTCATCATTTCGATATGGGGACATTGCTCGACCGCCTCGGCATTGCTGTTCGAACAGGTCATCATTGTGCCCAGCCATTGATGCAACGCTTGGGTATTGAAGGAACCGTACGCGCTTCTTTCGGACTATATAATACTAAAGAAGAAGTTGATAAACTGGTGGTGGGAATTGAGCGTGTCAGCAAGATGTTCTAATAATTGTGGGAAAGATGCATGAAACTGCAACTTTTCCGTATTTGTGTGCGTCTAATAGATGCAAATAACTAAAAGAAATAAAGACATGTTAGTAACCTGTGATTTCTTTGCCAGTATCCGTGATGTAGTGGGCGGACGTAGCGGTAGTATGTTGATGGTGACTGCCTGCGGAACGGCGGTGACAGTAGAATAAGCTTTTTTACATTGATATTTCATAAGGTAGGCATCCGATCTGAGGTAATACTTGGGTTCGGGTGCCTGTTTTTATATACTTCTTATTCGAATTGCAATCAGCTTGTTCGCCAGGTTAAATTTAGCCGGAAATACATGCAAAACAGCCGGATGTAACCATGAGAGAATAAAATGTAACACTCCTGATGAAATAGGTAACATAGCATTAAGTATTTGAAAGTTTTTCTTTCGCTATAATCCTTCTAATCCACTATTTTTGTACCCACTGATATTCCTATTCCTGACAAGACAGATATCGGCATTTCAATCAAAACATATTTAATATTATACTAACATGAACAGAAAACTTCGTTTGCTCTTAGGGATCGGTAGCTTTTGTCTTTGCCTTCCCGTATTCTCTCAACTTCCTTACCAAAATCCGGACTTATCACCGGAGAAGCGTGCTAATGACCTACTCAGTCGTCTGACGTTGGATGAAAAAGTCCTGCTAATGCAGAACACTTCACCCGCTATTCCACGCTTGGGAATAAAAGCCTATGACTGGTGGAACGAGGCTCTGCATGGTGTGGGACGTGCCGGACTGGCTACTGTTTTTCCCCAATCCATTGGCATGGGGGCTTCTTTCAACAATGAGCTGTTGCTTCAAGTCTTTACTGCAGTTTCCGATGAAGCTCGTGCTAAGTCCACCCAGTTCAGTAAAAATGGAGAGTTGCAGCGCTATCAAGGTCTGACAATGTGGACACCTAATATCAATATCTTCCGTGATCCACGATGGGGACGCGGACAAGAAACCTATGGTGAAGACCCCTATCTGACTGCTCAAATGGGTATGGCTGTTGTCCGTGGTTTGCAAGGCCCCGAAGACCAAAAGTACGATAAACTCCATGCTTGTGCCAAGCACTTTGCAGTGCACTCCGGTCCTGAGTGGAACCGTCATAGCTTCAATGCCGAAGATATCAATCCGCGCGATTTGTGGGAAACCTATCTACCTGCCTTTAAGGATTTGGTGCAGAAGGCTAATGTAAAAGAAGTGATGTGTGCCTACAATCGTTTGGAAGGTGATCCTTGTTGCGGCAGTAATCGGCTTTTGATGCAGATTCTTCGTAATGAATGGGGATATCAAGGCTTGGTTGTTTCCGATTGTGGTGCCGTCTCCGATTTTTATATGGATAATGCGCATAAAACTCATCCCGATAAAGAACATGCCTCTGCCGGAGCCGTTCTCAATGGAACAGATGTAGAATGTGGTACTAATTATGCTTCCTTGCCACAAGCAGTTCGGGATGGACTAATCAGTGAAGAAAGCATCGACACCTCTGTAAGACGTCTGCTGAAAGCGCGTTTTGCATTGGGCGAAATGGATACTGATGTCTCTTGGAATAGCATCCCTTATAGCGTGGTAGATAGCAAAGAGCATCGGGAACTTGCCTTGCGCATGGCTCACGAAAGCATCGTACTCCTTCAAAACAAGAAGAATATACTGCCACTTACTAAGAAAATGAAAATAGCGGTGGTAGGTCCTAATGCCAATGACTCGGTAATGCAGTGGGGTAACTACAATGGATTCCCTTCGCATACAGTCACGTTGCTCGAAGGCATCAAACAATATATACCCGAGGCGAAGATAATCTTTGAACCGGGTTGCGATCATACTTCTGCTGACATCGATTTAGCCAAGAGCATCCAACGCATAAAAGGAGCTGACGTTGTAATATTTGCCGGCGGTATATCTCCTTCACTCGAGGGTGAAGAGATGAGTGTGTCCATTCCCGGTTTTAAGGGTGGTGACCGTGAAACGATAGAATTACCTGCTATCCAAAGTCGTATGATTGCCGAATTAAAGAAGGCGGGTAAGAAAGTGGTGTTTGTGAATTTCTCCGGTTCTGCCATTGCCATGCCTGCCGAGAAAGAATCGTGTGATGCTATTCTTCAAGTTTGGTATCCGGGACAGGCTGGAGGAACTGCTATTGCTGATGTACTGTTCGGTACTTATAATCCGGCAGGCAGACTTCCGGTAACGTTCTATAAGAGTACTTCCCAGTTGCCTGATTTCGAAGACTATACTATGAAAGGTCGTACGTACCGTTATATGACGGAAGCTCCCTTGTTTCCTTTTGGCTATGGATTGAGTTATACAACATTCCAATATGGTAATGCTGCTTTGAGTGCACCGACAATCGGTTATGGCGAAAAAGTAACCTTGACTATTCCTGTTAGTAATATTGGCAAGAAGGATGGTGAAGAAGTAGTACAAGTATATGTACGTCGTCCTGGTGATACAGAAGGTCCTTCGCATGCTCTAAGAGCTTTCAAACGGGTAGCTATTGCGAAAGGACAAGCCAGTCAGGTAGAGATACCTCTTTTGAAAGAAGATTTCGAATGGTTTGATACTAATACCAATACGATGCGTCCCATAGAGGGAGAATATGAATTGCTGTATGGTGGTTCATCGGATATGAATCATCTGAAGTCAGTTAGCATCACAGTAAAGTAAAGTCCGCATAATAAGAATGGCAACCTCTGATTCAGGGGTTGCCATTCTTATTATGATTATGTACTTATTCTTATCTTATTTGTACCAGTCTTTGTCTTCTTTTCCACCGCTCTTAGCCCAATTGGTGAATTTAGGATAACTTTGATCGATAGATATCCTTTCAGTAGTGCTGAAGTTTTCCGCATCAATCAGGTGGATAGCAAACGGATAGCTTTCTGCTGCAACATAGTAAAGTCCATTAGCAGGATCAGAAAGGTCATTGCTTGTATGTAACAACTCCTTATTTACCTTTTCTGTGGGTACATGATTTATCAAGTGAACTTCGTTACGCGATGCTTCTAGGTTACTATGAATGAAGATAAACGGATTGTAAGGTGCTACACCAAAAACTTCATGGTCTACCGGTGTCTTAAATGTATTCTTGATCTTGTACGTAGACGTTTTAGTATTGTTTCCTGTTTCATCCAAGGCATTGACGAATACATTAACTGTAGCTTTGGCAATATCCTTGTCCAATCCTTGAGCGGTAGAGGTTGAAGGATTTTCTGTAAACTCTGTAGTTACGTTGCTGCGGTCTGTATTCAGTTGATAAGCGAAACCGTTCTTATAGGTTGCACCCGACCAAAGCGCAGTAAAGGTATCTTCTGTATTTAAAACCTCATTCTTTGTATTGAATTTCATAACAGAATTGTATTTTACGATGACATCGTTCAAATCGTAATCTCCCTTAGCAGGCCAGTTGTCTTCAAAAGCTACGATACCGTTATAAGTCATGCTATAGGCGACAGATTGATCACCTTCATCAGGCTTTTCTTGAGGCACTTCGGGCACTTCGGGAGCAATGGCTTCAATGGGGTTGGACCATACATTGAACATAACGTCATTATAATCGCTGTCTGTATTCCAATCTTCAAAAGAAAGTACTACGAAATCATTGATACGGAAAGCGGCTGTATGTGTACGTTTATCACTATTCAGGGCTGTGGTAGAATAGAATGTTTTCTCCTCTTTAGGATTCATAAATCTATTATTTATGAGAAACCATCCGATTCTTGTTCCATTTGGAAATTCAGTTCCTTGATCTACTCCGTTTTCATCAATATAGTGAAGCTTCACGGAATTGCCACTTTTGAGCGCTACGGGTTTCTTCCATGCATTTGACGCTGTAAAGGTATTGGGAAATACAATATATTTCTTTGCAGCCTTTATATCATCCAGTGAAGCGCCTTCTTTATAACAATAGTAACCGAATGTACTAGCGGCACTACTAGTGCCTCCGATAAAACGAACAGATACTTCTGCACTACGATTCTGGGGGTCATTTACTTTAAAGTCGATGGATTGGCGATACTTATCAGGGCAATATTTCCCTTCTTTCAATGTATTATTGATTGTGTTCAGGATAGATTCGGACAGTGATAATTCTCCTTCAGTATCCAGATAGTTGGGGCGTCCTTTGTCATCCCAAGTTCCTAAAGTATAGTATCCGGCGGGGGCAGTAGTGTAGGCACGTGTTTGCGGTGCGGTTTTGCTAATGCTTTCATAGTTGATATCTGCATTTACTACATTATTGTTAATTGTAGTTTTAAACAATCCGGGTACACCTATATAAGATGTATAGATATAAACCTCATCTCCACGGTCGGCAGTAATAACTTCCTTTCCGTTATACGCACCGTTATCATCTGTCATGCGAATGATAACCGGGTTGATATCTGTACGTTTTACAGCTTGTCCGTCCTGGTCGAGTACGAACGGATCTTCTAGATAGACTTCAAACAGAACTTTGTATCCCTCAGGTACATCATACTTTACATTCAGTTGAATAGATGAAGTCGTTTCGAACGGGAAAGTATTAGGAGTACTTTCATCTCCTTTACCATTATCAGGGTTATAAGCATCCTGCTGGCAACTTGCGAGCGTAAATGCTATCATGATGCTACATAGTAAAGTTGTCAGCATCTTACTCGTTTGTCTTAAATTAAATTGTTTCATAATGGTACCTCCCATATTATGTTGTTTATGTGCCGCAAATATACAACAAAAGTTGTTATATGTATTCATATGTAATCAACTTTCTTTCTAGAATATACAAATATTGTGTGTTTTAGTGTAAAACCTTGGTTATTTACATCTACCGATCAGAAATCTTATCTTATTCATTTGCTTATTTCATTTGTAATCAATACTTTTAGAACTTCGTTTAACCTCTTAATACGAATCAAGCTATGGACCAATTTCTTTTCTGGCTGGTTCCAGCCGCTTCCGTTTTGGCACTTTGTTTTGCCTGGTATTTCCACCGTCAAATGATGAAAGAGAGTGAGGGTACACCTCAAATGATTAAGATTGCCGCTGCTGTGCGTAAAGGCGCCATGTCGTACCTCCGGCAGCAATATAAAATTGTGGGTTGGGTATTCTTGGGACTGGTAATTCTGTTTTCCATCATGGCTTATGGATTTGAAGTGCAAAACTCTTGGGTACCTATTGCTTTCCTTACGGGTGGTTTCTTCTCCGGACTTTCTGGTTTTTTGGGTATGAAGACGGCTACTTATGCTTCGGCACGTACAGCAAATGCAGCCCGTAACTCTCTGAATGCCGGTTTGCGTATCGCTTTCCGAAGTGGTGCGGTGATGGGACTGGTCGTAGTTGGTTTGGGGTTACTCGACATCTCCTTCTGGTATCTGCTGCTCAATGCGGTGATTCCTGCCGATCTGATTACTCCTACCCATAAACTCTGCCTCATTACTACTACGATGCTGACTTTTGGCATGGGAGCTTCCACGCAGGCCTTATTTGCCCGTGTAGGTGGTGGTATTTATACAAAGGCTGCCGATGTGGGTGCCGACCTTGTAGGTAAAGTAGAAGCAGGTATTCCCGAAGACGACCCGCGCAATCCGGCTACCATTGCCGATAATGTAGGCGATAATGTAGGAGACGTTGCAGGTATGGGAGCTGACTTGTATGAAAGTTATTGCGGCTCTATCCTGGCTACGGCGGCACTGGGTGCTGCGGCATTTATCCATTCGGGCGATACATTGATGCAGTTCAAGGCGGTGATTGCCCCGATGTTGATTGCCGCAGTCGGAATCATACTTTCCATTATCGGTATCTTCTCCGTTCGTACTAAGGAGAATGCAACGATGAAGGACTTGCTCAATTCATTGGCGCTTGGCACTAACCTGAGTTCCGTATTGATTGTCATTGCTACTTTCTTTATCCTTTGGTTACTTGGATTGGAAAACTGGATGTGGATTTCCTGTTCTGTAGTTGTAGGTCTGGTGGTGGGGATTATCATCGGGCGTTCTACCGAATATTATACTTCCCAGTCCTATCGTCCTACCCAAAAGCTGAGTGAAAGTGGGAAGACTGGTCCGGCTACCGTAATTATTTCGGGCATCGGACTCGGTATGTTGTCTACGGCTATTCCGGTGATTGCAGTAGTGATAGGAATTATCGCCTCTTATCTTTTCGCTTCCGGTTTCGATTTCTATAATGTAGGTATGGGACTTTACGGCATTGGCATTGCGGCGGTAGGTATGCTTTCTACTTTGGGCATAACGCTTGCAACGGATGCTTACGGGCCGATAGCCGACAATGCGGGTGGTAATGCCGAGATGTCAGCTCTGGGTGAAGAAGTGCGTAAACGTACCGATGCGCTCGACTCTTTGGGCAATACTACGGCTGCAACGGGCAAAGGTTTTGCCATTGGTTCCGCCGCCCTTACGGGATTGGCCTTGCTGGCATCTTATATCGAAGAGATCCGTATCGGACTTACCCGCCTGGGCATGACCGATCTGCATGTGGGCAAGGACATTGTATCTGTACAGGATGCTAATTTCTTCGATTTCATGTATCATTATGATGTGACGCTGATGAATCCTAAAGTACTTTCGGGTATGTTTCTGGGCAGCATGATGGCGTTCCTGTTCTGTGGTTTAACGATGAATGCCGTAGGACGAGCCGCTGCTCACATGGTAGATGAAGTACGCCGTCAGTTCCGCGAAATCAAGGGCATCCTTTCGGGTGAAGCAGAACCCGACTACGAACGTTGTGTGGCTATTTCTACCAAAGGTGCGCAACGTGAAATGGTAATCCCTTCGTTGATAGCCATTGTTGCTCCCATTCTGACAGGGTTTATATTCGGTGTTCCCGGTGTGTTAGGTTTGCTGATTGGCGGACTAAGCAGTGGATTTGTACTTGCTATCTTTATGGCAAACGCAGGTGGTGCATGGGATAATGCCAAGAAATATGTAGAAGAAGGTAATCTTGGGGGAAAAGGCAGTGAAGTTCATAAAGCTACCGTGGTAGGTGATACTGTAGGCGACCCGTTCAAAGATACTTCCGGTCCGAGCTTGAATATCCTTATTAAACTGATGAGCATGGTTGCCATTGTAATGGCGGGACTGACCGTTGCGTGGAGCCTGTTCTGATAAATTTGACAGACACTTGTGTTTGAGTTGACAGACACCAGTGTCTATCGCGTCAAACACTGGTGTCTATCATCTCAAACACAAGTGTCTATCAGGTTGGACACCAGTGTCTGTTAAACCTACTTCCCGTAGTCATCGTACATCATTAGCAGATGCGATGAACTCCAGCTAAAGTGAGGTGCTTTCAAGCGCTCTCCGGTGTGGGTGCCATAATTCTCGTGGATGGGTGCACCCTCTTTCAGTCCGCTCAACCGGTCGAATACCTGCAAGGTGTACTCGTCCGCAAGTTTGTTATAACCATAGTTGCGCAATCCGCGAATGGCAAAGTAAGTCTGGTCGAGCCAGATGGGTCCACGCCAGTAACCGCGCGGATTGTACTTGGGATTGTCTGCGGCGATGGTAGGGAAGGGGATGTAAGTAGAGAACTTGGCAGTGTCCTGCAACGTGGGCAGCATTTTATCTACCTGTTCCTGAGTGGCAACTCCAGTCCATAACGGAGTATATGCTTCGCATCCGGGCTCTTCGATAAATGAATTGTCCTTCAGACGGCGGTCACAGAAGAAGTTGATGTTTTTGTCGAAGAAGTAGTCGGCCACCTTGTCGCTGTAATCGGGGCCGTCGAAAGGAACGTTCAGCAGTCCGGCAAACTTTTTAAGTAGCTTGCATTCCATGGCCAAGTAGGCGTTCAGGTCTACACTTTCCTGATCCATGCTCCAGGCATCTTCGTAACCTTCGTTTTTCAGCATAACGGCGTCGTCGAAACGGATGGCATTATCCATGCCACTTTCCCAAGCAGCTGCTTCTAGTGTGCCGTCGGTAGAACCGTATTCACACATGCCGTTGCGGTTATGGTCGCGCTTCTCGTACCACCATTTGTAGTAAGAGAGCAGTTGCGGATACATTTCGGCAACGAAAGTAGTGTCTCCTGTGTGCGTAAAGATCTCATCGACAGCCCAACATACCAAAGGAGGCTTGCTATCACGGGCATTATTTTCGGAAGGATCGGTATAGATACAATCGATAATCATGCCATCGGGTTGCTGGTAGTCGAACATGGCGCGGATATTGTTCTTGGCCAGTTCGGGGTCGAACTTGGCAGTGCCGGCACTGAAACGCCAGGTGTCCCATGCCCAGAATCCGACAAAGTAGCCTACGGCATGGCTCGGAACGATACCTTCGTGAAGCAGTCCGCCACGATGGGCGCGCCAGTTGGAGATAAGCGTGGTAACGGCTTTTACGGCGATGCGGTCATATTCCGGCTTCATATCGGTGCGCAGTATCTTGGTCAGATAGCCTTCCCAACGTTCGGCATTGGCTTGCAGGGCTTTTTCCGGATCATTGAGCAAGGTAGGCAGATTTTGTAGTCCGGCGGTCATCTCTTTTTCTGAAGCGAAGAAAGAGATGGCAACATTAACGGGGGATTTAGTGGCATTCAAGAGAGCCGTATAGTTGTTATCGGCTTTGGCAAGCTGTACGTCGGGAGTGAAAGTTACGGTAACGATTTCACCACTGGGGTGACGGGCGATGACAGAGTTCTGTTCTACTATAACAGTCACATCCTTACCCCATT
>OHES01001365.1_pt1 | contig 10804 bp, 9 predicted proteins | sample 1567371 | NCBI WGS metagenome assembly OHES01 (sample SAMEA3879533, study PRJEB24766) | human gut metagenome | biome: human-associated habitat; feature: feces | place: USA | collected 1985/1987 | reverse complement strand
TCTTGCAACAGTCCGTATGAAGAAGTAGCTGCTATTTATCAATACTTGGGCAAAACGACACGCTACGTCAGTATTCAACTGGGTATAGGCGGACTGCAACCAATACCCGCCACTAATGTACACCGTACCGGATTTGGCGATTGTAAAGGATTGTCCAACTACATGCGAGCCATGTTGGCGGAAGTAGGCATTCCTTCCTATTATACCGTCATTAGCACTTATCACAAGAAACTATTACCCGACTTTGCCAGCGTCAATCAAATGAACCACGTAATCTTGCAAGTACCTCTGCCCGGCGATACACTTTGGCTGGAGTGTACCAATCCCGATATACCGTTAGGCTACATTCACCATTCCATCGCAGGGCATGACGCACTTACCATCAAGGAAGATGGTGGACACCTCTGCCGTCTGCCTGCCTATCCCGATTCACTAAACAGACTACTCAATCGGGCGTCTGTAGACTTATCTGCCGGAGGCGAAGCCCAGATTAAAGTAAAGCAAAGTTCTTTTCTCCTTCAATACGAAGACAATATTTCTTTAAAGAATATGGAGTCTACCAAGCAAATAGATGCCCTACGTTCGGACATTAGTTTACAACAAGCTACTGTAAGTGATATTCAACTCACAGAACTCAAAAGCAAAGAACCTCAATTAGATGTCTCCTACACCATAAATACTACGCAATACGGTAACCGGACAGGCAAGCGTTTGTTCATCCCGGCTAATATCTTTCACAAATCATTTCCGACGGTTGATAATAAAGAGAAACGTACACAAGACCTTCAGATCATCTATGGTTACCAAGATGTCGATAGCATCTGCATACATCTGCCCGAAGGATACGAGATAGAATCACTGCCACGTACCAGCCAATTAAAAAAGGATTTTGGTGAGTTCCAGTCCTCCATCAAATGTCAAGATAGAGACATACATGTCACACAAAGATTATTACTCCGCCAAGGTGTCTACTCACCCGAAGTATATGCCGAATTCTCTGCTTTTATGAAAGAAGTAGCCTCTCAGTATTATTCCAAAATCATCCTTCGGAAAGCCGAAGAACCTTGATTGCAGGTTATATGAACTTATTGGAATCAACAAAATAACAAAAAAACTTTGTATAAAAAGAAAAGCGAAAACCACCCCTAATGTTGTAAAAACGAGTACCTTTGTAGTACCTATTCAAAATAAACATTTTACAATCATGGAAGAAGAACCTAATTTAACCGAAGCACCTCACAACTACCCTTTGTGTCTTAACCGCCAATGTCCCAAAGCATCTACCTGCCTCCGCCAACTGGTGGAACAAGAAGTAGCGGACGACGTAAGATTCTGGATGGTTATCAGTCCCAAACACCAAGCTACGCTTAGCGGCGATTGCCCTTACTACCGCTCCAGTACCAAAGTTCGTTTCGCCAAAGGATTCATGAACATACTGAACAACATGCCGCACAAACAAATGACAGAAGCCATTTACCTCCTTATCAACCACTTCAGCCAACGCACTTACTACCGCATTCGTAAAGGTGAACGTCTACTCAACCCTGCCGAACAAGAAGAAATAATGAATATACTAAGAAATTGCGGAGTTACCGGAAACCCGGAGTTTGACTCCTACGTTGAAGGTATTGAGTGGTAAGTACACCTACACACATCCATATCCGGCAGTTCTTGCCATCGCATTGGCAAAGCCTTGCCATCACCTTGGCAAAAGATTACCATCGCCTTGGCAAGACTTTGCCATAACGGTGGCAAGAAACTAGGTTAACTACTGTGATTTCTCCACCTTACATAGCAAAAGCACTGAATTGCAAACAAAGAAGAAATAAACACTTATTTTTCATATTTCCCAAGGCATTGTCCGCTATCAAGCGGACAAGTGTTCGATAATGAACAGAAGGCAAAGAGATGTTTCTTCTGTATATCAATCACTTACATCTTTGGCACGCGAATTGACTATTAGTAGGCGAAGGCGTTCGAAAAGAAAAAGTAAACGGAAACGCAACTTTTTCAATCGAAGCAAACGTCTAAAGATAAAACAAGAATAGTAACAATAAAAAAATAAAGATTATGAAAACTACAAGTTTATTCAAAGCAGTCGCATTCGTAGCAATGGTTATCGTAAGTGTTATGAATTCAGAAGTAAAGGCACAGGAAAACAGCTTCATCACCAATGAAGAAGTAAAAAATGAATTGGTAGTTGCCAAGACTATCTTCAAGAAAGATGGCAATCAGCTTTATCGCCACATCCGTTATGAGTTTACATACGATGACCAAAATCGTCTGACTGGTAAACAAGCTTCTAAGTGGGACAGTGTGCACGAAGCATGGCTGCCTTACTTCAAGATGTCTTATCAATATAGCGATAATGAAATCACTATGCTTTACGCCCGTTGGAACAATTCTCACAAAGCATTCGACTCTGATGTAAAAAAGAGCGTTTACGAATTGAACGATGAAAACATGCCGGTAGCTTATAAAAACTTCAAACAAAACACCGATAAGTCCGATTGGACAATGGTAAGCTATAACAAGGCAGACTATACATATAACTTGTTGGCAATGGCAAAATAAGCTATCACCTCAAACTCGCTTGAACTTTAAAACAGATTACCGCAAAATAAAATAACCTATCATTCTGCCAGTCAGTGCAAAATGATAGGTTAACTTATTTCAAGACAGTACTTGTCTATTTATCAAGACTGGAAGACCTCTTCCCCCTTCAACGTAGCAGAACTCGATTCGGTAATCCTTACCATTACAAAGTCACCCACACGATGAGTACCACGGTCAAAAACTACCACACGATTTTGCTCGGTACGGCCGAAAAGTTGCTCACGGCTTCGCTTGGAAACTCCCTCTACCAGCACCTCATAGGTCTTGCCGATGCACCCGGCATTGGCTTCGCCCGACAGACGGTTCTGCATAGCGATGACTTCATTCAGGCGACGAATCTTTATTTCTTCGGGCACATCATCGGGCAGATGTTTGGAGGCATGCGTGCCGGGGCGCTCGGAGTATTTGAACATAAAGGCGCCATCGTAGCCACATTCTTCCATCAACGAAAGAGTTTGTTGGTGATCTTCTTCGGTCTCACTATGAAAACCGGTAAAGATGTCGGTAGACAAACCGCAATCGGGAATCATACGGCGAATAGCTGCAACACGCTCCAGATACCATTCACGGGTATATTTACGGTTCATCAACTTCAAGATACGTGAACTTCCGCTTTGTACGGGCAAGTGGATATGCTTGCAAACATTAGGTACTTCGGCTATCACTTGTAATGTTTCGTCACTCATATCCTTGGGATGCGATGTGGTGAAGCGAATACGTACGCCCGGTGCAGCCTCAGCCACAATGCGGAGCAACATAGGGAAAGTAACAACCGATCCATCCGGTTTCTCAAAACGATAAGAGTTGACGTTTTGTCCCAGGAGGGTAACCTCTTTATAACCTTTTGCCACCAAGTCCGCTACTTCGTTCAAGATGCTTTCTACATCACGACTGCGCTCACGACCACGAGTGTAGGGAACAATGCAGTATGTGCAGAAATTATTGCACCCACGCATGATAGAGACAAAGCCTGAAATATGGTTACCACAGATACGAGACGGAATCACATCGCGATAAGTCTCCGTAGTAGAAAGCTCTACATTCATTGCTTTCTCACCGGCTTCTACAGCAGCAATCAGTTCGGGCAGTGTAAGATAGGCATCAGGGCCTACCACCAAATCCACATGATGGTTATTAATCAGGTCATCTTTGACACGCTCTGCCATACAACCCAGTACACCTACAATAAGATGGCGCTTCTTCTTTTTCATCGAATGGAAGAATTCCAAGCGATTCAGAATCTTTTGCTCGGCATTGTCACGGATAGAACAGGTGTTCATAAATACCGCATCAGCCTCATCCAGCGTCTCAGCCACTGAATATCCGGCCATTTGCATGACGGATGCAATTACTTCACTGTCGGCCACATTCATCTGACAGCCATAAGTCTCGATAAACAACTTCTTGTTGTCTTCAGTAGTTGCAGATTTAAAGTCTGCTCCCATTTCTTTCTCCATAAATTTATTTTTCTAATTGAGTTTATCAATGATAATTTACCAGCACTACACTGCGAAATCATCATTTAGCGTTTGCAAAGATACGCCTTCCGAAGCAATTCTAAGTGACGAAATAAAAGAAAAATACGGGTTTAAACTACTAATATATTGCCTCTATACTAATTAATGTTAACAATGCGAACATTTCCCGAGCATTAGTTTGGCGCACAAAGAATTAATTGCCAAATTTGTGGAATGAAAGAAACATTAGATTTTTTCATAGTTAAGGTTTAGGTTAAAAAAAATAAGGGGAGCTGTGAAGCTGCCCTTTTTTATTGCCAAAATCTTGGCTATAATTAGATTAAATGGTTACCTTTGCCCAAAAGCGAAGATAAGCTACACCTCAGCATAAAAAATAAACAGGTTCATTTTGTTCTGCTTTCGGTTTGCACTATCTTTGGGCGGAAAAACAAAAAAAATATGGATGAAGTCTTGAAGTTTCTACTAATAGCAGCTGTAATTGTTATCGGGATTGTAAGGCAGTTAAAAAAAGAAGCAAATAAAAATGCCGACAAGGCTCCTAGTATGCCCATTCCTGAAACAGAAAACCCACTACCTGAAAATTGGGGTGGAGGAACTTACGGAGGCTATATCCCCGAAGGTCCCCAACAAGAACCTCCTGTCCAGATAAAGAAAAAGAAGACAACTTCAACACCCAAACCTTTCTTATCAAACACTACTTCCTCTACTACACAAATAACTTCTCCTCCGGCATCCAGCCTACAGGAATCCGATGAATCAGAAGAATCAGAATTCGCCATCCACTCGGCAGAAGAAGCGCGCCGAGCTATTATCTGGTCAGAGATACTTCAACGGAAATACTGATACAGTTGAAAGATGAAAGTTGAGAGATGAAAGTTAGCTTATGCATCTTTACACATAAAAATATCTATATATTATGGCATTCAATTACATTTCGGCAGCAGAAGCTGCGAGCCTGATCAAACATGGCTACAACATCGGCTTGAGCGGATTTACTCCCGCAGGAACAGCCAAAGCCGTTACGGCTGAATTAGCGAAAATTGCGGAAGAAGAACATGCTAAGGGAAATCCTTTCCAAATCGGTATCTTTACCGGCGCTTCTACCGGAGATTCCTGTGACGGCGTACTTTCACGCGCAAAAGCGATTCGTTACCGTGCTCCTTACACTACTAACACTGATTTCCGTAAAGCAGTAAACAGCGGACAAATCGCTTATAACGACATTCACTTGTCACAAATGGCACAGGAAGTTCGCTACGGTTTCATGGGCAAAGTAAATGTTGCCATCATCGAGGCTTGTGAAGTAACTGAAGACGGAAAGATTTACCTGACTGCTGCCGGTGGTATCTCTCCTACTGTATGTAGACTTGCCGACCAAATTATTGTAGAGTTGAACAGTGCTCACAGCAAGCGTGCCATGGGATTGCACGACGTATACGAGCCTCTTGATCCTCCCTACCGTCGCGAAATTCCTATCTACAAACCTAGCGACCGCATCGGTATGCCTTATATTCAGGTAGACCCGAAGAAGATTGTAGGCGTAGTAGAAACCAACTGGCCCGATGAAGCCCGCAGCTTTGCAGACTCTGACCCGTTAACCGATCATATCGGCCAGAATGTAGCCGACTTCTTGGCTGCCGACATCAAACGTGGCATCATTCCTTCTACTTTCTTGCCTCTGCAATCGGGTGTAGGAAACATTGCAAACGCCGTGCTCGGTGCTTTGGGTCGTGACACTACGATTCCTGCATTCGAGATGTATACGGAAGTTATTCAGAACTCCGTTATCGGACTGATTCGTGAAGGTCGTGTAAAATTCGGTAGTGCATGTTCGCTGACTGTAACTAACGATTGCTTACAAGGTATTTATGACGATATGGATTTCTTCCGTGACAAGCTGGTTCTCCGTCCGTCGGAAATCTCAAACAATCCGGAAGTGGTTCGCCGACTGGGTATTATCTCTATCAATACAGCTATCGAAGTGGACTTGTACGGTAACGTAAACTCTACTCATATCGGTGGAACGAAGATGATGAACGGTATCGGTGGCTCGGGAGACTTCACCCGCAATGCTTATATCTCTATCTTCACTTGTCCGTCTGTTGCCAAAGAAGGAAAGATCAGTTCTATCGTTCCGATGGTATCTCACCAGGATCACAGTGAACACTCCGTGAACATCGTCATCACCGAACAAGGTGTTGCCGACCTCCGTGGTAAGAGCCCGAAAGAACGTGCACAAGCTATCATTGAAAACTGCGCACATCCTGATTACAAGAACTTGTTGTGGGATTACCTGAAATTGACTGACGGTAAATCTCAAACTCCTCACGCTATCCGCGCTGCTTTGGGTATGCACGCTGAATTAGCGAAGAGCGGAGACATGAAGAATACAAATTGGGCTGAATATAAGTAACCCATTATTCTGACTAAGTATATAAATACAATATGCCGGATATCAATAGCCGATATCCGGCATATTTTTTACCTGCTTTTCAAGAAGATGATATTCATCAATTATGGATAATCTCTTCGCAGACCGCATCCTGGAATGCTCGTGCCTCCCTACCCGAAAGAGCGTTCTGGTTCATGATGGCAAAAGCTATCTCATGCCCATTGTCTGCACGAAGATAGCCAGCCAGACAGTTGATAGCAGTGAAAGAGCCTGTTTTGGCATGAACATTCTTAAAGGAACGTGTACCACGCTGCATCCGGTTCTTCAATGTGCCATCTATTCCACCAATGGGAAGTGCCTTATACAGTTTCCTAAATACATCCGTACGAGAATAAGCATGGCGTAGAAATGCAACGAGTAAATCGGGCGAAATGTAGTTGTAATTAGAAAGCCCGCAGCCATCCGCCAAGTTAAAGCGGTCGGGATTATAGCCCAACTTCTTTATCAGCATGCGAACGGCGGACAAACCATCCTCAGCAGTAATGTTCTTCTTACCCGTACTTTGAGCACCAAGGCGGCAGAGCACGGCTTCGGCATTCAGATTATCGCTCTCCTTCATAATCTCGTTCACAACATCCTGCATGGAAGTTTCGTACTTCACCATCTGTACCGAAACACTATCCTGCTGAAACTCATTGAAAGCATAATCAGAAGTACAGCGGATGCCCCGTGCCTGCAAGCGATCCATGAAGGTGCGCATAAAGAAATCTTGTGAGGAGAAGATGTTGACTGTACCTGCACGACGCCCATCGACATTGCCGGTGACAATAATATTGTTACCATTCGTCAACCAGTCTCTTGACACTTTGAAGCGTCCGGCAGAAGGCGTACGTGTCCGGGTATTATTTGTCAGTGTATAGTAAGTGGAGACAGGAGTACACTTTAGGTTCGCCGTTTCTCCACGCTCGCCGGGGGAGGCGGTGACAGTTACAACGCCTTTATTCAGCATCAACGGAGAAAGATAGGGTTGATAGGACGCGGGAGTATCATCCCACAACCAGCCACTTCCCCAATACAGAGAGTCCTTCATAGAGACGTCGCCATACACTTTGCCCTGTACTACCGAGAAAGGGAAACGGCTCACTGCATTCACCAATGAATCGAGTGCTTCGTCGCTAAATTCAGGATCATACCCGCCGATAACGTATATATCGCCTTTCAGTGTATCGCCTTTAATCTCTCCTTTATACCACACTTCCGTACGAAACGGCTCATCGGCTTGGGGTTGAGACAAAGCGGTTATAGTCGTCAGCAACTTCATAGTAGAGGCGGGACGGGATAGCTTGTCTGATTGGTAGCCGTACAAAGGTTTTCCATCCGTCAAGTCGAAGACGGAGATGGCAACGTTGGAGCCTTGAGGAAGTTTATACTTTATCAGCGTATCGATACGCGAAGAAAGAGAGTCGGTTTGCTTCGTTACACCTTGTGCGGACAAGGATAACAGGCAAGCAGACCAAAGCAGATACATTATTATTCTTTTCATTATTTCTTATTCAAATAGTCCTTCATTTTTCCTAAAAGTGAGCCTTTGCCATAGCCACCCCATATGGCCTGTACTTTTCCATCAGGAGCAATCAGTACATAATGAGGATATCCCTTCACCTGATAACTAGCAGCCAATCCTGTATTTGCTTTTTGAAGCTCGTTCCACTGATTACCACCCATCTTTCTTTTATTGACAAATTCCTTCCAAGACTTTTCAGGATCAATATTGATACTTATTACAGCTAAAGTACCCTTATACGTCTCTGCAATTTCTTCCAGTTCAGGAAGCGATGCAATGCAAGGACCACATCCGATACTCCAAAAATCAAGTAAAATGTATTTTCCTTTGAACTCGGAAAGGCGATGGACGCCACCTTGTGGATCATATAACTCTCCATCAGCCATTTCGTCACCGACACCAATTGCCACCGGAGGGTACAGATACTGATAAACCAACTGGGCATCAGCGGTCTGCTTCACAGCTTCCGGCATATTAGCATATAGTTCTTTTAATTCATCCAAATAAGGCATAAAAAACTTAGAAGCTGACATCTGAGCATAAAGTACCAGTCTATTCATCCAAACGGGTCCTATAGGAGCCGTCTTCATATAGTCAATCTCTTTCTTATATATACTGCGCTGCAAGGGAAACGAGAACTGTCGCACAGAGTCCACCTTTGCCCATATTTGTTTCATCAGACTGTCGTTGCTGGCAATTTCTTTACTATTCATCTGCTTCAACCAGTCTGCCTCGGCTACATTGTGTTTCACCCATTCTTTCCTTAGCTCCGACGCACATGCCTGAAAAGTATTTTCTTCCAATTGTTGAGGTATATCACTCTTCACCTGCCAGATGTATATCAACTTATCGTTCCCGATAACTGTAATTTGCTTGCCCGGTGCTACCCACACATCCTGCAGATACTTGGAAATCCCTTATTGTCTGAAATAAGCAGGAACTTCTTCGTCTGAGAAATTGTATCACTGAACGCAAACGTACCATTGAAAATAGTGTCCTGAAACACCAATTCAAGAAGCTGCCCGTTTTCACGGAACAAACATATTCCGGTACTATCAGGCACATTCGTAAGTTGCCCAATTATCAAAAACTTGTCAGAAGAAACACTACTGACTTGTGACTGACCGTAATGTATGCTACATGTCACAGCAAGTAAAAAGAGTAAAACCTTCTTCATATCGTTATTCTTTATTTAAACCTTCCTTCGGTCGGGCAACCGGCTTCTCAAAATGAGCGCCACACTTCTGGCAAACATATTCCCAATGGTCAGTGCCCGGAGGTGCGGCAGCCAACATAGAAAGTATGGCAGCCATGATAGCCCTTATCCGGTGCTCCCGCCTTAATACGAATTTAATGTCCGAAGTGCCACAGCAAGGGCAGTACTTCAGTTGTTCGGGAATCATCTGATTGCGCTCCAGCAGATCTACAGCTCCATCATAATCTTTCTCGTATACAAGTACGTCTACTCCCGTAATCTCGCTAGTATATCCACGCATCACGGTAGACATATTTTCATTATGAAGCACGGAAGCTATGCCTTCATTCTCCAGTGCTCCCTGAATAATGTGTGCCTGAGCAGCATCAGGACATGTTATCAACCTTATTGTTTTCATACTACAATGATTTATGCACCCGGTTTTACTGTGTTTGAAACCTCCTAAATATTAGAAAAAAGGCAGAGAAGTCTCTAGATTGTTTCTTTAAAGATCTCGCCGACCGTGGGATGTGGAAATACGATCTTCTTCCACGCTTCCGCCGTCAGGTTCAGTTCGATGGCCATGCCTGCCAGGGTGATGATTTCAGAAGCAGGATTGCCCAGAACATGAGCCCCCAATACAGTATCATCTTCGGCCAATAGCACTTTGCAGACACCATTCACGCCTTCGTTCTCGGCTACAAAACGCCCGGAATAGGCCATTGGAAGCTGAACCGTACGATAAACGATACCTTTCTTCTGAAGAGATTCTTCCGTCTCACCTACACCGGCTATTTCGGGGTTGGTATATACTACGCCGGGAATGGCACGGTAGCTCATTGCATCGTTCTTTCCTAGGATGGTATGCACGGCTACTTCGGCTTCGCGAACGGCAGTATGTGCCAATAGAGAGAATCCGGTAAGGTCGCCACACGCATAAACCCCTGCTTCGGAAGTCTGCATCTGCCGGCTGACGATGATGTTTCCTCGCTCCGTCTTTGCCAAATTGAGGTTTTCGAGACCGAAGCCTTTCGATACGGGACGACGGCCTACACTCATCAGGAGTTTCTCGGCAGTCACAGAGCCGGAACCATCGGCGTTTTCATAATTCACCTGAATGAGGGAGCTATCAGCCTCAGCCAGTGAAACCACTTTCGTACTCAGCATAAACTTAATTCCCCTCTTTGTATATTCGGCACGGAGCATGGCGGAAAGTTCCTTATCCATACCACCCAGGATTTCGTCGAGCATCTCGATAACCGTTACCTGCACGCCCAAACTGTTGAAGAAGGAAGCGAACTCCATACCGATAACACCTCCTCCGATGATGGCAAGCGAAGCGGGAAGTTCTTTAGTATCCAGTGCGTCGCGATGAGTCCAATAAGGTACGGTATCTACTCCGGGAATAGGAGGGATGAATGTCTCGGAACCTGTACAGAGCAGCAGATTCTCACACTCGTAGGTTTCTTCGCCACATTGAATATGGTTCTTGTCGATGATGGTGGCTGTTGCATAAACAAGGACGCACCCATGATGGCACAGTTAACGGCAATCAACGG
>OHES01001358.1_pt1 | contig 10899 bp, 9 predicted proteins | sample 1567371 | NCBI WGS metagenome assembly OHES01 (sample SAMEA3879533, study PRJEB24766) | human gut metagenome | biome: human-associated habitat; feature: feces | place: USA | collected 1985/1987 | reverse complement strand
TAAACAGCCCGTAACGTTAAGCAAGAGTTAAGAGTTTCGTTTTATTTTGTATTTCAACATAAAAAATGTAACTTTGTATTTATTATGTATCAAAGATTGAAATCAACTGATGAAAGAATTTGTAATCTCTGAAGTAAAAGCCGAAACGGCCATACTGGTAGGACTGATAACCCAGGAACAGAACGAAGCCAAGACAAAAGAGTATCTCGACGAACTGGAGTTTCTGGCAGATACTGCAGGCGCCATAACCGTAAAGCGGTTTACGCAGAAAGTGGGCGGCCCTAACCAGACCACGTATGTAGGCAAAGGAAAACTTGAAGAAATAAAACAATATATAAAGGATGAGGAAGACGCCGAACGCGAAATCGGAATGGTGATATTCGACGATGAGCTGTCGGCCAAGCAGATACGCAACATCGAAAACGAACTTAAGGTGAAGATTCTTGACCGCACTTCGCTCATTCTCGACATATTTGCCATGCGCGCGCAGACAGCCAACGCCAAGACACAGGTGGAGCTGGCACAATACAGATACATGCTGCCGCGACTGCAGCGACTGTGGACTCACCTTGAGCGCCAGGGAGGCGGAAGCGGCTCGGGCGGCGGAAAAGGTTCTGTGGGACTGCGCGGACCGGGTGAGACTCAGCTTGAGATGGACCGCCGAATAATCCTTCAGCGCATGTCGCTGCTGAAGCAGAGGCTGGCCGAAATAGACAAGCAGAAGACCACACAGCGCAAGAACAGGGGCAGGCTTATACGCGTGGCTCTCGTGGGATATACCAACGTGGGCAAATCGACGCTGATGAACCTGATTTCGAAAAGCGAGGTGTTCGCCGAAAACAAACTCTTCGCCACGCTCGATACGACGGTGCGAAAGGTGGTTTTCGACAACCTGCCTTTCCTGTTGTCGGATACCGTGGGTTTCATCCGCAAATTGCCGACCGAACTGATCGAGTCGTTCAAATCGACCCTCGACGAGGTGCGTGAAGCCGACCTGTTGCTGCACGTGGTCGATATTTCGCATCCGCAGTTCGAGGACCAGATCGCCGTGGTGAAGCAGACGTTACAGGATATCGGTGCCGGGGATAAACCGGTTTATCTGGTTTTCAACAAGGTGGACGCTTATACTTACGTGGAGAAGGAGCCCGACGACCTGACGCCTTCCACACGTGAAAATCGTTCGCTCGAAGACCTGAAACAGAGCTGGATCGCCCGGGCCAATACGCCCTGCATCTTTATTTCGGCGGTCGAGAAGATCAATATCGAGAAGCTGCGTTCGGATCTGTACGGCATGGTCCGTGAAATCCATTCGGGCCGCTATCCGTTCAACAACTTCCTCTATTGACCTGAAATGAAAGTTAAATAAATACAACCTTATGTTGCACATTCTCAACAGTCAGAACACCGTTCTCAACAAGTTTGTCGCCGAAATCCGCGACAAGTCGATTCAGAAGGATTCGATGCGTTTCCGCCGTAATCTGGAGCGTATCGGAGAGGTCATGGCCTATGAAATATCGAAAACGTTCGAGTATGCGGTGAAGGTGGTCGAAACTCCGCTGGGCGAGGCTTCGGTAGCGATGATCTCCGACCAGGTCGTGATCGCTACGATCCTTCGTGCGGGACTTCCCTTCCATCAGGGATTCCTGAACTACTTCGACGACGCGCAGAACGCTTTCGTTTCGGCTTATCGCAAGAGTACCAAGGACGGCAAGTTTACCGTCAAGGTCGAATACATCTCGTGTGGTGAGCTGGAGGGCAAGACTTTGTTGCTGGTCGATCCCATGCTGGCTACCGGTTCTTCCCTCGTGCTGGCCTACAATGCGCTGTGCGAACGGGGCGGGCAGCCCGCGCATACCCATGTCGCGGCGGTTATCGCCAGCGAACAGGGGGTCGAATATGTGGAGAAGAATATGCCCAAGCGTACGACCACGATCTGGTGTGCTGCGGTGGACGAGGAATTGACTTCGCGAGCTTATATCGTGCCGGGTATCGGCGATGCGGGCGATTTGGCTTATGGCGAGAAGATCTGACGTGCGACGCCTGTTGTTTTTGGGAGCCGTTTTCTGTACGACAGTAGGTTGGATGCTGTTGCAGAAGCCGGCTTTCCTGCTTTTCTACCATGCCCGGGCAGCAGAGGCCTCTTTCGGGGAGTGGCTCGGAGTTCTTTGGCATGGACTCTCACTCGATTGCACGGTGGCGGGTTACGTCACCGCTTTTCCGGTACTTGTCGTGCTGGCATCGTTCTGGATTCCCCTTTCGCAGCGGGTGTGGCGGATCGTTCTGACGGTCTATTTTTCGCTGATCGCACTGGTGACGGCCGCGATCTTCGCCGTCGATCTCAACCTGTACGGCTATTGGGGCTTTCGGCTCGACGGTTCGGTGCTGATCTACCTTTCCGATCCTGGGGAGGCGCTTGCGAGTGCCAGTTGGGGCGAAGTTCTGCGGCAGATTTTAATCATGCTGGTCTATGCCGGGGCGATGATCTGGAGTTACCGGTGGATTTTACGGCTTTTCCGGGTCGAACCCGTTCCCCTGCGGGGCCGGATTGTCCCGACGGTTGCGACGCTGCTGATCGGCGGCTTGACTTTTCTGGCGATCCGGGGTGGCGTGACGGTCGCCACGGCGAATGTCAGCAAGGTCTATTTCAGCTCGAACATGTTCCTGAACCACGCTGCGACGAACCCCGTTTTTTCGTTTCTCTCTTCGGTCGGGGACAATGAGAACTATGCCGAGGCTTATCCGTTCTTCGAAGAGGAGCGGCGGAAGACTCTTTTCGAAGAGTTGCGGGGCAACCGTCCCGGGGCCGATGCCGGTACGCCCCGACTGCTGCGCAGCGACCGGCCGAACGTCGTACTGATCCTGCTGGAGAGCTTCGGCCGAACGATCATGGACGAAACGGTGAACGGCGAGCCTGTGATGCCCAACATGCAGCGTTTCAAGCGGGAGGGTGTCTGGTTCGAAAACTTCTTCGCCAATTCGTTCCGTACCGACCGGGGACAGGTGGCCGTCCTGTGCGGATTTCCGGCCCAAACGACCATGTCGATCATGAAGCTGCCGCGAAAAAGCGCCACGCTGCCTTCGCTGGCCCGTTCTCTCGGCCGGGAAGGTTATCGTTCGGTATTCATGTACGGCGGCGACCTGAACTTCACCAACCAGGCTTCGTTCATGTATTCGACCGGCTGGGAGGAGCTGATCTGGCAGAAGGATATGCAGCTCGATGCCCCGACTTCGAAATGGGGCTATGCCGACGACGTGGTGGTCGATCTTTTCGGGGACGAGGTGGAAGCGCTGGGCAGAGCGGAACAACCGTTTCTGGCGGGTCTGCTGACCCTTTCGAGCCATGAGCCGTTCGAGGTGCCGTTCGCAAAATTCGATGACAAGCTGTTGAATGCCATGGCCTTCTCCGATGCACAGATCGGACGTCTGATCGACCGGCTGCGGGAGTCGCCCGTGTGGAACAATTTATTAGTGGTGCTGGTCGCCGATCACGGCTACCCCTATCCGTACGATCTGGCCTACAACGCTCCGCTGCGACACCGGATTCCGATGATTTGGCTCGGAGGCGCACTTGCGACCGCCTCCCGAACAGTAGATACGTATGCCTCGCAAATCGACATTTGCGCTACGCTTCTGGCGCAGATGGGCCTTCCGCACGACGAATTCGATTACAGCAAGAATATTTTCGGAGCGACTCCGCCCCACAAGTTCGGTTATTACTGTTTCAGCGACGGGTTCGGCGTGATCGACGCCGACGGCGAAACGGTCTATGACAATACGGGCGAAACGGTGCTTTTTCAAACCGGCCCGCAGTCCGAAAGGTTGGAGTGGGGCAAGGCGATGTTGCAGACCACTTACGAAGATATCGGGCGGCGCTGATCCGAAGGGATCGGTACGGAAAAGGTCATCGCGGGAACGATGACCTTTTTTCGTGGGTGGAAACAGGCTTATTTATCGCTTTTGGGCATTAGGGAGCGGGCTTTCAGAAATGCGTAAAAAGCCTCCTTGTAGCCGTCTGAAACGGGGATATACGTTTTGCCGAAGACGATCCGGCCCCGCTCGATGATCCGGATTTTGGAGGGTTGGACGATGTAGGAGCGGTGTACCCGGACGAAACGTTCGGCGGGTAGTTGTTCTTCCAGCGATTTGAGGCTTGCGAGCGACAGCACGGGGCGGGGTTCGTCCTCGACGTAAATTTTTACGTAGTCCTTGAGTCCTTCGATGTAGAGGATTTTATCCAGTTCGATCTGCCGAAGCCGGTATTCGGTCTTGACGAAGATGCTTTCGGGGCCAGCTCCTGCAGGCGATGGTTTGCCGACGCTGCGGCGCTTGAGTTCGAACCATTCGAAGGCTTTGTTGGCGGCCGTCAGGAAGTCGGCATAGCTGATCGGCTTGAGCAGGTAGTCCACCGCACCCACGCGGAATCCTTCGACGGCGTATCGGTCGAAAGCCGTCGTGAAGACGACCCGGGTCCGGGTCGGGAGCATCCGCGAGAGCTCCATGCCGCTGAGTTCCGGCATCTGGATATCGCAGAAAAGCAGGTCCACCGGTTCGGTTTTCAGGGCCTCGAGTGCCGTGATGCCTCCGTTGTAAGCTCCCTTCAATTCCAGAAAGGGGGTTTTCCGCACGTAGCTTTCGAGCAGTTCGACCGCCAGCGGCTCGTCGTCGATAATGGCGCAGGTCAGTTTCATCGGTCGGTCAGGTTAATGCGGAGCAGGGTTTCGTACGTGTCGCCGTGTTGTCCGTATTTCATTTCGTAACGCCCGGGATAGATCATTTCGAGCCGCCGGCAAAGGTTCGCAAGCCCGATGCCCGAGCCGCTGCGGTCGGCCTCCGATTTGGGGAAGAAGCTGTTCTCGATCCGGCAGGCGAGTACTCCTTCCTCTTCCCGGATGTCGATGTCGATGAACGAAGGGCGGTCGTTGCTTACGCCGTGCTTGAAAGCGTTTTCGACCAGCGAGATGAAGAGCAGCGGCGCCACGAGGGTATGCGACGGATTTTCGGGCAGCGAAACATCGAGCCGCACATGGCGCGGCAGGCGGATGCGCATCAGTTCGATGTAATTGCCCAGGAAGTCCATTTCGGCCTTGAGAGGTACCGTCGGCCGGCTGCTGTCGTAGAGTACGTACCGCAGCAGGCGGCTCAGGTCGTGCACCGTTTGCTGGGCCCGGTCGGGATCGAGCTGGATGAGCGAATAGATGTTGTTGAGCGTGTTGAACAGGAAATGGGGATTGAGCTGGCTCTTGAGGTTTTGCAGTTCCGCTTCGGAGCGGCTCCGCTCCAAGTCCTTGCGGATGTTTTCGGCCCGGTACCACTGTCCCGTCATCCGGATGGCGACACTTACTCCGACTACCAGCAGGTAGAGCATGGCATTGCGCAGGAAGAAGAACATCGTATCCTGCCACGGACGCTCCATCGGCGGATGGTGGGGCCGCGGCGGTATCCCGAAGCGGAAGAAAAGGTGTACGAGCAGCATGACCCCGGCCACGAGCAGCGCATTGGCGAGCAGGAATCGCCCCACATGCCGCGTGAAAAGGTAACGGTCGATCAGCAGGAGATAGTTCACGTAAAATACCGCCATGAAGGAGAGGGGAACCACCAGAAACCGCACGTATTCCTGCATGTTCATAACGGGCTCGCGGCCGCCCGGTACGAAAAGCGGAAGGCCGAAAACCACGCTCCAGGCCGCCAGGTGGAGCCAGAAGCCCGTATGTCTGGATTGCAGGGATGTCATCCTGTTGCAAATATAGGAATTATCCGGGTATTTCATGCTTCTTTTTCTGTATGGCGACGGCTGTTTCGGATTCGGCCGGTTTTCCGAAAAATAGGGTCGGCACCTTATCCCCAAAGCGGTTATTCGTAGCGCAGTGCGTCGATGGGGTTGAGCATCGCGGCTTTCTGGGCCGGGTACCATCCGAAGAAGATGCCTGTAAGGGTGCAGACGGCGAACGAAAGGAAAACGCTCCAGGGCTGGATATAGATCGGGAATGCCGCGAAGATATTGACGAGTACGGCGGCGCCCACGCCGACGAGGATGCCGATCACGCCGCCCGTGACGCTGATCAGGATCGATTCGATCAGGAACTGCGCCAGAATGTCGCGCCCTTTGGCTCCGATACTCATGCGCAGGCCGATTTCCCGGGTGCGTTCGGTCACCGAGACATACATGATGTTCATGATGCCGATGCCGCCCACGAGCAGCGAAATGCCCGCCACGGCCGCCAGCAGCAGGGTCATCATGTCGGTCGTCGAAGTGAGCATCGACGAAAGCTCCTGCTGGGAGCGGATCGTGAAGTCGTCTTCGTCGGTCGCCTTGAGCTTGTGGTTGGTCCGCAGGATTTGCGTGATCTCCTCGATGGCCTGGTCGGTATATTCTTCGCTCAATGCCGAGCAGGTGATCGATTGCAGGTGGGTGATGGCGAGGATTCGCTTCTGAACTGTGGTGTAGGGGGCCAGAATCAGGTCGTCCTGGTCCATACCCATACTGTTATAACCCTTGCTCTCGAGTACGCCGACGATGCGTAGCGGAATCTTTCCGAAACGGATCACTTTGCCCACAGGACTTTCTCCGTCCGGAAAAAGCTCGTCCACGACCGATTTGCCCACCAGACATACCTTGGCGGCGGTCTTGACGTCCTGTTCCGAGAAGATGTCCCCGTCCTCGACTTTGTAGCGCCGAATGTCCAGGTATTCGGGGCTGATACCGTAAACGGTCGTCGGCGTGTTGTTGGCACCGAAGATGGCCTGCCCGGAACTGTTGACCGAAGGCGAAATGTAGCTGATATAGCGCGCCTGCGCCTGAATGTCTTCCAAGTCCTTGAGCTTGAGCGACTCCATGTCCGCCGCGTCGAGCCGCACACCGCCCCGCCGGTCGCCGCCGGGATGGATCATGATCATGTTCGATCCCATTTCGCTGATCTGGGCCTGAATGCTCCGTTTGGATCCCTGTCCGATCGCCAGCATCGTGATTACCGACCCCACGCCGATGATGATGCCCAGCATGGTGAGGAATCCGCGCAGTTTGTTGTTGCTGAGTGCTTTGAAGGCTATTTTGAAAAGATTCGTGAGGTTCATGGTCTGCTCGTGTTTCCGTGCTCGGGTTCGGATGGATGGTTTGTTTTAGTCGTCGGTTGCGGGCAGTTTCGCCAGAGCTTCGGCAGCGCTCAGGATCTCTTCGTTGCGGACGTCGCTTATGATGTGTCCGTCGCGCAGGGTTACGTTGCGGCTGCTGTAACGGGCGATTTCGGGGTTGTGCGTTACGAAGATGATCGTGCGGCCCTGGGCGTGGAGCTGCTGGAAGAGCACCAGCACTTCGAAGCTGGTGCGGGTGTCGAGGTTGCCCGTCGCTTCGTCCGCGAGGATGACGGCGGGGTCGTTGACCAGTGCCCGCGCGATCGCCACGCGTTGCATCTGGCCGCCCGACATCTGGTTGCTCTTATGCAGCATGCGGTCGCCCAGACCGACGTTGCGAAGCGCCTGTTCGGCTCGTTCCCGTCGCTGCGCGGCCGAGTAGGTCGAGTTGTACATGAGCGGCAGTTCGACGTTCTCCAGCGCCGTAGTTTTGGCCAGCAGATTGTAGTTCTGGAAGACGAAACCGATCTTGCGGTTGCGCAGCGTGGCACGGGCGTTCTTGTCCATCGAGCGCACGGCGATTCCGTCCAGGTAGTATTCGCCCGAGGTAGGCGTGTCGAGGCAGCCGAGCGTGTTCAGCAGCGTCGATTTTCCCGATCCCGAGGTGCCCATGATCGTCACGAACTCTCCTTCGGTGATCGTCAGCGAAATTCCGCGCAGTGCGTGCACCACCTCGTCGCCGACGACGAAATCCCGTCGTATGTTGTCCAATCGGATGACCTCTTTCATCGTCGTTCGCTATTTTTTCTTGTCGTTGCTTCCCGGAGGTCCCGGCATGAAGGGGCTGCGCTCGATGGCGGCAGTCTCCTCGCGGGGCTTGGCCGTTACCAGTCCGGTAACGATCTCCTCGCTGCCCGTGAGCCCTTCGGTGATTTCGGTCATGTCGCCGCTGGCAGCGCCTGCATATACCCGGCGGGGGCGGAGCGTCGTTCCCTCCTTCACCCACAGTTCCCTGCTTCCCGGAGCCGCCTGACTGTCCGTTTCGACTGCGGTCAATCCGATCTCTCCCAACAGTTCCGCATTGGGAATGAAGCGCAGGGCTTTGGTCGGGACGGCCGCTGCGTCGTCTTTTTCGAGCGTGAAGATCGTCACGTTAGCCGTAAGACCCGGTTTGAGTTTCAGGTCGGGATTCGGAGCGTCTATGACCACTTCGTAGGTTACGACGTTCGACTCGGTCGTGGCTTCGAGTCGTACCTGGAGGACCGTTCCCTCGAACATGTCGTCCGGATAGGCATCTACGGAGAACTGTACCCGCTGGCCGTCGGCGACCTGGCCGATGTCCGCTTCGTCCACGTCGGCCACGACCTGCATCTGTGTCAAGTCGTTGGCGATGGTGAAGAGCGTCGGGGTTTCGAATCCGGCGGCCACCGTCTGACCCTCTTCGACGGCGCGGCTGATGACCACGCCGTCGATCGGCGAGGTGATGGTCGCATAACCCAGGTTGCGCTTCACCTTGACCATCGCCGCCTGGCTCTGCTCGTAGGCGTTGCGGGCCGTTTCGTAGAGATAAAAAGCCTGATCGTACTCCGCATCGCTCACCAGTTGTTTTTCATGCAGGGTTTTGGTGCGGGCGTAGTTCTTGGTCTGGTACTCGTATTCGGTTCTGCTGCTGGCGAGCTGTGCCTGGGCCGACTCGAGTTCGGCCTGGAGGGTCACCTTGTCCATTTCGGCGATCAGTTGTCCGGCCTTGACCTGGTCGTTGTAGTCGGCGTAGAGTTTGTCGATGATACCCGATACCTGCGTACCGACCTCGACCTGCGTGACCGGTTCGACCGTTCCGGTCGCCGTCACCGAGTTGCGGATGGTGATATGGCTTATGGGGGCGGTTTCGAGCAGGACTTTCGGCCCTTTCGAGGGGCGTGCGATCAGCCAGATGCAGACGCCTGCGGCTACTACGCCCGCCGCTATGAGCAGATTCCGTTTTTTCATATCTTCGATTATCGATTTATCCGGTGCGGCCCCGCTTGGCGGAACCCGCTTGTGCGGATTAGTAAATGTCGCTCGCAGGAAGCCCCTGATAGATGTTGAGCAGTTCGATACTCAGCAGGGTGAGATATTTGGCTTGCAGGACCTGTTGCTGTGCCGCCGAATATTCGTTTTGGGCCGTGATCAGCTCGACGGTGTTTTTCACTCCGACGCGGAACTGTTCGCTGGTCAGCTCGTAACTCTCCCGGGCGTATTTCTCCTTTTCGCGGGCCGAGAGATACTGGGCCTGGGCCGATACGGCGTCCAGGTAGGCCGATTCCACGTTCCGTAACAGCTCTTTTTGCAGCGATGTCCACTCCAGATAGCTGTCGTTGAGGGCGATTTTCGCCTTATTGACGGCCGTGCGGTTCTTACGGTTCGAGAAAATCGGGATGTTGAGCGTGAGCCCTACGTTTTCGTTGAAGCGGTTCCATATCTGGCTGCCGCTTTCGAAGTCGTTGTTCGACATATGTCCCGTTCCCACGCTGGCGGATAGGGATATGGAAGGGAAGAATCCGGCACGTGCGCTTTTTTCTTCCAGCTTCGCCGCCTCGATGCCCAACTCTCCCCTACGGATCTGAGGCATGACTTTCAGAGCCGTTTCATACACTTCGTTTTTGGGCGGCAAAGCCTTCAGCACGTTCTCTTCTTTAACCCCCGGCACGGCCGGATTCATCTCTTCCATAATATCTAATTCAAGCAGTTGCTTGAGTTGCAGTTTATAGTTGTCCAGTGTCGAGCCGGCTACGACTATCTGGTATTCGTCGCTCGAATATTGGCTTTGGAGCTGGGCGAAATCCACGCGGCTGATCGAGCCCGTGCGCAGCATCTCTTCGGCCCGGTCGCGCTGGGCCTTCGAGGCTTCGGCCGTGCTGCGGTTGATTCGCACGGCGTCGGCGGCGTAAAGGCACTGCATGTAAGCCTGTACGATGGCGATGCGGATGTCGTTCACGGATTCCTCGACCGAGAGAGCATCCATTTGATTCTGGACTTTCTGCCTCTTGACTTCCGTACGGAGCTTGCCACCTTCGAAGATCGTCATTCCCGCCGTTATGCCGTAGGTCCCCGTATAACTGTTGTTGTCCGTGACTTCGGACGAAGGGTAGTTCGTGTAACTTTGCGTGGTCGATGCCACCAGCGACGGAAAGAGGGCGGCTTTCGCCTGTTTGGTATCCTCGATGCCCGAAAGTTGGTTGTTGCGGCTTTGCCGTACCTGGATGTTGTTCTGGTAAGCGTAGTCCAGACACTCCTGCAAGGTCCATGTTTTGGACGCTTCCTGTGCGGTTGCATTCCGTAGCCCCGACAGAAGAAGGGAGCAAAGCAGTATCGGCAGGAGTCGTTTCATGGTTTTGGTTTTGACGCAAAACTAACGACGGCTTTCCGTGCGTGCAATTGAAATAGACGAAGAGGGGAATTTTATCGACGAACGGCCGGTTTCGGGAAATAACCGGAATAACGAACCCTGCGATCCGCTCGGATTTCGGGATGCAGGGTCGGATACGAAAAAGTCCGCCGACCTTTATTAGGGTACGGGGTCGTATCCGCTGCCGCCCCACGGATGGCAGCGTGACAGCCTTTTGATGGTCAGCCAGATCCCCTTGATCGGCCCGTACTTGCGCAGGGCCTCCACGGCATACTGCGAGCAGGTGGGCGTGAAGCGGCACGAAGGGGGCGTAAAGGGGGAGATGCAGTATTGGTAGAACCGCACCAGCAGCAGAAACGGCAGCGTGCATACCCGCTTTAAGCCGTTCCGCAACGTGCTCCAGAATCTTTCGGACGGCATTGGCTATGACCTTGTAGGGCAGC
>OHES01001352.1_pt1 | contig 10943 bp, 8 predicted proteins | sample 1567371 | NCBI WGS metagenome assembly OHES01 (sample SAMEA3879533, study PRJEB24766) | human gut metagenome | biome: human-associated habitat; feature: feces | place: USA | collected 1985/1987 | reverse complement strand
ATTGACAAGTGTACCCATTTGAATTGCGAACCCGAGAAGTGCTATCCTACAAAAAGCACTATCGGTAGCTTGCCAAAGGTGCGCTTCTGTTGCTGAGCAAAGCCCAGCCAACTATTGATGGATTGTCACACTACACCTCTCCCCTCACCACCCCAATTCAAAATCACCGCCACAGGCAAAGCACGGATGCTTGTAACGGTCGCACAAAGTCGTTATGCACGGATGCATATAGTCAGCCATACCAAGTCACTGCACGATGCAGTGACAAAAAATGGCTGACAATGCACGGACGCAGCGACCACAAACGACCGTAAAGGCTCACACAATTTTCCCTTGTTTATTTTTAATTTACATTATCTCTCTCCCCTTGACACTTCCAAAATAATATGGTATTATAATCTTAATTATTCTTTTAAGAAAAATCGCAGTTTTTCGCCGTTTTTTTACACATATTTTAATGTATTTGCTGACATTTTATAGAATTATTCGGATTTTATTGTGGTTTTTTTAAAACAGAGGTGTGATGATGAGCTTTTATAATTCCTTCGAGGAAATTTTTCAGGAGATGAAAAAGAGACTTACTCTTACTCCTACCGCCATGAAATTGTGGATTGAGCCGTTAAAGCCGCTCAAACTCAATAACAATCACGTTATGCTCTATGTTGAGAGCCAGTTCTCAAAAGACATGACTATGGCTAATTTCAAAACCGTAATGGAAGAAGCGTTCAGCGATCTTTTAGGCTTTGACGTTGAAGTTGAGATTCTTTGCTCTGAGGACCTTACAGTAGAGCAGAAGCTGAAATACGGTATTGAATCCTATGCCGATTCATCACCTAAAGAGCTTCAGAAAGAGCTTGACGATGACGATATTGTAAAGACACGCCTTAAGAACAGCGAGCTTTCAAGCAATTATCAGCATACCTTTGACACTTTTATAGTAGGCGATAACAATAAGCTTGCGTATGCAGCCTGCAAGGCTGTAGTACAGGAGCCCAGCACTCGCTACAACCCTCTTTATATCTACAGTGAGCCGGGACTCGGAAAAACACACCTTCTTTCCGCCGTTAAAAGCGAAATGGAAAAGCTCCACCCCGATATGAATATCATATATACCACAGCCGACACCTTCACAGATGACTATGTAAGCAATCTGCGTAAAAAGAGCAATCTTGAAGCGTTCAAGCAGAAGTACCGCAGCTGCGACCTGCTTCTTATAGACGATATTCAGTTTATGGCAAATAAAAGCGAAACTCAGCAGGAGCTGTTCCACACCTTCAACAGCCTCTATAATCAGAACAAGCAGATCATATTCACCTCGGATAGACCGCCCAAAGAGCTGAACGGTATCGAACAGAGATTGATAAGCCGTTTCGAGCAGGGCTTGCTTGCGGACATCGCACCGCCGGAATATGAAACAAGAATTGCAATAATCAAGCGTAAGGCTGAGCTTTACGGAATGAATCTTCCCGACAGCATTGTGGATTTTCTTGCGGACAAGCTCAAGACAAACATAAGACAGCTTGAAGGAGCAATTACCAAGATAAACGCACTGACACTTGTTACAGGCTCTACTCCCACGCTCAATATAGCTCAGCAGGTAGTCCGTGATATACAGTCAAACCACGAGCCTATTCCGCTGACAGTAGAAAAGATAATCGCCGAGGTCGGAAAGATATACAGCGTTACCCCTGAGGATATGCGTTCACAGAAGCGTTCTTCGCAGATAAGCACCGCAAGACAGGTAGCTATCTATGTGGTAAACAGAATCACCGGACTTTCCTATTCAAATATAGGAGTAGAATTCGGCAACAGAGATCATTCCACAATTGTTTATGCTATAAATAAAGTAAAATCCACCATTAAAAAGGACCCGACATTCAAAGGTATGGTGGACGATATGATAAAAAATCTCGGTAACAATGCGTGAAGTGATTTTTAATATTGACAGTAATATTTAAATGTGACGGAGCTTAAAAACCGTTGCTTTAATCAAAAATTTCACCGCTTTCACCCCTGCGGTGATTTTTTACACAATAAAAATCATTCAACAAGTTGTTAGTTTTAAACGGTGAAAGCGAGTTTAAAGTGTTAAATGTTGAAAGCCTATTAAAACTGTTGAAAAATTATAACAATCTTTCAAACATTACCTGTCCGACATTCAACAAACGTAAAAATGCCCTGAACATAGGTTTTATCGGCACTCACCGAACATTCAACACATTAAACGCCCCCCACCGCCACCACCAAAATTAATAATATTATTTAATTTATTTATCGCCTGCGGCGATAGCTTCGCTGATAATCTTCAGTGTTAAAAATCTGAAGGTCAGCAAGATAAACAAAATGTTGATTTTATTCAAATTTCCTATACGAAAGTAAAGTGCGTATCACGCTATGATAAGAAAGGATACCGTATGATAAAATTCAGTGTACAGAAAAATGACATCTTAGATGCTCTGACAACAACAGCCAAGGCAGCCTCGACAAAATCAGTCATATCGGCTCTTGAAGGAATTCATCTGAGCCTTACGGGAAATCAGCTTACAGTTACCGGTTACGATCTGGAGCTGGGTATTAAATCCACAATTGATGTAGAAGGAGAATCTGACGGAGTTCTTGTACTTAATTCACGTCTTATCTGTGATATAGTAAGAAAGATGCCCAGCGGAGTTATCCGTTTTGACGAATATGAGCCGCTTAAATTAAATCTTATGTGCGAGGATATCACCTATTCTATAATGGGTATCAACAGTGAAGAATATCCCGTACTTCCCGAGCTTTCAAGAGGAGAGAGCTTTGAAATAAGCGAGCCTCTTTTAAAAAGCGTAATAGGACAGACTCTTTACGCCGTTGCCACTATCGACACAAAGCCCGTTCTTATGGGATCAAAATTTGAGATCAAGAATAATGAGCTTAATGTCATATCCGTTGACGGTATAAGAATAGCTATAAGAAAAGAAAGCCTTTTACACGAAGATTTCGACTTTGTAGTACCGGCTAAGACCTTATCCGAGCTTTTACGACTGCTCAGCGATGATGAAAGCAAGATAGCAACCGTTTCAGTAGACAGAAACCAGGGTATATTCAGCATAGATAAATATACCGTTTTCTCACGTCTGCTTGAAGGCGATTTCTTCGATTATACAAAGATAATAGGAATGCCTTCAAATATCGAGGCTGTAGTAAACGTAAGAGAGCTTATGGAATGTGTTGACAGAACACTTCTGCTTCTTAATGATAAGATAAAATCACCTGTTGACTTCACATTCAGCGACAATACGCTTAGAGTATTCTGTGAAACCGCTATAGGAAAGCTGGATCAGAAGATAAAGTGTGATTACAGCGGCGAGGAGTTCAGAATTTCGTTCAACAGCAGATATATACTTGACGCTCTGAAGAATACCTATTGCGATAAGGTTAAATTCCTGTTCGTGCAGAATACGGCGCTTAAAATAGTTCCGCTTGAGGGCGACAGCTTCACATTTATTGTAAGCCCTGTAAGACGCCGATAATATGTCTGTCTTTAAAAAACAGCGGAAGTGGATTTATATTGCCTTTGTGATAATTACCGTTATCATAATCGCAATTATTATAATTCCGAAGCTGACAGGCAATTTTCTTATAGGCTCGTGGGAAACATCCGACGGTCTGAGAAGATATACGTTTGATGAAAATACACTTACAGTAAGCTCGAAAATCAATTCTTACAGTAAGCTATACGGATATTCATATAAAAATAATACATTAGCATTACAAGACAGCGGTAATACTAAATATTATACTGTTACTATAAAAGGCAGTGAGATAGTAATATCTTCAGCCGACAGCGACAGCCCCGAAATACTTCACAGGGTGGAATGATTATGGATAAAACTGTAAATAATAATAATATCGTAAACCCGACAATTGATGATTTAAATGCAGAAAAACCGGCTGAAAACACCGATAAATCTACAAAAAACATCAACATGGAGTCTATAAGATGCGACAATAATTCTGCGGTTTTTCAGCAGAATGAACAGAAAAGCGACTTTGATATTGTGGATTTTGTTATAAGCCACAGCGACAGCCGCTCGATTCGTCAAAAAAGTAAGCTGCCAAAAATATTACTCTGTGTAATATTAGGAGTTATGATTATCGTGATCTGTGTGCTGTCTGCCATTTGGTCATCCTCAGCAAAGCAGAACCGTCTGTTTGGCACCTGGACTTCTTCAGACGGCCTTATAATGACAATTAACGATAAATGCATTACGATAAACGGCAATACCAGTGAATATAAGACCGAAGAAAAGAACGTCATAGCAATCAAGATGAACAACGAGTATTATAAGATCATCTATAAGCTGGACGGCGACAGTCTTACGCTCACAATTCCCGATAAAAGCGGAGTTTCGGAGCTTAAATATACCAGAAAGAGTGATTAAAATGTGTATAAATGTAAATGTTAAACCTCCTTTTATCAAGCTGGAACAGTTTCTTAAGTTCAGCGGAGCCTGTGAAACAGGCGGAGAAGCCAAAAATGCCATTCAGGGCGGATATGTTCATGTAAACGGTGAAATATGCACAATGCGTGGCAAGAAGATAGCAGACGGTGATATTGTAGAGCTTGACGAACAGCAGTATAAGTGCTGTATGCGGTAGTATGAGATAAAATGCAGATAAAACGACTTTATGTAAAGAATTTCAGGAATATAAGAGAGCAGGAATTTTGCTTTCACGAGAATGTAAATGTCCTTTGCGGAAACAACGCACAGGGCAAGACTAATCTCTGTGAGGCTATTTCTCTTTGTATGGGACCGTCGTTCCGTACCTCAAGGCAAAGCTCTTATATTCCTTTTTCTTTGGATAATTCAAAGGAAAAGTGCGTTATTAAAATGTGGTTTACCACTTCTTTTAATACAGATAGTGAAAATCTGATAGAATTTACTATTTGTAATAACAAAAAAGAAATAAAATACAACGGACTTTCTATAAAATCTGCTTTAGAATTATACGGCGTGTTAAAATATGTGGTTTTTATACCGGAACACTTAAATCTCATCAAAGGTGTACCCGAATGCAGACGTGAATACCTTGACAGCGTAGCTATGATGCAGACTCCTGTGCATTTAAAAAAGCTTTCACGATATAACAAAGCGTTAAAAAACAAAAACAATTTACTGTTCGGAATAAATTTTGGCGATGATTTATCTGTGATAAGACCGCAGATAGAGAGCTGGAACAGCGTTTTAGCGGCTGAGGGACTTAATGTCACCTACGGCAGACTCAAGTATTTCTCACTGCTTGAAACTATAGCCTCACAGCTTTATAATGAGCTTTCCGGCGGAGAAAATCTTACGCTTAAGTATTATTCAAGCATATTTGACAGCACTGAACTTAAATGTGATGAGATAAACGGTCTTTATAACGAATATCTGGAGCGGCTCAACAACAGCTTTCAGCGTGAGCTGAAGATGCGTTATACGGTGCTTGGTGTGCATCGTGACGATATGAATCTTTATATTGACAATAACGATGTAAAGGAGTTCGGAAGTCAGGGACAGCAGAGAAGCACCGCACTTGCGTTAAAACTTGCCGAAGCGGAAATAATCCGACAGAAGGACGAAACTCCGATAATGATTCTTGACGATGTTTTAAGCGAGCTTGACGCAGGCAGACAGCGTTTTGTACTCAATCATATCATAAATTCACAGGTTTTTATTACTTGTTGTAATATAAATGATGTTAAAGAGTTAAAAAATGGAAAAGTCTGGAAAGTAGAAAACGGCATTTTCACGGAGGAATGATATCTATGTATATTCATATCGGTGGCGATATAACCTTACCGTCAGATAAAATAATAGGCATATTTGACATTGAAAAGACCTCTGTAAACAAAGACGTAAACGACTATCTTATGAAATTGCAGAAGCAGGGCAGGATCTATTATGTTTCCTACGATATGCCGAAGAGTTTTATTGTGACAAAGGACTATGTATATATATCAAATGTGTCTGTTTTTACTCTGAAAAGGCGGTTTGCAGATAATGAAATAAGGTCGGAAATATAAAAGGGGGCAGATTTTGTATCCGCTCCTTTTTATCTTTGTTATCGTGTTTTCAGCAATGCGGAATCGGTATTTTTAAACATATTTACAATCTGTTACATTATTATCTGTTTTAACTGCCTGTAAAGATTTTTTTATGTTCGGCATTTGATAAAGCACCGCCGTTACAGCAGTAATTCAGCGGCGGAAGGTTTAATATCCGAACAGCGTTGAAATGCCGTTTTTAAAAGCGTTTATGAGTGATTCAAGTTGACTTTGAAGCTGAAATGTGATATAATTATATATAGTATCGTGAGAAATTGCGGAAATGATGAAAGGAAAGAGCATGGCAGAAGAAATTCTTGATAAAAACGTCAATACCGTAGAGGTTGACGAGCCTGAAATCGACGGCGAAATAAAGGATATAGAGGATAATACACAGGTTGAACACGCTTACGGTGCAGATGATATTCAGATACTTGAAGGTCTTGAAGCGGTAAGAAAAAGACCGGGTATGTATATCGGCTCTACAGGTGAAAGCGGTCTGCATCACCTTGTATATGAGATAGTGGATAATGCCATAGATGAAGCCCTTGCAGGCTATTGTACCGAAATAAACGTTAAGATACTGCCCGGAGATGTTATTGAAGTAACAGATAACGGACGTGGTATACCTACAGGCATTCATCCTAAGGAAAAGATAAGTGCGGCTACTGTCGTATATACGATACTTCACGCAGGCGGTAAGTTCGGCGGAGGCGGATATAAGGTTTCCGGCGGTCTGCACGGCGTAGGTGCGTCTGTTGTAAATGCACTTTCAGAATGGCTTGAGCTTACTGTATATGACGGTAAGGAGATACATTTCCAGCGTTTTGAAAACGGCGGTCATTACAAGGAGCAGATGAAGGTTATCGGCACAACCGATAAGACAGGTACACAGGTACGCTTCAAGCCCGACTCGACTATATTCCACAGCACAGAGTTCAAATATGATATACTGCTTGACAGACTCAGAGAACAGGCTTTTCTGAATGCCGGACTTAAAATCGTTTTAAGTGACCTCAGAGATGAGGACAAGCCTAAGCAGGAGGTCCTTCAGTATGAGGGCGGTATTATCAGCTATGTAGAATGGCTGCAGAAGAAAAGAGGAGCAGAAGCGCTTCATCCCGATGTTGTATATATTGAGGGACTTCTTGATAATATATCCGTTGAGATTGCATTCCAGTACAACACAGACTTCAACAGTGAAACGTTCAGATCGTTTGCAAACAATATTCATACGGTTGACGGCGGTACGCACGAGATTGCATTCAAAAATGCACTGAACAAGGTTATAAACGACTTTGTAAAGCAGTATAAGGAACAGCAGGCTAATAACAATAAGAAGTCCAAGAAGAAGCAGGACGAGGTCAAGGAGTTTGTTCCGCTGAGCGGTGAAGCTATAAGAGAGGCTATAAATGCGGTCATCTCCGTAAAGCTCCCCGAATGTGAATTTGAAGGACAGACAAAGGGTAAGCTCGGTAATCCTGAGGTGCGTCCCGTTGTTTATAAAATAACTGTAGAGAAGCTGACATATTACTTTGAGGAGCATCCCGATACGATAGCCACGATAGCTCAGAAATGTATCAATGCTCAGGCTGCAAGAGATGCGGCTAAGAAGGCTATGGAGGCAAAGAGAAAGTCTGTTACGGACGGTGCAAGTCTGCCCGGAAAGCTGGCTGATTGCTCAGATACCGATCCCGAAAAGACAGAAGTATATATCGTCGAGGGAGATTCTGCGGGCGGTTCTGCAAAGCAGGGACGTGACAGACGTTTCCAGGCTATACTTCCTCTCTGGGGCAAGATGCTGAACGTTGAGAAGGCAAGAGCGGACAAGGTTTATAACAATGATAAGCTGCAGCCTGTCGTAAAGGCACTCGGTACGGGCATAGGAGAAGATTTTGATATAACTAAGCTCAGATACGGCAGAGTAGTTGTAATGGCCGATGCCGATGTCGATGGTGCACATATTTGTACACTGATGCTAACCTTCTTCTATCGTTTCTTACGTCCTATTATTGAAGTTGGATATGTATATATCGCCATGCCTCCATTATTTAAGATTCAAAAAGGACAGCGTATTGAATACGTATATGATGAATCCAGCCGTGATCGTGTCATTGCGGAAATGGGTGAAAATGTAAGTATTCAGCGATATAAAGGTTTAGGGGAAATGAATCCGGAACAGTTGTGGGAAACAACGATGGATCCAGCCTTCCGTACATTGAAGAAAGTCAATATCAATGATGCGATGGAAGCAGATAAAGTCTTTGAAATGCTGATGGGTGAAGAAGTTGGACCTAGACGTGAATTTATACAGGAAAATGCTGTATATGCAGAATTGGATGTTTAACAGGAGGTGTATTTTTGAATGGATTTGAATAAAGATAAACTAAAAGAAGTCGATATATCAAAAGAGATGCGAAAATCCTTCCTGGATTACTCCATGTCTGTTATTGTAGACCGTGCTTTACCAGATGTTCGCGATGGCTTAAAGCCGGTACATCGCCGTATTCTGCATGCGATGAATGAGTTGGGTATTGTTGCCAGCAAGCCTTTTAAGAAGTCTGCACGTATCGTAGGTGAAGTTATTGGTAAGTATCATCCACATGGAGATACTGCTGTTTATGATGCTATGGTACGTATGGCACAGGATTTCAGTTACCGTTATATGCTTGTACAAGGTCATGGTAACTTTGGTTCTATGGATGGTGATGGTGCTGCAGCTATGCGATATACCGAGGCAAGAATGAGCAAGATTGCCATGGAATTGCTGCGTGACATTAATAAAAATACCGTAGATTTCGGGCCTAACTATGATGGTGAGGAAACAGAACCTAAAGTTATGCCGGCACGTTTTCCTAATTTGATCGTCAATGGTGCTGTTGGTATTGCGGTAGGTATGGCAACCAATATTCCTCCGCATAATCTTACGGAAACAATAGATGCAACCTTTGCGGTTATGGATGATCCGGATATTACAGTCATGGAATTAATGGATAACTATATCAAAGGTCCAGACTTTCCAACCGGCGGTATTATTTTAGGTAGAAGTGGTATTCGTCAGGCATATGAAACCGGACGAGGTTCCATTATCACAAGAAGTAAATATCATGTGGAAGAAATGGGCAATGGCAAGAATCGTATCGTTGTCACAGAAATTCCATATCAGGTAAATAAAGCAAATCTAATCAGTAAGATTGCTGATTTAGTCCGTGAAAAGCAGGTAGATGGTATTACCTATCTGAATGATGAATCGAATCGTGACGGTATTCGTATTGTCATAGAATTAAGAAAAGATGTACAGGTAGAAGTAGTGATGAATCAATTGTTCCGTCTGACATCTTTACAGACATCCTTTGGTGTCAATATGCTGGCATTGGTCAATGGTGCTCCTAAACAAATGGGCATTAAAGAAATGCTGCAGCATTATGTAGATCATCAGATTGATGTTGTTGTCAGAAGAACACAGTTTGATTTAAAGAAAGCTGAAGATCGTGCGCATATCTTAGAGGGTCTGCGTATTGCATTGGATCATATTGATGAAATCATTCGTTTGATTCGCGAAAGTCAAAATGATGCAGAAGCAAGAAGCGGTTTGATGGAACATTTTAAATTAACTGAAATTCAGGCAAATGCAATCTTAGAAATGCGTCTGCGTCGATTAACCGGTTTGGAACGTGATAAGATTGAAAACGAATATCAGGAATTGTTAAAGACAATTGCTGATTTAAAAGATATCTTAGCAAATCATTCCCGTGTTATTCAGATTATTAAAGATGAATTAACAGAAGTAAAAAATCGTTTTGGTGATCCACGACGTACAGAAATCAGTGAAGCAGATTATTCCATGGAAGATGAAGATTTAATTCCGGTGGAAGATGTTGTTATCACAATGACAACAAATGGTTATATTAAACGTATGCCAATTGATACCTATCGTACACAGAATCGTGGTGGCCGTGGTGTCAAGGGAATGTCTGTGAATGAGGATGATATCGTTGAATTATTAACAACCATGTCAACACATGATTATCTGATGTTGTTCACAAACCTTGGTAAGGTTTATCGTATGAAGGGATATAAAATACCTTCTGCAGGTAGAACGGCGAAGGGTCTTCCAGTCGTTAATCTATTGAATCTGGATAAAGAAGAAAAGGTACGTGCTTTAGTACCGGTAAATCCGGAAAGTGAATCAGAATATCTGTTGTTTGTGACACAGAATGGTCTTGTAAAACGTACACCAATGAGTGAATTTGATTCGATTCGTCAAAATGGTAAGATTGCGATTACTTTACGTGATGATGATGAATTGATGGGTGTGAAGGAAACAACAGGCGATGATGAAATTATTATTGCCGGTTCTAATGGAAAGGCAGTTCGTTTCCATGAAGATGGTATACGTGCTATGGGACGTACGGCAAGTGGTGTCAAAGGCTTTAATGTCGATGGTTCCGTTGTTGTAGGTGTTGCGACTTCTAGAGATGGTACGCATTTATTAGCCGTTAGTGAAAATGGCTATGGAAAACGTACAGCTATTGAAGAATATCGTTTAACAACTCGTGGGGCAAAAGGTGTTAAGACAATTAACATTACCCAGAAAACAGGTGATTTAGTATCTGTAAGAGCAGTGAATGGTGATGAAGATGTCATGATCATTACAAATACAGGTATCATAATCCGTATTGCTGTTGAAAATATTGGTATTTATAGCCGAAATACACAGGGTGTAAAATTAATCAATGTTGGAGAAGATGAATCTGTAGCGAAGATTGCTATCGTTGATAAAGAAGAGGAAGCGGAAGATACGGCTGAAGTTTCGACAGAAACAGTTGAAAAAGCAGTGGAAGGTACAGACACAGTTAAAGCTTTCGTTTAT
>OHES01001345.1_pt1 | contig 11019 bp, 12 predicted proteins | sample 1567371 | NCBI WGS metagenome assembly OHES01 (sample SAMEA3879533, study PRJEB24766) | human gut metagenome | biome: human-associated habitat; feature: feces | place: USA | collected 1985/1987 | reverse complement strand
TGGATTATTCTTTTGATATCAATACTGTAGCATACGCCGAGATGCCTTCTTCCCTACCTGTAAAACCGAGCTTCTCGGTAGTGGTTGCTTTTATAGAAACATCCTCTTCGTCTATTCCCATTATTGCAGCCAACGTTTGTTGTATTTCGGGGATGCGTGCCTTCAGTTTAGGACGTTCGGCACAAATGGTGGCATCAATATTGCCAATAGTGTAACCTTTGGTCGCAATGATTTCAACAGTGCGTTTCAATAGTATTTTACTGTCGATATTCTTGAACTCGCCTGCCGTATCGGGAAAGTGATAACCGATATCGCGCATATTAGCTGCACCAAGTAATGCATCGCAAAGGGCATGTATCAGCACATCCGCATCCGAATGTCCTAACAACCCTTTTTCATGTTCGAAACGAATACCGCCTAACCAAAGTTCGCGGCCTTCCACCAACTGATGGACATCGAAGCCAAAGCCTACACGTATTTTCATATCTTTCTTCCTGTTTAATAGTATAACAGCACGAAAGTACAGAAAAAAAACGAGGCAACAAGAAAAAGCAAATGGAAGATTGACTAACGGATATTAAAGTCGAGCAGTTTTTCTTCTCCAAGATATCCTTGCAGATGTTGTCCTATGCTAACAGGACCTACACCGGCAGGCGTGCCTGTAAACAGCAAATCACCTATCTTCAACGTCATAAAGCGGCTGATATAGGAAATTATATCGTCTACCTTGAACAGCATATTCCGGGTATTGCCGCGTTGTACTTCCTTACCGTCAATCGTCAGGTGGAAGTCGAGGTTTTGCAGATCACCGCCTGCCTGCTCCAAGGAAATGAAAGTACCGATAGCCGCCGAGTTATCGAACCCTTTACAAAGTTCCCACGGGTTACCTGCTTCACGGAACTTGCGTTGCAGGTCGCGTGCCGTGAAATCAATTCCTACGGTTACTGCATTGTAATAGCGATGGGCAAAACGGGGAGCGATATTCTTTCCCAACCGGCAAATGCGCACCACTACTTCTGTTTCATAATGCACCTCGCTAGAGAAGTCGGGGATAAAGAAAGGCTTTCCATCTTTCAGGATAGCCGAATCGGGTTTCATGAAGATTACAGGTTCTCTGTTTACCTGTGTATGGCCCATTTCATCATTATGCTGGGCATAGTTCATTCCTACAGCTAATATCTTCATTACTTGATTTCGTTAAAATTCAACCGGTTAAACATCACTGCCAAATGGGCATAAAGGGAAGTGTTTTGTACCACAATTTCTTCCGGTACACGGATACGGAATGGCGTAAAGTTCCAAACAGCCTTGATACCGCCTGCTATCATGGTGTCTGTTATTCGCTGCGCTATCTCAATGGGTACAGTCAGCACGCCGATATTTACATCGTATTCCTCCATCTTCTGCTCAAAATCATTAGAATGATAGATAGGAATACCATTCAACGTTGTGCCCACCAATGCTGGATTAACATCGAAAGCAGCTACAATCTCTAAGCCGAAATGTGCCAAACCGGAGTCACGCAGCAGTGCGCCTCCTAAGCTTCCGACTCCAAAAAGAAAGGCTTTATGTATATTAGTAAATCCCAAAAAATCTTCCAGTACAGCTATCAAAGTGTCAACTTCATAACCCACACGTGTACGTCCCGAAATATTGACATACGACAAATCTTTTGCTATTTGAGAAGCGTCAATATTGATTTCTTTGGAAATTTGAGTGGAAGAAACAAAGCGTTCTCCCTTCTGTCTCAGCAACTTTACATTCGAAAGGTACCACGGGAGACGGCGCAAGGTAGGCTCCGGCACCTTCATGGTTTCTTTATTCTGTAACAAATCGCTCATAGCTTTTTATTTAAGTTCTCAATATTGTGATTGACAAAAGTACTGTTTTTTTTCTAATCTGATATATGGATAGAATAAAAGGTTAACATTATTTTCTACAAGATTGCAAAGTTCCGTGCAAAATATTACTTTTGGTCTTTCTAAATAGAACGATTATGAAGAATAATGATTGGAAAGAGCGATTGAATGTAGTTTATTCTACCAACCCGAACTATAACTACGAGATGGATGACGATGAAGAGCAAAACACTCTCCCACCCTCACAGCAGCATCTACGTGTACAACTGGACCGTAAAAATCGTGGTGGTAAGGTAGTTACTTTAATCACTGGTTTTGTAGGTTCCGATAACGACTTGAAAGAGTTGGGCAAATTGCTGAAAAGCAAATGCGGTGTAGGCGGTAGCGCCAAAGACGGTGAAATTATCGTGCAAGGTGATTTCAAACTAAAAGTGATGGAACTTCTTAAAAAAGAAGGCTATACGCAGACTAAACCGGTAGGCTGAAGCGTGGCTCAGAAACGGATGATCCGTTTGGGTAAAACACATCATCTGTTTAGGCTAAATGCATCATCTGTTTGAAGTAAACGCATCATCTGTTTCAGCAGTCTCCAACAGGCATAAAAAAACGGTCGCTCCGGATAAATCCGTGCGACCGTTTACCGTTTATATTAAAACGAATTATTCAGCGCGCAAAGTGAAACGTTTGAAATCCACAATCTTCAATTCAGGATCAGCTTCTTTCAACACTTCTCTTACTGTCTTCTTGCCATCCATGATATCTTCCTGGTTCAACAAGCAAACTTCTTTCAAGAACTTAGCCAAACGACCTTTAGCAATGTTCTGAATCATTTGTTCGGGCAGATGTGCAGCCTTCTCAGCAGAAACAGTAGCAATGATTTCTTTTGCTTTTGCTATATCTTCAGCAGTAATCCAACCTTTAGCCATGTTGCTCTCCATGTGATCTTCGCTGTCCACGTGAGTCGGGTTGATACCTGCTTTCTTCAAAGCAGCCTCAACAGCCTTCTGTACCTGTTCTGCTTTGGTCTTCTCGATAGCAACTTCAATTTCTTTCTGCTTCACTTCTTCAGAAACACCATCCTCGTCAATTGCAATCGGGTTCATGGCAGCAATCTGCATAGCCACTTCCTTAGCCAACTGCTCGTCAACTTCTTTATTGAAAGCAACGATAGTGCAGAGACCATTTCTATTCATATGATTGTAAACAACAGTACTTGCACCCTCTACAGTCATGTAGCCGTCAAGTTCCATTTTCTCGCCTGTAATACCGCTACGGTCAGTCACTGCATCCTGTACAGTACCGTTACCCATCGGCAATGCTTTCACTTCATCCAAAGTTTTGCAGTTGTTAGCTACAGCAAGATCAAGAATATCCTGAGTCAATTTTATGAAATCAGCATTCTGAGCTACGAAGTCAGTTTCACACTTCAACGCAATGATTACGGCAAAGTTACCGGTAGTTTTAGCCAAAACACAACCTTCAGAAGCTTCACGGTCTGAACGCTTAGCGGCAACAGCCTGTCCCTTCTTGCGAATTATTTCTATTGCCTTGTCGAAATCGCCTTCAGCTTCCGTCAATGCATTCTTACAGTCCATCATACCTGCTCCGGTCATTTTACGGAGTTTGGTAATATCAGCCATTGTTACAGCCATAATATATTTTCTTTTTATAATTAATATTCTAAATGATAAAATGGTAAGATGATAGGATGGTAAGACGATATTATCATCTTATCATTTTACCATCTTACCATTCAATTATGATTAAGCCTCTTCGTCTTCCTTCAGGAAAGCAGCAGCTTTAGCTGCATTGATTGCTTCCTCGTCAGATTTGTCGAGTCTTGCTTTTGTAGCTTTCTTCTTGCCTTTATTGGCAGGAGCTTCACCAGCTGCTTCCATGTCTACTTTTTCAGCTTTTCTTTCTTCCAAACCTTCCTGCATAGCAGCGCAGCAAGCATCCAGAATTACTTCTATTGATTTAGTAGCATCGTCATTAGCCGGAATTACGAAATCAATGTTAGAAGGATCAGAGTTCGTATCAACGATACCGAATACGGGGATACCCAAACGGTTAGCTTCGCGAACTGCAATATTTTCTTTCATAACATCAATAACGAACAGTGCAGACGGCAGACGAGTCAGGTCAGCAATAGAACCCAAAGTCTTGTCCAACTTAGCACGTTGACGTGAAATCTGCAGTACTTCTCTCTTAGACAGATTAGAATACGTACCGTCATTCGTCAATTTATCGATGGTAGCCATCTTCTTAACAGCCTTGCGGATTGTGGGGAAATTAGTTAACATACCGCCCGGCCAGCGCTCGATTACATAAGGCATATTTACAGCAGAAGCTTTGTCAGCAACCACTTGTTTAGCTTGTTTTTTAGTAGCAACGAACAGGACTTTCTTTCCTGATTTAGCAATTTGCTTCAAAGCTTCAGCAGCTTCGTCTACTTTAGCAACTGTTTTGTGGAGGTCAATGATGTGGATACCATTGCGTTCCATGAAAATATAAGGAGCCATTGCAGGATTCCACTTTCTTTTGAGGTGACCAAAGTGGCAACCGGCTTCCAATAATGTATCAAAATTTGTTCTTGACATCTTGTTTTTTCTTTAAATCGTTTACTTTCTTTTTTGTTTTTTCTAAACCAACCGCCGGGTAGTCTATCAATCCAGAGTCCCGGTAGTTTAGATACTAAACGCTCTTTCAGTTGAGAGTTGAGAGATAAAAGTTGAGAATTAAGCAACTTGTCCGCCCCAACATTTCTGCAACTCTTAACGTTTACTGAACTGGAATCTTCTACGAGCTTTCGGTTGTCCCGGTTTCTTACGTTCAACAGAACGCGGGTCACGAGTCATGAAGCCTTCAGCACGAAGAGCAGCTTTGTCTTCAGCATTCATCTTCACCAATGCGCGGGCAATAGCCAAACGCAAAGCCTGAGACTGACCGGTGAAACCACCACCGCAAAGATTTACTTTAATATCATATTTTTCAGCAACACCCAGCTTGCTCAGCGGTTGTTTTACTACATACTGAAGAATAGTTGATGGAAAGTACTCTGCAAGGTCTCTCTTGTTAATAGTAATCTTTCCTGTACCTTCGGTTACGAAAATGCGTGCAATTGCACTTTTACGTCTGCCTAATGCATTTACTACTTCCATATCTATTATTTAAGTAAGTTTATATCAATTGTTTTCGGGTTCTGAGCATCATGTTTGTGCTCGCTGCCAGCATATACGTACATATTGCTCAGCAATTTAGCGCCCAATTTGTTCTTAGGCAACATACCCTTTACTACTTTTCTCAACAGTCTGTCATCACCGTTCGGTTTAGCCTGCAGACGAGCAGGAGTCATTTCTCTCTGACCACCGGGATAACCTGTGTATGACAAATACACTTTGTCAGTCCACTTATTACCTGTCATTTTAACTTTGTCGGCATTGATAATGATTACATTATCACCGCAATCTACGTGAGGAGTAAAGTTTGGTTTATACTTTCCTCTCAACAGTTTCGCAACTTTTGCGCCCAGACGACCCAATACTTGGTCTGTAGCGTCAACAATAACCCATTCTTTGGTTACCGTAGCTTTGTTTGCAGAAATGGTCTTGTAACTTAAAGTATCCACTCTTGATTTGTTTTTTAAATGTTACTACTAAAAAAATCTTCATTACGGATTAGCCACCCCGGACAAAGGTGGATTAACTCGCTCTGAATTAATTGCTTATCCTTATTAGATAATAATCGGCTTGCAAAGGTACGGATTTTCCCAAAACTGGCAAACGTTTTCTTCTTTTTTTTAAAGAAGCTGACTATCAATCACAAGCAATGTTAGGACACAAAACAAGCAATGTTCCCATGCAAAAGATTGCTTGCTTTGCATCGGAACATTGCTTATTATATCCAGATAGCCCGTTTTAACGAACAATATCTTCAGGGAATACAGGCGGCATCGTTACCCGCTTCCAGGTTTCATGATACCAACAGTTCAATTCATTGCCATTCAAATCTTTAGAAATAAAATATTTCAGATGCATAAGCCCGCCTTCTCCCATCTCGAACTCCAGGACATTATCTTTATTATCCAGCATGGGCAGATGAATATTCTTCTCAATACTTTCCCGATAGCTATTGTCCGTCAGCTGGATATAGGTACCATATCCGGTGATTATGGCATCTTTGCCGGGAATAAGAGTGAAATTGACGATACGCCCGTCATCGCTCAATACCTTGAATGTGTTACTGGGCTTCAAAGCACCGGGAACATCCGGAATTTCGGATACATAGTGACACAGCTGCCAGATACCTTTCAAATCCGCTGGTTTGAAACTCGCCTTCTTCTGCGCTGCCGCTCCTGTTACCGCCAACAGCACTGCTGCCAACATGGTAATGAAATACTTCTTCTTCATGTTCGTATATATTTGGTTAACGTATAGGCATCTGACTGTCACAAATATAAGTAATTATTTTAATATTATAACAGTTTATTAGTAAAAAAAGAGCCCGCACAACAAGATTGTGCGGGCTACTTCACTTATTTATTTTAAGAGTTAGAACTCTGCATTACGCGGCGTACGCGGGAAAGGTATTACGTCACGAATATTTGCCATACCCGTCACGAACAGAAGCAAGCGTTCAAAACCCAGACCAAAACCGGAGTGAGGGCACGTACCGAATCTGCGGGTATCAAGATACCACCACATATCCTTCATCGGAATATGCATTTCGTCAATACGCGTCATCAGCTTGTCATAATCAGACTCACGCTCAGAGCCACCGATAATCTCACCAATCTTCGGAAATAATACGTCCATTGCACGTACTGTTTTACCATCTTCGTTCTGCTTCATGTAGAACGCTTTGATTTCCTTCGGATAGTCAGTCAGGATAACCGGACGCTTGAAGTGTTCTTCCACGAGATAACGTTCGTGCTCAGAAGCCAAGTCCACACCCCAGTATACCGGAAATTCGAACTTATGACCTTTAGCAACAGCCTCTTCCAGTATCTTGATGCCGTCCGTATAAGGCAAACGTACGAAAGATTCTTTCAATACACCTTGCAGACGTTCAATCAAGCCTTTGTCAAACATATCGTTCAGGAACTTCACGTCGTCAGCACAGTTATCCAAAGCCCACTTCACACAGAATTTGATAAACTCTTCCGCCAGATCCATATTGTCCGTAATGTCGTTGAACGCTACTTCCGGTTCCACCATCCAGAACTCAGCCAAATGGCGTGGAGTATTGGAGTTTTCTGCACGAAATGTAGGACCAAAAGTATAAATAGCGCCCAGTGCCGTAGCAGCAAGTTCACCTTCCAACTGTCCGGAAACCGTCAGACTGGTTTGCTTACCAAAGAAGTCGTCATCATAAATGATGGAACCGGCTTCATCTTTCTTCAAATCATAGAGGTTCTTCGTCGTTACCTGAAACATCTGTCCGGCACCTTCACAGTCAGATGCCGTAATGATAGGTGTATGGAAATAAACGAAGCCTTTCTGATGAAAGAAAGTATGGATAGCTATCGCCATGTTATGACGGATGCGGAACACCGCACCGAAAGTATTCGTACGGGGACGCAGGTGAGCAATCTCACGCAGGAATTCCAGCGTATGACCTTTCTTCTGCAAAGGATATGTATTATCACAAGTACCCAGCACTTCAATCTCACGAGCTTGAATCTCAGCCTTCTGACCGGAACCTACTGACTCCGTCAATTCACCGTTCACACTCAGACAGGCACCGGTGGTAATATCTTTCAGCATCTCCTCATCAAAGTTTGCCAAATCTACTACAACCTGCACATTATTTATTGTAGAACCGTCATTCAGGGCGATAAAATTAACTTGTTTACTACCTCTGCGGGTACGAACCCAGCCTTTCACGTTGACCATAGCGCCGAAATCTTCGCGCTTCAACACGTCAACAATCTTTGTTCTACTAATCTTTTCCATAAATTTGTGTTAAACCTCTATATTATATAATTACTCAAAAGAGCCCATGCGCAGGTAGTTTACTTCCTGTTCGCTCAAATAGCGCCATTCACCACGACGTAAGCCTTTCTTAGTCAGTCCGGCAAAGAATACGCGGTCGAGTTTGACTACCTTGTAACCCAGTGACTCAAATATACGACGAACAATACGGTTCTTACCTGAGTGAATTTCAATACCCACTTCATCCCGTCTAACATCATCCGTATAACTGATAGCATCTGCATGGATTTCACCGTCATCCAACTGAATACCGGCTGCAATCTGATCCATATCAGCTTTCGTCACATTTTTATCTGTATGTACGTGATAAATCTTCTTCTTCAGGAACTTCGGATGTGTCAGTTTGGAAGCCAGGTCACCGTCGTTCGTCAGCAATAACACACCTGTAGTGTTACGGTCCAGACGACCTACCGGATAAATACGCTCATCGCAAGCACCCTTCACCAAATCCATTACTGTACGACGTGCCTGCGGATCATCCGAGGTAGTCACAGTGTCTTTCGGCTTATTCAGCAAGATATAAATCTTACGTTCAATGCTCACCATCTGATCATGGAACTTCACTTCGTCAGCACGTTTGATCTTAGTTCCGAGTTCTGTAACCACTACTCCATTTACTGAAACCACACCTGCCGTGATGAATTCATCCGCCTCACGACGAGAGCAGACACCTGCATTAGCCAGGAACTTGTTCAAACGAATCGGTTCATTAGGATCCGTAAACTGTTCCTTATATTCTATCTGTTTCTTACGACTGTACTTTGCATTCGGATCATAATCCGGCGTACGACGCTGCTGGGGACGACCATATCCGCCTCTTCCGCCATCCGGATTGAAGCGTGGACGCTGCGGGCGGTCGCCATAAGAAGAACCTCCATAAGAAGAGCCACCATAAGAACGTTGTGGACGATCACCACCATCACCGCTATTATAGCGAGGACGATAAGGACGGTCGTTGTTATAAGAACGCTGTCCGTCACCACTATTGAAACGCGGGCGTTGGGGACGGTCACCATAAGAAGAGCCTCCATAAGAAGGACGCTGTGGACGATCACCACCATCACCGCTATTATAGCGAGGACGATAAGGACGGTCACCACCACTGTTGTTTCCATAAGAAGGACGTTGCGGACGATCGCCGCCTTCACGATTATAGGACGGACGATCACCATACGAGCGTTGCGGACGATCGCCACCCTCGCGATTGTAAGACGGGCGGTCGCCATAAGAACGTTGTGGACGTTCACCACCTTCAGCATTAGGGTTAAAGCGCGGGCGATACGGGCGATCACTGCTGTAAGCACGCTGTGGGCGTTCGCCACTCTCGCTGTTAAAACGCGGACGATAGGGACGGTCACCACCTTCACGGTTGTAAGACGGACGGCTGTAATTGTTTTCTCTTTCAAATCTGTTGCCTGAATTCTCCTCACTGGAAGAATCGTCACGCCAATTTTCGTTTTCTGTACTCATTGTTTTATTCGAATAAAATTAAACGTTGGCCTCACGGCCATTCTATTATCACTCTTATACCTTATATTATATATGTATACTATATTAACAATCGCCGGATTTAAAATGTTGGCTTCATTATACAGCTAAATTTAATATTTCCAGCTTAGATTCCTGTATATGTATGAGGAGTAATTGCACGCAATTCTTTCTTTATTTCCTCATCTACATTCAAACCTTCAATAAATTCCTTTATAGAAGCTTCCGTAATAGCCTGATTAGTGCGGGTTAAGGCCTTCAACGCCTCGTACGGATGCGGATATGCTTCACGGCGCAGAATTGTCTGAATAGCCTCAGCTACCACACTCCAGCAATTATCCAGATCGCGATAGATAGCCGTTTCGTTCAGCAACAATTTACGCAAACCTTTCAATGAGCTCTGAATGGCGATTACGATATGTCCGAACGGAACGCCTACGTTACGCAATACGGTAGAATCCGTCAGGTCACGTTGTAAGCGGGACACAGGCAGTTTCACCGACAAATGTTCCAGAATGGCACTTGCCACACCCAGATTACCTTCCGCATTTTCAAAGTCAATCGGATTCACTTTGTGCGGCATGGCGCTGGAACCTACTTCACCGGCTTTAATCTTCTGCTTGAAATATTCCATGGAAATATATTGCCAGAAGTCGCGGTTCATATCGATCATTACCGTATTTATGCGCTTCATAGCATCGAATACAGCAGACAGATTATCATAATTAGAAATCTGCGTAGTATATTCTTCACGTTCCAAACCCAGTTTTTCAGCAACAAACCGGTTACCAAATGCTTTCCAGTCGAACTCCGGATAAGCCACATGATGCGCATTGTAATTTCCGGTAGCACCACCGAACTTGGCAGTAAGCGGACAAGACTTCAAAGTAGCCAGCTGGCGTTCAAGACGATATACAAATACCATCACCTCTTTTCCCAAACGAGTAGGCGAAGCCGGCTGACCGTGTGTCTTGGCAAGCATAGGAATAGCCGTCCATTCTTCCGCATACGTACGAAGTTGCGCAATCAGTTCCTCTATTTGTGGATAATAAACCTGTTCCAAAGCCTCTTTGATAGACAAAGGAACGGAAGTATTATTGATATCCTGTGAAGTCAGTCCGAAATGAATAAACTCTTTGTAGTCATCCATTCCACCCATTTTATCAAACTCTTCTTTCAGGAAATATTCTACGGCTTTTACATCATGGTTCGTTACGCTCTCAATATCTTTGATACGCTGCGCGTCAGCTTCAGAGAAGTTACGATAGATATTTCTTAATGTTTCAAATACGTTTTTGTCTACGCCTTTTAATTGCGGCAAAGGCAATTCGCACAAGGTGATGAAGTATTCCACTTCCACTTGCACACGGTATTTTATCAAGGCAAATTCCGAGAAGTAAGCTGCCAAAGCATCTGTTTTTCCTCTGTATCGACCATCAATCGGAGAGATAGCAGTAAGTAAATCAAGTTCCATACGTGTATATTAGATAATTATCGAGCCGCAAAATTAGCTTTTTTTTCTGAGTAATAAGCCATAAAGGGGAAAGAAAGTTAAGTAAGGAAGTTAACAGATAAAAAAAATAGCCTTACAACAGCTTGTAAGACCACTCATTATAGAAATCGGATGTGGGCGCTGAGGGATTCGAACCCCCGACCCTCTGGGTGTAAACCAGATGCTC
>OHES01001344.1_pt1 | contig 11020 bp, 9 predicted proteins | sample 1567371 | NCBI WGS metagenome assembly OHES01 (sample SAMEA3879533, study PRJEB24766) | human gut metagenome | biome: human-associated habitat; feature: feces | place: USA | collected 1985/1987 | reverse complement strand
AATCTATAAGCTGCTTTATCGTTTACGCCAACTTCGATTGGTTTCTAATCAATTTAATCTTACTTCATAAATAGAAACAACTTTTGTATCGTAGCGTTTTGCCCATCTCTGAGCCTGTTCCTTGATAACGGTACAATAAAACCCTGTTCCAAAATCCTTTGTATTTCTTCCTATACGAACTTGGGGATTTTCAACTGATATATACCCTCCGTGATATACTGTCATTTTTGCCATTTATCCGTTCCCCTTCTATCCCAAATAATTCTGTGTCATACTATCAAATAATAGCTAAACTTCCCTATAATTCTTTCTGCCTCACGTTTTTAATAAAAATATACGAAAACTTCAAAAAATCTGTTCATTTTATATGTTTTCTAACTCAATACCGTAATACTCTTCAATCCCCTTCTGCATTTTTACAAATGCCGGAATATAGTCTTTTAAAATAACGCCAACTAATCTTCTTGCTGACGACTCATCATAAATATGTGTTAAATCATTTCTGCTCTTTAACATTCCAAGCCAAATATCCTCATCAATAAAATCAAAAATCGTATATGCAGTTTTCAGAATCATTTTAGGAGAACCTGTCGCAGAGATAGATTGTCCTTCATAACTTAACAATTCCTTTAACACTTTCCAGCCCAACTCAAACTGCACAAAAAATTTATCAATAATACCACCCACAATAAATTCATTTGATAAGTCTTCATTTTCTGCTGTCACAAGCACTTTCAAGTTTGATTTAAAATGCTCAAATTTCTTCATATATTGTTTTCCCTTCTTTTTTGATAGAATCTCTTAATTCACTCTGTATTTCTTCGTCCAAATTAATAATATTAAAGCACAAAAGGGTACTCGTCTCCTCATTTACATCCAACATAAAATGCACGAAATTGCCGCCTTGCACAGCCAAATCAATATCGCTTTTTTCTTTAAAGCTTCCTCTTGCTCTTGAGCCAAACAGAATTACTTTTTTTACATTATACTTTTTGGCAAGATCACATATTTCCTCTATTACTATAGGCTTTATTCCTGTTTCTCCCATAATTTTCCTTCCCATCATCCAAAATACTCCTGCATTAAGCTATCAAATAATAATTGTGCTTCATCTAATGCTTTTTGCACTGCAACTTTTGATTTGTCGGTTAATTTAACAAAAGAAGCAAACTGATCTTGTTTCCTTTTTTCTGGCACTATTACCTTCAATTCACTAAGAATTTTCAAGTTGATATTCTTCTGAGCAGACTCAGGTGCCTGTGATTCCAGAATTGCTTGAAAGAAAGAAAACCAATAATGAACAAAAATATTATTTGTTCTTTCATTTGCAATAAATCCAACCACACTATCAGGAAAGCAAGCATCAAATTCCAATATAGCCGTCTTAGCAATATTAGCAGCAATCGTAATACAAAGAGTCCCCTTATCCCACATTTTGCTCTGTTTTAATCCAAGTTCCGAATATGTGCTGCTATAAGATGTAATATATAGTCCAGCATTTGCAACATCTCCTGTCTGAATTAATGGATATTTACCACCTAACAACTTAATATCATTTCTTGGTCTATGTTTAGATACTCCTCGACCAAATTCTCCCAAGTCAGGTAATGTAGCTTCTGGTAAACCGTAAGAATTTGAAACCGGATCACCAAACAGTTCGACAAATCGGGCTTTGATAAATTCGTCAAGTTTTTGTAATTCCTGTTGGCGCATCTGAATCAACTTATGAAGCTTATCCAACACAGAAGAACAAAACTTCTGTTGCTCTACAGAAATATCTGGAATAGTCATTTCTTTCAGCATATCCAGTTTTAAATTATCTCTAACACTTCCAGATGCCTTAGCCTTTATCATCTGTCTGCCCAAATCACTTCTAAGAAAATAGTATAGATACTGACGGTCAATCCCTTCTGATACTGAAAATACATTATAGAGAGGACTTACGATAACACGTTTTTCATACCTCTGCCAATCAACAGAGCCGACATTTATCCGCGAAGGATTATATGCAAAATAACCTTGCGGAACAATCTTATATGTGGTTTTGTCTTGGCTAGCAACCTCTTTGCCAAAGTATTCTGTACAAAATCCCTGACTATTTGTCACGCTGTACACTGGAATATCTTCGTTCCCTTTATTTCGCTCCGAGTATTCCTTTATGAATTTCCCTAATGGCACTCTTATTCTTGTCATTCTATCATCCCTACAAATCTTAATTTATTGTCCTCCTCATTATACAAGATTTATCCACTCAATCAAATACCCATTACATAAGTTTTCAAATATAGTAATAAAATCACAACAATTATAACTATAATGAAAGAAAATGCCAGTCGCATCACGAACATGCGAAATCAAAAAAGACACCTATTATTTTGCCCCCTCAAAAGTCAGACCATAAATCCAACGTTTGAAAGTCCGATTCAATAAAATAACAAATGTCTTTCTTATCAACTTTCGTCTTCTCTATTTTATTTTCTAAGCAATGCTCTCAATTCTGCCGTTTCCTTCGTAATTTCCTCGTTTAACTTTTCAATTTCAGCAAGAATTTCTTCTGTCGGTGGATATTCTACAGGAACATATTCTATTTTTTTGTATTTATTGATTGACAGATCATATCCATTATCTATAATCTCCTGCTTATCAACCATAAAACTTTGTTCTGTCCGCTCTCTATCCTCTTCGTTTTCTTTCTTATGAAATCTTTCAATAATATCAGGAATATCGTTTTCTTGAACAGGTTGACGTTTATCATCTAACGAATAACCATCTGCTTTCATATCATAAAACCAAACTTTATCCGTTCCTGTCCCATTTGTTTTTGTAAATATCAAAATTGCCGTTGATACTCCCGCATATGGTTTAAATACTCCCGAAGGCATCGATATTACAGCTTCTAAGTACTGATTCTCAATCAACTCTTTCCGTAAGTTTTTATGTGCTTTTGACGAACCGAAAAGAACGCCGTCAGGCACAATACATGCACATCTTCCACCTACACGCAGCAATCTGATAAACAATGCAACAAACAACAACTCTGTCTTTGTTGTATTTGTAATTGCCAATAAGGATTCATTGATATTCTCCTTATTAATCGTTCCTTTAAACGGTGGATTTGCCAAAATCAAATCATAGGCATCTTTCACCTGATAATCTTTAGAAACACTATCCTGTTTATTTAACTGTGGATTTATAACAGAATGCAGCATCAGATTCATACATGATAAACGGCACATTGTTTCATCTGTATCAAAACCTGTAAATGTTTCTGAACCATATTTTTCCCATTGTTCGGCAGTCATCTTGTTTCCATATTCACTTCTTATATATTCGGCGCTAGAAATAAGGAATCCGGCAGTTCCGCAAGCCGGATCACAAATCTTCATATCCGGTGTCGGCATCATAAGTTTTACCATCATATCCCGGATATGCTTCGGCGTTCTAAATGCTCCCAAGCGTCCGGCTGAATTCAATTTTCCAAGCATATATTCATACAGATCGCCCTGCATATCTAAATCTTTAATATCATTTTCAAACAAATCTTCTAAACCGGCAACAACTTTCTGTAACGCTAACGGTTCATTTATCTTAAATGTTGCATGTTTTAAATATCTTGAAAAAGCTGAATTTTCATTTGAATTCAGATTGATCAAAAAAATAAATACTCTATCAACGAAATGCTTGTGAAGCGCACGAGCTTCCATTCCTTTAAAGTTTCTCCAGCGAAGAGCCTGTTCTTCTCTTGATTCTCCGAAAATATGACTCTGTTTTTCTCCCGAAAGCAATTCCGCCATTTCAATATCTGCTTCTCTTTCATCAATCTGCTTTGCAAACATCAGATACGTCAACTGTTCTATTACTTCTGTCGGTTGAGAAACTCCTCCCGCAATCACATCCAGCCATATCTGCTCTATTTTATTTTTCACTACCGATGGTAACATAGATACCTCCCTATCCGAAGAACTTAGACCAATATCCCTGTACGAAGATAAATAACACGATCAGCGGAAGGATATATGACACATAGATCCGTGACCATTTTGGGAATTTAATTCCCGTTCCCGCATTAGCTTCCTTGCGGAAGTTCTTCCATCCCCAGCCATAACGGCTTGTACAAAACAGAAGATATACAAGACTTCCAAGCGGAAGAAGGTTATTGCTGACGATAAAATCTTCCAGATCAAGGATCGTGCTTCCCGCTCCGAGCGGCTGGAATCCGCTCAGCAGGTTAAATCCAAACACACATGGAAGTGAAAGCAGGATAATCACAACCAGATTCACTGCCACTGCCTTGCCTCTCGAGCATCCGGTCAGATCCATCGCAAATGAAATGATATTTTCAAATACCGCAATAATCGTTGACGCCGCCGCAAAAAGCATACAGAGGAAAAAGATACTTCCCCAAATTCTGCCTCCTGCCATAGAATTAAATATATTCGGCAACGTAATAAAAATAAGATTCGGACCGCTGTCCGGGTTCACTCCGAAAGCAAAACATGCCGGGAAAATAATAAATCCCGAGAGCAGCGCTACACATGTATCAAGAACGGTTACGCATACTGCTTCTCCTGTCAGACTTCTGGAGCGGTCTATGTAGCTTCCGAAAATCGCGATCGCGCCGATTCCAAGGCTCAATGTAAAGAACGATTGCCCCATTGCCGCAAATACAACTTCCATCAGTCCCGCTTCTTTTACTTTGGCAAAGTCAGGAACAAGATAAAACGCCAGTCCTTCGCCTGCCCCTGAAAGAGTAACGGAACGTACCGCCAGAATGATCATAAGCGCAAGAAGCATAAGCATCATCACTTTTGTGATTTTTTCTACGCCTTTCTGCAGCCCGATGCTGCAAATCGCAAAGCAGGCTGCCACAACAATGATCATACATACGATCATAATTCCCGGCTGCTGCATCAGCTCGCCAAACTCGTTTTTGATTCCCGACGCATCCAAGCCTTTAAAATTTCCCGCTGCCATTTTTACAAAATACAAAAGCAGCCATCCGCCGATCGTTGTGTAAAACATCATAAGCAGATAATTTCCTGCCATGCCGAACCATTTATACCAGTGCCATTTTGTACCAAGCGGCTCTAATCTGTCAAATGATAACGCAACGCTGCTTCTTGATGCCCTTCCAACCGAAAACTCCATTACCATGATCGGCAATCCAAGTATCAGAAGAAACAGCAAATAGATCAATACGAATGCCGCTCCTCCGTACTGCCCGGTAATGTAAGGAAACCTCCATACATTTCCAAGACCGATCGCACACCCTGCCGAAATCAGAATGAATCCAAGGCGGGAGCCGAATTTTTCTCTCTTCATAAAATTTCCTCTCTTCCTTATATACCATTTTAATACTGTACAGTGTTACAACTGTACAGATATTAATGTACCATATATACACACTTTTTTTCCACCATTATTTACAAAATATTTATTTATTTTCTTTCGCATCTTCATAAAAAGCATCAAGCGAACTTACAACCATTTGAAATGTAAGACGAGCCGCATATTCAGGCGGCATATTTTCCCCGTTTTCAAGCCATGTTCTAATAAATCCAAGACATCCGTTAAAACAAAACGAATAGAAATATTTCATTTCCGCAAACTTTTCGGGAAAGCGTTCCGCCAAAAGATCACGACTGTTTTCTTCCAAAAATTTTTCAATTCTCCTGATAAACGTAATATCACCGTATGGACCAAGAAGCGCGCATCCGATCTCTCTGTTATCGCTTAACACCCGAAACAAATCTTCTATAAACAAGTATGTAGTGTCTTTCTCGATTTTAATCGGATGCTCCAGAATCGCTCTTTCTATTTCCTCAATCATATCATCTTCTATCTCTTTTAGAAGAGACGGAATATCCGAATAATGCAGATAAAATGTCGAACGGTTAATATCCACATCATCTACAAGTTCTTTTACGGTAATCTGTCCGATATTTTTTTTCTTCATAAGACGGGCTAGTCCCGTACGAAGCTGGTTTTTAGTTTTTCTCACCCTGCGGTCTGTCTTTTTTTCCATATCGCTTTCTCCTCGTCATAATATCTCTTCACATGTGTCAACACATTTCGTTATATTGTCGTTTATCCGACATTTCACACTTCTATTAATGGTTGTAAATCTATTTCTACCTTAATATAATACTCTTTATCAAGAAAATCAACATTGTATCTATTAATATATAAGGAGTTCTGATATTATGAAAAAATCATTTCACATTTTTCAGCGTGACCTCTCCCGCCTTTTACACAATAAAGCGGCGATTCTTGTTCTGATCGGCGTATGCCTGCTGCCTTCTCTATACGCATGGTTTAATATCGCAGCCAATTTAGACCCATACGGAAATACGTCTAAGATTAAAGTCGCTATTGCCTGTTTAGATAAAGAAGCATCTTCCGAAAATCTTTCTATCAATGCTGGAAAAGAAATTGTCAAAAATCTAAAAGAAAACAAACAGCTCGGATGGACGTTCACTTCGGAAAAAGAGGCTCTCAACGGAGTAAAATCAGGAAAATATTATGCTTCTATTGTTATTCCCGAAGATTTCAGCCGCTCTTTGATCAGTATTTTATCCGGCGACTTACAGACGCCGAAACTTGACTATTACATAAATGAAAAAGCCAATGCCATTGCTCCCAAAATCACAGGCACAGGCGCAGCCGCAATTCAGGAACAGATCAACAGCACCTTCTCTTCGGTTGCTTCTGAATCCGTTTCCGGCATATTAAAGCAGTCTGCGTCAGACTTGTCGTCAACACTTGGATCTGTCAATTCCGATATTACTAAAACACTTGAAAAAGCTGATGCAAACATTGCCGCCTACAAACAACTTCTCGAAAACTTCAATGCAGCCGCAGAAAAATCTGCCCCCCTGATCACACGCGCAAAATCAACTGCTTCATCTTTAAAATCCGCCGCCTCGTCGGGTTCTTCGGCTCTAAGCGAATCTTCCCGCATCCTCTCTGAAACCCGTACTGCCGCAGGAAACTTTTCTTCATCCCTATCTTCATCTTTGACACAAGGAGAAATTTTGCTCGGTCAGGCGCACAATATCGCATCAGCAGGACTTACCGATCTTGAAACTGCCGCCCGCTCGGTAAACGGATCGATCGGAAACGCACTGGATTTTGCCAATTCCACTGCCGTCTTAAACGGAAATATTTTAAAAGAGTTAGGAGAGCTCGCCTCACTCATTCCCGGATCTGATTTGGATTCTGCCATCGCCGGACTGCAGGCTCAAAACACAAATAATCAGGAACTGATCCTCTCTTTAAGCGCCGGAAATGCAGGAATACAAAATGCCATCAACACAACCGCTTCTACCCGGGAACAGCTTTACACAATTACATCCGCAAACATCGGCAGTCTGCACGACCTCCGCGCTGTTTTGGACAAAAACGTTCTGCCGCAGCTAAACAAGACATTAGATGCTTTCTCTTCTTTGACAGGAGAAATGAACGGTCTTCTAACAACAGTTCCTTCCTCCGCCGATCAGATCGACAACCTGTTAGACCAAATGAGCGCCGGACTTTCAAATACTGTAACGGCTCTTGAAGGCACAAAAACCGCCCTGTCAAATGTTCAGGAACATCTCGGTACGATTCAAACAGACTTAAATGCCCTTTCCGGTTCTGACATCTACGAAACTCTTCTCTCATTAGAAGGAATCGACAAGCAATCGGTATCGGCATTTATGTCCTCACCTGTGAAAATAGAAACAAAGAGTTTTTATAAAATAGCTAATTACGGCTCGGCAATGACGCCTTTTTACACAAACCTTGCAATTTGGGTCGGCGGCATCGTCCTCATCGCGATTTTTAAATTAGAAGTAGATAAAGACAGCTCTATGCTTCGATATTCTTCTGCCTCTCTCTATTTCGGACGCTGGCTTTTGTATATCACGGTCGGAATGGTGCAAGGATTCATTGTCTGTATCGGAGATGTTTTTCTAAAAGGGATTGAATGCGCGCATCCAGCCGCTCTTATCTTTACCGGAGTGATCTGTTCGTTTGTGTATGTCAATATTATTTATGCACTGTCAATCTCATTTAAACACATCGGGAAAGCATTATGTGTTCTCCTCGTCATCCTTCAGATTCCCGGATCATCCGGCACATATCCTGTAGAAATGACACCCGCGTTTTTCCAAAACGTCCATCCGTTCCTACCCTTTACTTACGGTATTTCCGCAATGAGAGAATGTATTGCCGGAATGTACGGAAGCACTTATATACACAATCTGCTCATCCTGCTCCTTTTCGTTCCCGTTTCCTTACTGATCGGACTTGGGATCAGACCTCTGCTTTCAGGTCTGAACCGGCTTTTTGACATTAAACTTGCAGAAACCGATTTAATGCTTGGTGAAACACCCGACAGAAATATCAGACGCAGCGCACAGCTTTCTCTTTTACTAAAAGCTTCTTTATCACAAGAAGAACTTCAGATCCAAACTGCCGAGAAAGCACAGCGTTTTGAAAAAAATTATCACAAAATGATCCGTTTTGGATTTTTTGCGATTTTAACTATTCCGCTCATTTTCCTGATCCTTATGTTCAGCCTTGAATCTAAAATTGTATTCCTCATTCTTTGGATCTTATCTATTATTTTAATCGCCACATGGCTGATCACAGTGGAATACATACATAACGAACTTGCAGCTCAACAGGAACTGTCCGGTATGTCATTTGAAGAAATGTTGAAATTATTCAGAAAAATGGAGGAAAACTGACTATGAAAAATATCATACGCATTGCGCGAAACGACATCCACAATATCCGAAAAAACGTAATCGCGCTGATCGTTATTTTCGGCATTACTATCGTTCCCTCTCTCTATGCATGGTTTAATATTGCCGCAAGTTGGGATCCGTACAAAAATACCGGAAATTTAAAAGTAGCCGTCGCAAGTCTTGATAAAGGATATGACGGCGAACTGCTTCCGGTCCGGCTCAATCTCGGAAATGACATTATTTCTTCACTGCGTGAAAACACACAGCTTCACTGGATATTTACAGATGCCAAGGACGCTTCTAACGGTGTACGTTCCGGAAAATATTATGCTTCTGTTGTCATTTCTGAAACATTCAGCAAAGATATGATGAGTCTGTTTTCTTCTGAAACGACACATCCGACAATTACTTACTGCATCAACGAAAAGGAGAACGCCATCGCCCCAAAAGTAACAGAAAAAGGCGCAGATGCAATCCGTCAGGAAATTAACGAAACCTTCACAGAGACAATTTCCAAAACAGCTCTGGACGCATTTCGTTTTGTTGCTGACGTTTCCGCAGAAAAAGGGGATGCATCTCTTGCAGAAAATTTATCTGCTTCGCTTGCAGAAATCTCTGCCGATCTTGATTCTGCTTCCGGAACTGTACAGGCATTTTCTGATATGACAGACGCCGCTTCTTTGATGCTAGATACGACTTCTGTTATCTTTTCCCATACCGGAGACGGAACAAAGACAAGCCTTGGCGCCTTGACAGATGCAGGAAACGGGATTGCTTCTCTTTCTTCCGCTTTATCCGGCACAACTGACGCAGTCAGTCAGGCATTATCTGACGGAGAAACTTATTATTCATCCGTCTCTTCCACGATCCAAACCGCACTTGACGCCTACAGTACAGATGCGGATGCCGCTTTCACTTCCCTTAATGCAGTCTCAAACAGGATACAAACTGTCATCGACGGATATACATCTCTTGCGGACTCTTTAACTGCTATAAAAAACGCAAACCCAAACCTTAGTCTTGTGATCGATCCGATTCTGAAGCAGATTTCGACTGCCGTCGAGCATCAGACAAATTTAAAAGCCGAGCTTGATAATGCCGGAATAAAAATTACCGGCGCCGTTCAAAATGCGGATTCTTTAAAAACAGAAATCGACGGACTTATTAAAGAGAGCCTGACTTCCACTTCGGAAGTGAAAGACAGCTATGAAGCAACTGTTAAAAATCAACTGGAAAATTTGGCAGGCAGTCTAGGCAGCACCGGATCTTCTGTATCCGCTCTTTTAACACAATTAAATGAAGGCGCCTCTGACTTGACAGATATTACAAACAGCGCTTCCGATGACCTTGCCCTTATCCATACTTCGCTTTCAGATTCCTCAACTTTGCTAAGTAATGTATCTGAACAACTTTCATCCGCGTCTGAAGCGCTCTTAAACCCAAACCGTGACGGACTTTCCGTGTTGACCGACTTGTTGGCGCAAAAACCGGAAGCAATCGCCGCCTTTCTTGCGTCTCCGGTCAGTCTTTCCGAGCATCCGGTCTACCCGATCGAAAATTACGGATCGGCAATGGCTCCTTTTTATTCTACACTCGCCATGTGGGTTGGCGGCGTTGTGCTTGCCGCCATGCTGAAAGTCAATGTTTCAGGAAAAGCTTTGACAGGAGTTTTTAATCCGAAACCTCATGAAACATATATCGGAAGAAGTCTACTTTTTATAGCGATCGGCCTTTTGCAAAGCAGCCTCATCTGTCTGGGCGATTTGTTTTATTTAAACATCCAGTGTCAACATCCGGTTTACTTCCTTTTCGCCGGATGGTTTACAAGCATCGTGTATGTAAGTATCATTTATGCGCTCACCGTTTCATTCGGCGATATCGGAAAAGCCGTCTGCGTCGTCTTACTTGTTATGCAGGTAGCCGGAAGCGGCGGAACATTCCCTATTGAGGTAGCGCCTGACTTTTTCCAAAAAGTCTATCCCCTTCTGCCGTTTACGCACAGCATGAATGCCATGAGAGAATGTATTGCCGGCTTTTACAGCACAGTTTATTGGAAAGAACTCGGAACATTAGCTCTTTTTCTCATCCCCGCACTATTGCTCGGTCTGCTCCTTCGGAAACCTGTCATACGTCTGAATGATGCATTTACGGAGAAGCTCGAAAGCACAAAACTTATCTGAATGCAAAAATTTCCGCATGGATCTTCTCCACGCGGAAATTTTTATTTTTTCTCTTTATTCTTTAAAAAGTTTTACCCGACGGCTGTTCTTCACAATTTCGTAAGCTTG
>OHES01001340.1_pt1 | contig 11047 bp, 10 predicted proteins | sample 1567371 | NCBI WGS metagenome assembly OHES01 (sample SAMEA3879533, study PRJEB24766) | human gut metagenome | biome: human-associated habitat; feature: feces | place: USA | collected 1985/1987 | reverse complement strand
GGAAGAGGTTGAAGCCGTCCAGAAACTCGTAGTTCATCCGCTCGACGGGAATGTCCTCGGCCTTGCCGCGCTGGGCGAGGTACTGTTTCAGGTAGCGCAGCAGCCGTTCGTACTTGTCGGCCGTGCGCTGCGTGATGCGCACGCCCACCTCGCCCTGCCGCCGCTTCGCGTAGTCGGCGAGGCCTGCGATGAGCATCATCGTGTTGCAGGTCGGGTTGAGGTAGCGCTGCTTGATCTGCGCCGCATTGGCCGCATAGCCCTCGGCCAGCAGCTTGGTGCGGATGTCGATGATTTTGACGCGGAAATCGTTCAGTCGCTCGTTGACCTGAATGGCCAGCTTGTTCGTTCCCATCGCGCGCTCCTTGTGCTGGTTCCACGTTTCGGGATTGCTGTCGCACTGAGTGTAGACCTCTTGCCGGAGCCCTCCGGTCGTAATGCGTGCGAAGATGGGCGCCAATCCGTTTTTCTTCGGTCGTCCTTTCCGCATCAAGAAAAGAATGGCAAATGTCTCTTGTCTCATGACGTTGAAATTTTTTGGTTAACAAAACGTCCGCAAGAGAGAATTATTACGACGTAAAACGCAGCGAAACAGTGCATTGCAAACGTACTCGGGAGCAAATTCCGTCGCGCAGCCCGTTTTTCGCCTCCGCTCCCTTTCGTGCTCCCGCGAGTTTGCTGCGAAATGCTTTCGGCTTCCGGTTCAGAGAATTTGCCGACACCTTTGCAAAACGATGATATACAATCAATTTGCACTTGTTTGCACCGAACGGGCAACGAAAAAGGAGCCCTTCGAAAAGGCTCCTTTGTGCGGATAAAGGGACTCGAACCCCCACGCCCTAAGGCATCAGATCCTAAGTCTGACGTGGCTACCAATTACACCATATCCGCAAATATCCGAACAGGAACTGCAAAAGCCGGGTGTAAAACCGGATTTAGGCGGTGCGTGAAACGCGTCCTGTCCTTTGCAAAGCTACCGGAAAACGAGCGCAATCGTGCGGGATTGTCCGCAAAGATTACCGGATCGGTTCCTGTCCTTTGCAAGGATAAGGAAAGCAAGCGACAAGCCAAACAAATTCGAGCTTGCCCGAGCCGCCTCTTATCTGTTGGCAAAGATAACTAAAAAACCTTTTTCTCGAATGGATGCCGGGCGATTTTGCCGATTTTTGGTTACTTTTGCAAACTATTTCAATCGATTATGCCGTATAAACTGACACTGGTTCTTACTCCGAAGCAGGCTGCCGACGTAAAATACTATACTGAACAGGCGGCTCGCCGTGCGGGTGTCGCGGAGCAGGATGTGGCTTTGGTGCGGGTCGTCGGACGGTCGATCGATGCCCGGCAGCGGCAGCCCAAAGTGAATCTTACGCTCGAAGTTTATGCCGATTGCGAACCGCAGCCCGCACCTGTGCATTTCGACTATCCGTCGGTTGCGGGGCGTACGGAGGTCGTGATCGTCGGTTCGGGCCCTGCGGGGTTGTTTACGGCTCTGCGGCTGATCGAACGGGGGTATCGCCCGGTGATTCTGGAACGGGGACGCGATGTGTCGGCCCGCAAGCGGGACATCGCGCAGATCAACCGCAACGGTGCGGTCGATCCCGATTCGAACTATGCTTTCGGCGAGGGCGGAGCCGGAACATTCTCCGACGGCAAACTTTTCACCCGCAGCAAGAAGCGGGGCGACTACAACAAGGCGCTGCAAACGCTGGTTTTTCACGGCGCCACGCCCGAAATTCTTTACGAATCCCATCCCCATATCGGAACGGATAAACTGCCGAGGGTGATCTCCAATATCCGGCGGACGATTCTCGAAGCCGGCGGATCGTTCGTTTTCGATGCGCGGGTTACCGATGTCGAATTGCACGACGATCGCGTAAAAGGGGTGTGGGTCGGAGATACCCTTTATGAAGGAGCGGCTGTGGTTCTTGCTACGGGACATTCGGCCCGGGATATTTACGAGTTGCTGCACCGGCGGGGCGTGCGTCTGGAAGCCAAACCTTTCGCAATGGGCGTGCGGATCGAACATCCGCAGGCGCTTATCGACTCGATACAGTACCACTGCGAGTCGCGGGGAGAGTATCTGCCGGCGGCATCCTATTCGCTGGTGAGTCAGGAGCAGGGCCGCGGCGTCTACTCGTTCTGCATGTGTCCGGGCGGATTCATTGTTCCGGCAATGACCGATACCTCGCAGTCGGTCGTGAACGGCATGTCACCCAGCGGCCGCACGTCGCCCTTTGCCAATTCGGGCATGGTGACTGAGGTGCGGCTGTCGGATTTCGCCCACCTCCGTTCGGAGTGGGGCGAGCTGGCCGGGCTGAAATTCCAGCAGCAGTTCGAGCGGCTGGCCCGGCAATACGGCGGCGAGCATCAGATCGCTCCGGCCCAGCGTGTCGCCGATTTCGTGGCGGGACGTGCGAGCGGTTCGCTGCCCCGGACCTCGTATATACCGGGCGTTGTGCCTTCCCGGCTGGATAAGTGGATGCCCGGATTTATCGCCTCTTCCCTGCGGGCGGGTATCGCCACTTTCGGGCGGCGGATGCGGGGATTCCTGACCAATGAAGCGTTGGTCGTGGGCGTCGAGTCCCGCACCTCGACCCCCGTGCGCATTCCGCGTGATGCGCAGACGCTGATGCACCCCGAGGTCGCCGGGCTTTTCCCTGCGGGCGAAGGGGCCGGGTATGCCGGCGGAATCATTTCTGCGGCGCTCGACGGCGAGCGTATCGCCGATGCCGTTGTAAATTACTTGAAAAAATAGCGTATGGATAAGAAGGAAGTGGTGGTCGTCGTTCCTGTTTACCGGCCGGAATTGACCGTCTGGGAACGGGCGTCGTTGAGGCAGACTGTTGGGGTGTTACAGGAAAATTATCCGGTCGAACTCTTGGTTCCCTGCGGTATGGATTGCTCGGCGATCCGGCGTGAGTTCTCCGGACTGCCGGTTCGGGAGGTGTCGGACGAATGGCTGGGCCGCAAGAACGGGATTGCGGGATACAACCGGATGATGCTTTCGGCCGGATTCTACGAGTTGTTCCGCGATTACGAATATCTCCTGATCTGCCATACCGACGCCTGGATTTTCCGGGACGAACTCGCCGACTGGTGCCGTAGGGGATACGACTGTGTGGCCGCTCCCTGGGTCCGCCGCAAAGTGTATGATCTGCCGATTCTGAAGCAATACCTGCGGTGGAGGCTTCGCCGTGCAGAGCGGGCGGGCCGGATGATCCGGCAGTCGCTCTACGGGAAGATCGGAAACGGAGGTCTTTCGCTTCGCCGCGTGGAGAGTTTTCGGGCCGCGTGCGAAAAATACGGCGACGAGATCGAGCGGTTTTGTTCGATGGGCAACCACCTGGGCAACGAGGATGTTTTCTGGGCCGTCGTTCCCGAAGGGTTTCGTTATCCTTCGCAGGAGGAGGCGCTGCGGTTCGCGTTCGACACCAATCCCCGCTATTGCTACCGTTTGTGCGGCAGTCGCCTGCCGATGGGGTGCCATAGCTGGTCGAAGCCCCGGATGTGGCGCTTCTGGCAGCAGATTATTCCGCTGCCCGACGCGGCGAGCGGCGCCGCAGCGGATAAGTGATCCAGTACGCCAGAGTATTGACCGTCGTATGGAAAAGGTGCTTGCCCAGCCCTTTTCGCTTCTGGTCATTGACCATCAGAACGGTTTTGTAGCAAATCTTCAGCCGGTTGTGCCGGACCCATACCGAGAGCAACCGTTCGCTCAAATACCCCATCACGCGTCCCTGCACGGGGTCGTCCTGAATCTCGATCCGCCGCTCCACCTCGAACAGAATATCGAACAGCCATGCCGAGTAAGCCTCGAACCGCTCGCGCGGCAGGACGAACATGTTGAAATGCGAGAGGCGGTTGTTGCGGAAGAACACCCGGTCGAAATCCGGCAGGTAGGCCGGATATTTTTCTGCGATCACCTGCCGTGCGGTCAGCAGGTCGCTTTCGATGTGGCACTTGCAATAATCCGTGTAGAGGTTGTAGGGATAGATCTTCGGCCGGGCCATGACGATATCGCAGCGGCTGAAAAGGCGGTCGAAGTCGGGGACCGGATGCGATGCCGAGAAGAAGGCTTCCGAGCGAACCGTCCGCAGCGAGCAGGCCGAACCGCCCTCGAAGTCGAAATAGCGGCGATAGTGGTTCAACCCGATGTAGTCTGCGTCGTGCAGGTTTTTCCAGGCCCAGTAGTGGGCCGTGAGTTCGCAGTAGTGGCGGTTGCGGTCGCTGATGTTGTCGCCCGTGTCGTCGCCGACGGCGAACGGAAGTTCCGTTTGCGAAATGGCCCGTCCGACCTGAACGGGCTGGTAGGGCGGGGTTTTGAGGCATGCGTCCTGCTTGTGGGCGCAGACCAGGATGACGGTTTTGCTCATTTTTCTAAAGGGTAAGTTTGAGAGCGCTTTCGATCACTTTGTCCATGTCGTAGTAGCGGTATTCTCCGAGTCGGCCGCCGAAGATGACTTTCCGGTCCCGGTCGGCCAACGCCTTGTAGCTTTCGTAAAGTTTCGTGTTGCGCTGGTCATTGACGGGGTAGTAGGGCTCGGCTCCATGTTCGTACGGGGCCGGGTATTCCCGGGTAATGATCGTGCGGGGCTGATCGCCGCCCGGTTCGAAATGCTTGTGTTCGATGATCCGGGTGTAGGGGATTTCGCGCTCGGTGAAATTCATTACGGCGACGCCCTGATAGTTGGGGGTGTCGAGCGTTTCGTGTTCGAAGCGCAGCGAGCGGTACTCCAGTTCTCCGAGTCGGAAATCGTAGTATTCGTCGATGCGGCCCGTGAAAACGATGCGGTCGCAGAGGTTTTCCCAGTGCGTGCGGTCGGCGAAGAAATCGGTGCCGCAGCGCACCTCGACGCCTGCGAGCAATCCGTCCACGAGTTTGTTGTAGCCGCCGATGGGGATACCCTGCCAGCGGTCGTTGAAGTAGTTGTTGTCGAAGGTGAAGCGCACCGGCAGGCGTTTGATGATGAATGCCGGCAGTTGGGTGGCGTCGCGTCCCCACTGTTTTTCGGTGTAACCTTTCACGAGCCGTTCGTAGATGTCGATGCCGACCAGCGAGATGGCCTGTTCTTCGAGGTTCCGGGGCTCCGAAATGCCTGCTTCGCGCCGCTGGCGGTCGATCATCTCCGCTGCCTGGGCGGGCGTGGTGACGCCCCACATGGCGTAAAAGGTGTTCATGTTGAAAGGCAGGTTGTAGAGCTTGCCCTTGTAGTTGGCCACCGGGGAGTTGATGTAGTTGTTGAATTCGACGAAGCGGTTCACGAACTCCCACACTTCGCGGTTGGAGGTGTGGAAGATGTGGGCGCCGTATTTGTGGACGCGGATGCCTTCGCGCTCCTCGCAGTAAGCATTTCCGCCCGTGTGGGGCCGTCGGTCGATGACCAGCGCTTTCTTACCGGACCGTGCGGCCCGGTAAGCTGCGACTGCGCCGAAAAGTCCGGCTCCGACGATCAGGTAATCGTATTTCGACATGATGCAGCGGGTTTATATGTGAATCAATCGGGTGAGGCGTCGAAGCAGCCTGCCGGAGAGAGCTCCGAGGGCGAAGACCCACCGGCTGCGGGCTGCGACTTTCCGATCCCGGCGATCGGTGAGAAACGCGGGGTCGAAGGTCGAAAGATACTCTTTGCGGGCATTGCGGGCCGTTTCTACGGCAATATGCAGCTCCTCGTTCGTTTTCGACGCCGCGACCGCTTCGCAGCATTGTTGCAACCGGATGCGGGCTGCGACATAACGCCCTTCCGGGGTAGGTGCGGCCTGTAGGAAAAGGTCGTGTAGCTGGCGGGAAACACGGAGAATCAGCTCCGTCGGCTTGCGTTTTTTGGAGAGGCCGCTGCCGAGGACCCGGTAGTGGTAGGGCGTTTTTTCGTTGATGACGATGCGCGAAACGTGGGGAATGTATTGCAGGAGGAAGATTTCGTCTTCCCGGTGCGAGAGCCCCTCGATGAAGCGGAGCCCGTTCTCGTCGATGATCCGTTTGACCAGCAATTTATTGACGGTGAATCCCAGCATGTCGTGCCGCCGCAGGGCGACGATGGCTTCCGTGCAGGCTTGGCCCTGTATGTCCATGGCAGGCGCTGTCAGCCGCCGGTCCGATTTGCCTTCCCGGTGTTGCAGGATGCCTGTCACGGGCAGCGTATGTTCGTCCATGCCTGCTTCGACGAATTGTTGCAGGTAGTCTGCATCGACCCAGTCGTCGGGATCGCAGAAGGTCAGGTATTCGCCCCGGGCGTGTTCGATACCCGCGTTGCGGGCCGTGCTCAATCCTCCGTTGGGTTTGTGGACGACCCGGATCCGGGAGTGTTCCCTGGCATAGCGGTCGCAGATTTCGCCCGAGGAGTCCTTGCTGCCGTCGTCGATGAGCAGGATTTCGTAATCTTGGAAACTTTGCTGCAACAGGCGGTCCAGGCTGGTGCACAAGTAGGCTTCCATGTTGTAAATCGGAACGATGACGGTGATGAGCATTTGTGTCGGGGTAAAAGTTAAACCTTACAAAAATAACTCTTTTTTCCCATTTCCGGTGCAATTTGCATCCGGAAATGGGACGTATCGGTCCGATGCGGTATTTTTAGAGGTCTGTCCGGTCGTTGCCGGATCGATTCCCGGCGAATTTAGCGGGCGAAACTGCGGGGAAGATCTTTGAACACCTTGTGCCAGAACATGATCATCCGGGGATGAGGATAGCGCTCCCGCCAGGCGAGGCGGACCGAGAGATAGGGCTCCTCGTTCCAGTGGCTGCCGGCGGCTTTGCGGATCCGCAGCAGGTGTTTGCCCGCGATCGAGAGGCGGCAGATCAGGGGCGGGTCTATGAGCCGGAAGGTTTCTTCGAGGATGCGGAGCGTTTCGATGTGCTTGCGTCCCGTGGCGATCGATTCTGCGGTGGTGTTGCTGTCATGTACCCGGTAGTAGTTGAGGGGTTCGGCAAGATAGACGACATTTCCCCCCCCCGATACGATCTGTATCCAGAACAGCCAGTCGCCGCAATAACGGTATTGGGTGTAATTGTCGTCCGCAGGGAGCGCACTGCGCCGCACCAGTGCCATTCCTGCGTTGTAGATGGTGTTCCTCGGGCAGAGAAAACGGTAGAGGAAGAAACGGCTGCCGAATCGGATCTGTTTGTGTTTGGGATATTTGACGGGCGCCTCCTCCCGTATGGTCCGGGAGTGGGAATCGACGATATAGCTGCTGGTGAAAACTATGCTGCAATCCGGATGGGTGTCGAGAATCCGGACGCACCGTTCCAGAAAACAGGGAGAGGAAAAGTCGTCGCTTTCGGCGATCCACACGTAATCGCCCGTGGCTTTCGACAACCCCTTTTTCCACTGTTTGAAAGGTGATCCGCTGTTCCGTTCATTATAGAAAATGCCGGAAACTTTGGGGTGATTGCGGTATCGTTCGAGAATTTCACGGCTGCCGTCTGTCGAACAATCGTCGAGCAGAATCAGTTCGAAGTCCTGAAACGTTTGTTGCAGAATACTTTCGATACGCTGCTCGAGATAGGGAGCATGACAGTAGTTGGGAACAATGACCGAAACGGTGGGCATGCGAAAAATATATTATTTAATCCGCTTGCAAAGATAGCGGTTTGAACTGAAATATTGCTTGTGCAGATCATTAATCTTAAATTTATGATTTTTGCCGATCGGATTTCGGAATGTTTTTAATTTCGGCGACTTTTGGGCAGGAGTTGTGGGCGAAGGAGGGCAAGGTGTACTTCTTCTATGCGGGGAGCCGTTGCCTTGCGTCGAGATAAACGGTCTTTGCATTGCTCCGTTGCGCATCCGGTTCGAATCGGGATTCCCGGTCTTTGTACCGGAGCCGTGGAGTGCAAAATAAAAAGTGACCTGTTACAGTTGTTTTCGGTAGTGGATAGGGAATTGATTTCGCTTCGCCTGTCTTCAAACGTCACGACTCGGCGACTCGAACGGAGTTCGTCCGGGTCTCGCTGCTCCGTTTGTCCGAATGGGGTTCTCCTTCCCTTGTCCCGTTGCTCCGGAGAGTCAGTAATAAAAAAAGCGACTATTACAGTCGCTCTTGGTAGTGGATAGGGGATTCGAACCCCTATGTCGTGCGTGAGAGGCACGTATCCTAACCCTTAGATGAATCCACCGTTGAAATTTGGTGTTGCAAAGGTAATACGATGTTTTGAATTTACAAATTTTTTTTCGTGAAAACTGTTGTTTTTTTCTCGGGCCGTTTGTTCGTCCGTCTTTTTATGTACATTTGTAGAAGATAGGATGTACTTGGGCATAACCCGATTATATGCGGTTCTGCATGGGACATTCGTTATATCTTGTTTAGAAAAAATTTCGGATTCGTATGAAACGTGTGATTCTCCTTTTTCTTGTTTTTGCCGGATTGACTTTCGGATCGTGCCGCCGGCAGACCGTGATGCCGCAATTCGATATCGTGGTGACGGATACGGTAGCGGTCCGTGGCGGAATACCCTGTCGCTTCCAGTATGCCTTTACCTCGATCGCCAATGCCGACGAAGCTCCGGCATTGCAGGCGATCCAGGAATCCAATATGCTCTATTTCTTCGGACTGGAGCATTTCCAGGGCGGGGTGCAGGAGGCTGTCGATCGGTCTATCGGGCAGTTCATGGACGAGTATATCGGTACCCTGGATGAGTCGGTACCCCAGTGGGAAACTGAAATGGAGATGGCGGTCGAGTCCGAGGCCCGTGTGGTGGATACGTTGCTGGTCTATACGATTTCGAGTTCGAACTATACGGGCGGTGCGCACGGTATGTACAGCATCAATTGCCATAATTATTCCATTGCGGGCGGTTATGAGCTGGCTTTGTCCGACTTGTTCGATGCGGCACGACAGGAGGCTTTGATCGGGTTGATCCGCAACAAGCTTTACGAACAGTTCGGTGTCACGGGGGACGAAGGTCTGGTGGCGCAGGGATTTTTTCCCGAATACATTTCCACGACCGAGAATTTCGAAGTGACCGAGGACGGCATTACGTTTTACTATAATCCTTACGACATCGGATGCTATGCCCTGGGCGGTGTCGAGGTGCATATCACGCGCGAGGAGATGCAGGGGTTGTGACAGGATGTGGGCGTGCGGCTCTCCGGCGGTAGTCGTCGGATGAAACCGGTATAAAAAATGGAGGCGACAAGATATCTTGTCGCCTCCTCCCATCAAAAATTAACCCTAAAATTATCCCTTTCCAAGAATGTCCGAAAGATAGCAATCGAGATAATACAGATCTGCATCGTCGCCGATCACTTCGTTCTTCATCAGTTCTTCGTCGGAGATAGACCTTGATGTATCCGTTTTGTCGTTTTCAATCATAGGAGGCCCTTTTAGTATTTCTTCTTTCGTTACATTAAAGAAACGGTGGCCTCCGGGCTTTATTGCATACGGATTAAGATAAAATAAGTTCTTTTTCCCTAATCATGCGCCGCAGGTTGATAAGTGCATAGCGCATGCGTCCCAGCGCTGTGTTGATGCTTACGCCGGTTTGCTCGGCGATCTCCTTGAAACTCATACCGGAGTAGTAGCGCATCATCACCACCTCGCGCTGCTCCTCCGGAAGCAGTTCGATCAGGTTGCGCACGTCGCTTTCGATTTGCGAGGAGATCAATTCATCTTCGATCGTCTTTTCCGCGAAACGCAGCGATCCCAGTACGTTGTAGCCGCTTTCGCTTTCATTGACCTGCTTGTTCTGCTTGCAGGCGCGGAAGTGGTCGATCACCTGGTTGTGCGCGATACGCAGAACCCACGAAAGGAACTTGCCGTTGTCGGTGTAGCGGCCTTCGTCGATGACGCGTATGACTTTGATGAATGTTTCCTGGAAGATGTCGTCCGCTACGTCGTTGTCCTTGACCATCATGTAAATATAGTCCCGAACCCGACGCTTGTGGCGCTCGATCAATTTGGAAATGGCACTCTGATCACCCGAACGATAATTATTAAGCAAGTGCTGGTCGCTTAATACTTGAATGTTCATACTCTTTTCTCCTGAATTAGTTATTAAGAGTAGAATGTTTCGATAGGCAATCTTTTAAGTTGTTAAGTTTCTGTTTTTTGATGCGCCGGATACCCGTTTCGACATCTTTTGTGTCGGAAAGGTAGAAATAATTATCCCAAAAAACAAACTTTTTAGATTTCTATTTTTTCGGCAGGGTATCGATGAATTAACAATAACTATGCCAAAAATAAAATCTATCAGATATTTTTATCTTTCTCCGGAGCTGAAGATGAAAGTTTTTCAGTTTCGATCGGTTCTACATGAATGGAAATGAGTGTGTTGGGGCCGAATCGCTCTTTGAGCCGGCGTTCGATATCGACGGTCAGTTGATGGGAGCGGAGCACGCTCATCCGAGGATCGACGCGGATATGGGCTTCGATGGCGACGGTGGCTCCGATACGGCGTGTGCGCAGATGGTGCGGTTCGGTCACCTCCTTCGAGTGAGTCAGGATGTTCAGTATCTCCTGCTCGGTTGCGGCGGGAAGGGCATGTTCGAGCAGTTCTCCGAGGCCGCTTCGCAGCAGGTCGAACGCGATCTTGAAGATAAAGACCGAAACGACGAGGGCTGCCAGCGGATCGGCGATGCGCCACTTGTCGCCCAGAAAATAGGCGAGCCCGATACCTGTCATGGTGCCGATCGACGAAAGTGCGTCGCTGCGGTGGTGCCAGGCGTTGGCTACGACGCTCGGACTGTCCGTCTGACGTCCCACACGAACGGTATAGCGATACAGGACCTCTTTGGCGACGATCGAAATTGCGGCGGCGATCAGGGCGATCGCGCCCGGTCGTCCGATTATTTCTCCGGTCAATACCAGACGGATATTGTGGATGCTGTCGGCCAGAATGCCTCCGCCGACGGCGATCAGGGCCAGGCTGATGAGGATGGAGGCCAGGGTTTCGTACTTGCCGTGTCCGTAGTTGTGGCCGGCGTCTTCGGGTTTGGAGGAGATCCGGGCGAAGATCAGCACGATGACATCGGTCGCCAGGTCCGATATCGAGTGCACGGCATCGGCGATCATGGCTCCGCTTCGGCCGAGGATGCCGGCCGCGAGTTTCAGGAGGGAG
>OHES01001332.1_pt1 | contig 11160 bp, 4 predicted proteins | sample 1567371 | NCBI WGS metagenome assembly OHES01 (sample SAMEA3879533, study PRJEB24766) | human gut metagenome | biome: human-associated habitat; feature: feces | place: USA | collected 1985/1987 | reverse complement strand
GAACCCTTATCGGGTTTCCAGGCATGACGCTGCCATTCCGCATCCCAACCGGAAGCCTGACAGTCCATCGTAGAATGGTTGGCAGCAAATACCTGAGGCTTGAATCCCCATGTTTCGTCATCACCGGAACCGTGCTGGTCCGTATAAAAGGTATCATAAAGTCCGTTCAATCCGGAAAGGACATTCTCCTCCGTTTTAAACATGAAATCTGCCGGAAGAATATCGTAATGATCCACTTCCAAATAATCGTCACAAGACGTTACGGTGCTTAAGGCCAGCACACCGATCAACAGTTTATATAAGTTTTTCATAATCATCGTTTTATTATCCATTACATTAGAATTGTACACTCAAGCCGAAAGTAACCGACATCGGGAACGGATAACGTCCGCCGTCGAATCCTGAGAAGAGCACATTAGTGTCACCGACTTCGGGATCTCCAAACTTATTATAAGAAGAAATGGTGCATACATTGTCAACGCTGGCAAACACACGGGCATTCTCCATCTTTACGGGTTTCAGCAGATTCTTCGGGAAGGTATATCCTACCTGGATATTAGAAATCTTCAGATAATCTCCTTTCTGAATATAAGCATCGGATACACGCAGGTTCTTATTATAATCGGTCTTACTGATGCGCGGGTATTTGGTGTTTGTATTGGAAGACGACCATGCATTGTTTACATATTCTTTCAGTACATTCTGGTAACCGCCGTCGGGTCCATAAACAGAAGTCAAACGGGCAGATGAGTAAGAAAGGATGTCCATACCGGCTACTCCATACAGGTTCATGGAGAAGTCGAAGTTCTTCCAAGAGGCAGTAAGGTTCATTCCGTAGGTAAACTTAGGATATCCATTGCCGATAATAGTACGGTCGGCATCGGTTATCTGTCCGTCGTTGTTGAGGTCGACAAACTTATAGTCACCGGGTTGGGTAGTAGGATCTTGATATACACCGCTTGCCACTCCCTTTTCGGCAGCAAGCCTGTTCATCTCATCAATCTCAGCCTGATTCTTGAAGATACCGGCTACCTTCCAGCCGTAGTAGGAACCTACCGGATAACCGTTCTTCGTGATAGAGTGGTTGTCCCAGTTATCTCCGTCCTGAGCCGAACGTGATTTGCTGAATATCGGATCGCCTACTTCAATCGCCTCGTTCTTCAGGGTAGAGCCGTTCAGCCTGATACCGATATTCCAGTCGTTAAAGCTCTTGTTCCATGCTGCGGTAAACTCAAAACCGGAGTTACGGATATGTCCTGCATTGGTATAAACATTAGAGAAACCGGTGGAAGGACGAATCTGACGATACAGAAGCAAGTCTTTTGCATCACGGACGAAGTAGTCGGCAGTAAAGGAAAGCTCATTGTTCATAAATGCAAAGTCGATACCGACATTGGTCTGCTCATTGGTTTCCCACTTCAAATTGGTATCGATTTCTTTTTGTTGGGCAATACCGGCGGCATTCACCACACCCATGCCATTGTATATCCAGTACATAGCATTGGCGGAAGATAACTGAGGCATGGATAAGTTGGTACCACCTCCTGCGTTACCGGTCTGCCCCCAGCCTGCACGAAGTTTCAGGTTGCTGAACAAGTTTAAGTTCTTGATGAACTTCTCTTCAGAAAGACGCCAGGCAACGGAAGCCGAAGGGAATGTACCGTAACGATTGCCCGAACCAAAGTTTGAAGAACCGTCGCGACGTACCGTAGCAGTAACGATATAACGGTCGTTCAAGGTATAAGTGAGACGTCCGAAATAGGAGAGGAATCTTGTCTTCAGGTCCAAACCACCATCTGTTTGCTTGGAAGAAGGATCGTTTGTGAGTGAAATCAGGCGGATGTTGTCTGCCGGGAAGTCACTGGCGCTGGAGTTCAGCCAGGCACCGTTCGTATCGCTTGTGGAGAAACCTACCATCGCATTCACACGGTGGTGGTCATTAGACCAGTCGTAATTCAGGAATGCTTCCAAACCGAGCGAGGTAGATTGGCTTTGATTCAACGAGAAGGAGTCTTTGCGGTCTTGTGAACCGAAAGTTCTGTCATTATAGGCTGTATAGCCGTTGTAACCTTTGGTATAATAGTTATAGCTGGCAATTGTCTTAAAGGTCAGCCCTTTATACAAGTCGAGTTGCAAGAAGGCGCTGGCAAGCAAGCGGTCCCACTTATTAATATTATCGGCAGTCTTGGCAGCGGCAACCAGATTATCGGCCCCCTTGTTCACGTCACCATTACCTTCTTTCTTATAATGTCCCCAAGTACCGTCGGGCAGTACGATAGGCATGGAATAAAACACACCGTCTTCTACATAATCCATAGTCGGGATGGCTTGCGCATAACTTCTCAGGTTACCGCCACCCATCTTTTCAGAATGGGAGTAATTCAGGTTCAAGCCTACATGCATGAAGTCCTTTACTTTATGGGTGATGTTTGCACGGGCCGTCAAGCGTTTGAAATTCGATTCAATGACGATACCTTGGTTGTTCAGATAGCCCAAAGACAAGTTGGCCTGAGTGTTCTCGCTACCTCCCGAAGCAGAAAAGTTATAATTCTGCTGCAAGGCTGTACGTGACATTTCATCTTGCCAGTCAATGCTGTTCAGCTTACCTATGTAGTTCTCGCCGTATGCCAGGTTGGTCATGCCAATACCGTCATTCTTAACGGCAGAGCGTACGGCACTTGCAAATAAATCGGCATTCGCCACATCAATCTTGTTTGCATTGAACTGGAGGGCATAATTGGCGGAGAAGTTAACCTTTGCCTTACCTTTGCCACCACTCTTGGTGGTAATCATAATCACACCGTTTGCACCGCGTGTACCATAGATGGCGGTTGCCGAAGCATCTTTCAAGATTTCGATGGACTCTACGTCATTCGGATTCAGGAAGTCGATGGTAGTTCCCACCTGCACGCCGTCTACTACATAAAGCGGATCGGCGGAACCGTTGACCGTAGCCACACCACGGATACGGATGGAGAATCCACCTTCAGGATCACCGGAAGAACGGATGACCGAAACGCCGGCTGCCGCTCCCTGCAAACCTTGCCCCAAGTTCACCGGATTACGCTTCATCATCTCTTCGGCATTGACGGAAGCCACAGAACCAGTCAAGTCCGATTTCTTCATCGTACCGTAGCCCACAACTACGACTTCATCCAGTGTTTCAGCATCTTCCTTCAGAACAATCTTCAGGGTCGACACATCGGGAGATACCTTTACTGATCTCGACAGATAACCAATGTAACTAGTCTTCAAAGTAGCCCCTGCCGCTGCCGTCAGAGTAAAATAGCCATCCAGATCGGTAATTACACCGTTCGTCGTACCTTCTACAATCACATTGGCTCCGATAATAGGCTGACCGGCCTCATCGAGCACTTGTCCTTTCACCGTAACTGCTTTCTGCTGCACAATGGCAACACTTGCAACTGACTGGCCCCCCGCAGCAAATGCGGGAGCGGCGAGTGTCAACGACATTGACACAACGCCCAGATACTTCCAAACATTTTTCATAAATACTAAATACTTAGGTTTAACAAATCGAATAAAGATACCGGTTGATGGAATTAACTCATTTCTATGCAGTCATGAGTTAATTCCGCCAACGGATAAAAGATCAATAAAGAGAATGAACTTAGAAATTCAGTGTCGTGCCTTCCACTTGGTTCAAGAGTTGCGGCTTACCTTTCGCGCAATCTACTTTTACCGGCTGAATACGGTTATCCGTAGGCAAACAGATCAGCCCTTCCGCTTGCTTTTTGTCTGCGCTGTATACTTTCAGGCTTATCTTACTCCAATCCATTTCAGCAGTAGATTGTGCCAACTTCAGGTGAGGCAGGACGGAACCGTCACGAACCAGCATGATAATGGGCAATTCACCGGCTTCGATCGTTTGCCAGCCGCCTTCATAGATCTTGTTGGTCTGGTAATCGAGCCACTTACCTTTAGGCAGGTAAACCATGCGACTGTTGATTCCGGTTTCCAGTAGAGGAGCCACTAATAGCTGAGAACCGAACATGTACTCATCTTCCACCTTCCATGCACCCGGATCATCGGGGAACTCTACAAACAAAGCTCTCAACATGGGTAAACCTTTTTCGGTACACTCTTTGGCCTGGGCGTAAACGTATGGCATCAGTCGGTACTTCATCTCCGCACTTTTGCGGAAGACATCCTGTACTTGTTTGCTCTTATACAACCAAGGTTCTGTGGGAGGTGCTCCATGGGCACGGGTATGTGAAGTAAGGAAGCCGAAAGGTAACCAACGGCAATACAATTCATCGGGAGTGGATGTTACAAAACCGCCCATATCATGACTCCAGAAAGAGAAACCGGAAAGACCGAAGGACAAACCTGCACGAAGCGTACCCAGCATACCGGTATTCGTTGTAGCTGCGTCACCACCCCAATGCAACGGATAGCGTTGAGAACCTGCCCATGCGGCACGAGCCCAGATCACATTCTCATTATGCAACTGTTTGGTGATTCCGGCTACTGCCATGTCATAGCGCAGCGGATAAAGATTGTGTTCGTACCAGCCACTCTTGCCGGATGCATAGATACCGTTCAGCGGAGCAGCTTCTCCAAAGTCTACCTTAATGGCACTTACACCGATATTCAGCAATCCTGCCAGCTTGTCCTGATACCACTTCACGGTTTCGGGATTGGAGAAGTCAAGCACTACGTCTTCGTATGGCAATTCACCATTACCATTCTTCACGTACATATTCTTCTCAATCAATTCAGAGAAATAATGATTCTTCGGAGTGAAGTAAGGCAGCTGCCATAAGGATACGTGGAAGCCTTGTGATCTCAGGTCCTTCAACATCTTCTCAGGATTCTGGAAACGATTCTCGGAGAACTTATAGTCGCATTGCCAGTCTACATCAAACCAGCCCGTATCAAAGTGAATTACATCACAAGGATATTTGTTCTTGCGGATATTGGCGGCCACCTCATAACCTTCTTTTTCGCTGAAGTAAGTGATGCGGCTCATCCAAGTACCGAAAGACCACAACGGAGGCATGCCCGGCTTACCTACCAAGTCGGTATATTCATCGAGGATTTCTTTAGGATCGCCAAAGAAGACGAATAAATCCATATTCTCATCTCCCATGAACATCTTGTTCAGACCGATATAGGTAGCACCAAAATCGCAAGTCACAGGTGCGGAAGTGTGCATAAACATACCGTAGCCTCTGCTACTCATAAAGAATGGAATGGGTTTATACATCTGGTCTGTTTCGGGTCCCTGAGGATCGGTCACAAACATATTTACTTTCTGACCTACTTTATCCAAACCGGTAGCCGACTCACCACAACCGAAGATCATTTCGCCTGCTGTGAGAGAGAATACGGGATTGATGCGGCGGGCGTTATCACTGCCGCGTTTCACAAAGCTGAAGGGGGTATACTTCACCTGTGTAGAGTCAGAATCGCCCAATGTAGCGGTCTGGCTCAAGATACGGCCGGACTTGTCTTTCAATATGATACGCCAAGGGTTCTTATCAATCTGGATCGTTCCATAATTGTTAGTATAGATTATAGAGTTATCCGTCTCGGTTGCTTTCCAGCTTGCATCCTTCCCCGGTTCTTTTGCCAGCATAATGGAAGTGGCAGGTTTGGGTTCTACGGGAGTAGTCAGCATACGGATGCGCACGGTACGGGGAGTGATAAAATCAATCTTGAACTTCAGGCTGGGATCGTTCTCGTAAGCGGTGAAAGGGAAATCGAGCATCTTCATTTTACGGGGTTGGGCGCAATTGGTGTTGAATGCCTGGCGAGGTGTCAGGTGCCCACGCTTCCAGTTTACCAATCCTTCACCGGACTTTGCATCGAAAGACTCCAGATGATCGGCAAAGAACAGTGTATTACTCAAGTCCAGGAAGTCGGCACTCATGTCCATGGCTTGATTCATCAAATAGGAAGTACCGTTGTATACCTGGGGCTGCGCCGAAGAGTTGCCACATACGGATAACAGTACTGCAATCGCTAAGAATTGTTTCTTCATACTATTGGATTTATAAAATTATCTTTTAACCTGAGTTTGATATAAGTATCCTCCTGCATAGTTTCTCCTCCTCCCGGGAGGAGGAGTACCCGTAGGGGGAGGTGGTAGGTAAATAAGTACCTTTGAGAGAATGATTCCTTTGTCATGTATTCTCTACCACCCCACCCTTTGGGCACCCCTCCTCCCAAGAGGAGGGGAATTGAGTTACTTTCATTTGTATTATTCTTATATCAAACTCAGATTGTTTTTTGGCAAATGTATACGCTATCTTTCGGACACAAGTATCAGAAAACAGTCTTTTCCTACCCGGTTTTGTTTCATTACACGCCCGTAAGAAGGATAGGAAACAAAATGTATACTCATTTTCATCAAATGATAGACCTCTTACTTCTGCGATAGAAGAAGTCGCTCTTGCTCGTTCGGATGATAATGAGTAAGTTTGCATGTATGAAATCGTTGTTACCCTGTCTAATAAACAAAAACACTATGAAACGAGTATTTCTATTCTTTCTGTTCGCTTTGTCTTACTCCTTTGCTTCCTTTGCAAATCCAATGGAAACTCCCCCGGCAGTCATGTTCAAGCAACTCTCCACTACCGAAGGGCTTTCCAACAATAGTGTCCGGAGCATCTTCCGTGATAGCAGAGGCTTTCTATGGATAGGCACGGAATCGGGACTCAACAAGTATGACGGGTATTCCTTCTGCCAATACTACCGCAACAATTCCGAACTACCGGATGATGCCATCAATGCAATATTCGAAGACTCCAATGGCAATATATGGATCAGGATGTCCAATGGTTACAGTATCTACGATTATAGAACCGGACGGTTCAACAACGACTACAGGCAGGTACTCGAAGAGATGAAAATACCCGCTAAGAATGTACTCAGGGTGGGCATGACTTCTAAAAACGAACTATGGGCTTACGATCAGTCCAAAATCTACATCCGCAACGCGGACAATAACTCCATCAAGGCTTTCCCCCTTAAGATAGAGAACATATCCAACCTGATAGTAGGGGCACAAAGCATTTATATCATGTATACCAACGGCACTCTGTACAGTATCAATAAACAGACCTCCGAGACTCAGGAAGTGTCCATCCCGGCAATTTATAAACCTCAACTGGAGAACCACGAACCGTATGTATATGTAGACCAGAATGAAAGTATATGGGTTTATACCTTCCAAAACAGCTTGCTACTACATAGAAACAACTTCACTCAAACATGGGAAAGCATTGACCTGAGTGACCAAGGTATCCAATATAACCGGGTACAACGTATTCTTGACATGGGCGACAGTAATGTATGGATTCTGACCAGCCATAAGGGCCTGTTCATTTATAATACACTCAGCAAGTCGCTCACCAACCTTGTACATAACCCGTTGAAACCGCATACCATTGCCAGTAATAACCTGAGTACCATCTATCAGGATAAAGACGGTATTGTCTGGCTGGGGAACTTCAAGCATGGCATATCCTACTACAGCCCCATGTCACAGATTGTCCTGGGCAACAAATCATTGGAGTATGACGATGTACTTACCTTCTGTAAAGATGCCGGGCACGAGTTCATCTATTATGGAACCGATGGAACAGGACTGATACGCCAATCATTGCTCACTGATGTATACGAGAAAATACCCACTCCTGCCAATGTCGTTGTCGATCTATCCACCGATTCAAAGAACCGGATATGGATCGGCACGTATCAGAAAGGGTTAATCTGCTACTCCAAAGGACAAATCAAGCAATACACCACCGCCAACAGCCAACTCCTGGAAGACAATGTCTATACCGTAGAGGTAGATAAGGACGGATTCGTCTGGATAGGGACCATGAGAGGGTACATACAGCGGCTGAACCCCGAAACCGGACAGTTCGATACTATCCTATACCGCCCCGAAGAGTTCTTTGTTCGTGATATGTACTATGACAACGACCACCATCTCTACATCGCCACCAGTGGGGGCCTTATAGTGATAGACACAGAGAACCAGGCATACAACATCTATTCTGAAACAAGCCGCTTCAAGGAGAATACCATGCTGACCGTTTACAAAGATAGCCGTGACCTTATCTGGATAGGACACCCGCACGGCCTGAGCATCTGGGATCAGAAGACCGACTCCATCCACTTCATTGATCAGAATGACGGACTTGCCGCCAACCTCGTCCGTGCAATTATGGAAGACAACAACCAGCAAATGTGGGTTTGCACCGGCAATGGCATTTCACGCATCAACCCTGCCAACGGTGCATACTCCATCGTAAACTACTCCGTAAACGACGGGTTAATATGCAATGATGCAAACATACATGCCATTCTTAAACTGGATAACGGCAATATCCTGATAGGTACTCCCAAAGGATACCAGACCATCATCCCTCAGGATATCCTGACTACCGGCTACAACGCCCAAATCTACCTGACAGGAATAGAACTTAAATCAGAGAAAGTGCTTAAAGATGTACTGGGTGGCAACTCTTCCGAATGTACACAAAGCCTCACCCTTTCCGAAGAAAGTAACTCCTTCACACTATCCTTCTCCGCCCTCGACCTCATTGAGCCGGACAAGATAAAATATGCCTACCGGATAGACCAAAGCCACTCCAACTGGATCTATGCGGAAAACAACAAGATTAACCTATCCATGCTCCCTGCCGGAAGTTATACTTTATTTGTCAAAGTATGCAATTCACAAGGCGTATGGAGCCCCAATATCAAGACTCTAAAAATCGAGATACTTCCACCTTGGTGGCGCACCTCGTGGGCTTACATCCTCTACAGCTGCATCGTTCTATGCCTGATTCTGTTTATTGTCCGCTACCTGCGTATGCGGCAAAAAGAGAAGCAAATCCTGCAAGCCATCGAAGCTGAGAATGAGAAGCAACAAAAGATCAGCAACATGAAGCTTCAGTTCTTCGCCAATATCAGCCATGAGTTGAGGACGCCTTTATCCCTCATCATCAATCCGCTCGAAGAGTTCTTCGAGAATTATCCCGAGCACCGCAAAGGCATACTGGACATGGTGAAGCAGAATGCCGATTACCTGCTGGAGCTTATCAACCAACTACTGGACTTCAGGCGGCTGGATGCCAAAGCGGAAACCTTGAAGTGCAAGCACGATAATATCCTTATCATCCTGAGCGAGATATTCCACTCGTTCGATCCTATCGCACAGAAGAGAAACATCAACTATACCTTGAAGAGTCCGCAGCACTCCATCTTTATGGATTTCGACTACGACAAGATTCGTAAGATCATGACGAATATTCTTTCGAATGCATTCAAGTTCACACCAAACAAAGGAAGTATCTCTTTGAGTATAGAGTTGGAAGGCTCACATCTGAAACTTACGTTTACCGATACCGGCTGTGGCATAGACGATGAATCCAAAGAGAAAGTATTCCTGCGCTTCTACCAGTCCGACAAGAACCAATCGAGCAGTGGGGGCAGCGGAATCGGGCTGCACATCGTGTCGGAGTATGTAAAAATGCACCAAGGCATGATACACATTGAAGACAATGAGCCCGGCGGGTCCATTTTCATACTCACCCTGCCGTTGCATCAGCACAGTGACAAAGAACAAGAGGTGGAATCTACCGAAAAGCAACCTGTTGACGAAGCGCTTCATCCCTTCACCATTCTACTGGTAGATGACAATTATGATTTCATCAAATTCCTTTCGGAGAGCCTTTCCAAGAAATATCAGGTAGTGAAAGCCATGAACGGAAAGCAAGCCTTGTCTGTTCTTGAAAAAGAAGATGTGGACTTGGTAGTCAGCGATATTATGATGTCCGAAATGGATGGGCTGGAACTCTGCTCTACGATCAAGAACGACATTCGTTACTCCCATATTCCTATTATCCTGCTGACTGCCAAAGCAAGCGAAGAACATCAGCTCGAAGGTCTCAGCGTAGGTGCGGACGATTATATCACCAAGCCTTTCAACATGGAGGTTCTTAAACTCCGCATCAACAAGATTATCGATATGAATGTGAAGCGGCAGGAGTTGTTTAATCAGGAGATAAGAATCGAGCCCAGCCGGATAACCATCACTCCGCTAGACCAGCAATTGGTTGAGAAAGCCATTCATATTGTAGAAGAGAATCTCAGCGAGACTGAGTTTTCCGTAGAAGAGCTTGCCGCCAGCCTGAATATATCCCGCAGCTATTTCTATAAGAAGATGGTGAAGATTACCGGCAAGAAGCCTATCGAATTTATCAGAACCATCCGCATGAAGCGTGCACAACAACTATTGGCGGAGAGCCAGATGCAAGTGGCGGAAATTGCTTATATGCTAGGGTATAACTCGCCGAAAGTCTTCTCCAAGCATTTCAAGGAAGAGTTCAGCCTCAGTCCTTCGGAGTTTATACGGCAACAGACGGGGAGTACGGGGGAGAATGCTGCTATCGTGGATGAGGAGTAATTTATATCTTCAAAATAGCATTGCCAAGAAATGATTGCCACTTTATGACAATCATTAAAAGCCACATTCTTTACAAAAATCGGTTATTAGCTCAGGGTCGTACTTTTAGGGGTATCTCAGTCGTATACTTAGGGTATCTCAGTATACGACTGAGGTACCCTAAGTATACGACTGAGATAAGCTCGACGCAGTATATTGATAATCAAATTATTACGCACCGTCCTCTTTCTAGTAATCAATTAATACAAATCAGCAAGATCTAAATAGTATCAACGACCGGAAGAGAGGAACACAGACACAAAGCTGATAGCAGGCAAATAAACCCGTGCCTGCCCGTTCTCTACTTTCACTGTTGTTTCCTTCATGCAGTCTTTGGTATTGGTAACATAAACCTTAACCTCTTGTATATCTGCCGGAAGACCTGAAATAACGGCATGGCAATCCGCACCATTATTCACCATGTGAACGGCATATTCCCCACGGGTTATATTGCCGAATGCCGCACAATTTACATTCTTCTTATCGCTACTGACCGGAATAGCCAAGGCATCGGCAGGAGTAGACGCCAACTGCTTGATATTCCAGAAGCGTTGTGTAGGACGCAAAGCACCTTTGGAGCCATAAAGCCCGTCGCCCCACAACAGCGAATAGTCCGATGTGAGCTGCCATTGCAAGATGGATAACGGCTGGCAGATGGTGCAAATGCGGGTATA
>OHES01001323.1_pt1 | contig 11259 bp, 5 predicted proteins | sample 1567371 | NCBI WGS metagenome assembly OHES01 (sample SAMEA3879533, study PRJEB24766) | human gut metagenome | biome: human-associated habitat; feature: feces | place: USA | collected 1985/1987 | reverse complement strand
TCGCCGGTCATCAGGAAGTCCGGGTTGGACTTCTGGCACATCTCGTAGAACTCGCGTCCCAGCAGGTCGGCTCCCTGATAGTTGAAGCCGGGAACCTTATGTCCGTGGTTGGGGTTGAAGCAAAGCATGGTTCCTGCATGGTGCTGGTTCTCGTCATACACCATACCCGGTGCACCCAGGTCGAGACACTTCTGGAATTCTCCGTGCAGCTTCTCGCGAAGGCTCTTATCCATCATACAGAAGATACCGAAACGGCGTGTGTTCACACCTTCCAACTGTGTATAAGTATTATAATTATATCCCGGATGGATGCAAGTGTCTCCTTGTGCGTTCCAAGCAATATTAGGCAAATACTGTTCGTGATAGTCCGTTGTAAGATCCGCCCACGTAAACTTCGTGAAAAGCAGTATCTTCACGCCTTTCTTATTGGCATCGGCAATCTGCTTCTTGAACTCTTCTACCGTACCCAGACGAGGATCGAGATCGTGGGAAGGCAAACCTCTGTCTTGTCCGCCTTTGGTCCATCCGGTGAGTTGAATGGCATCTACCCCCCACTTCTTACATTCATCAATATACTTGTTCAAGTCTTTAATCTTGAAGTTGATATTCGTTTCAGAAGAGTTGATTTGCAATTGCTGCCAGGAGTTGACCCGGTTCAGCCATTCCGCACGATGGGGCGAAACGAACCAAGTGGCACGCCACTTCTTATAGATATCGACACCATTGTGCCAAGTGCCCACGTAGGGAGTCATGATAAACGGTACAAGATCTCTATCCGAATGCGCCTGTACATATAGCATTCTCGCAGCCCGCAAGCGTGTCCGCATCAAGCGGCGTTCTCCGTTTCCTTGCTTGGAAGTGGCTGTACCAATGAATGAGGCATACGCAGGAGTAGGCACCGTCTCGTATTCGCAACGGACATATTCATCCAGTTTATGGTCCACGCTGGAAAGATACAAACCTTGCTTGCCGTTATTAATCAGCGCAAACGAATGTTCGGGGAAGTTACACCAGCCCTTGCCGGCTTCTCTGGGATAAAGTTCTTCGGTATTGAACTTGGTGTAGTTCATGTATTGTAAAAGCATTCTCTCCGTATCGGCAGGAATAGATACCTCGCCCAAGAAGGGCCATGCCAACTGTTCGATGATGGCATCGGATTTGTTCACTACTTTTCCACCATAGACCAGTCCGTCCGGAGTCATGGTGATGGTTCCCGTAAAGGTGACATCCAGTTGCTGACCACCGACGTTCAATCCATTCCATACGAAGGTAAGCTTATCTCCTTGTATGGTCACTTCGGGACGACGCTGTGAAGCGGCATTGATTACAAAGAAGTTGCCATTGGCAAGCTTTACGTTCGCTTCGAAAGAACAGGCAGCCTTTTCGTCTTCCACCACATTCCAGCCGGTAGCCTTACTTTGCAGTCCTAGCAAAGCTCCTTGAGCCAAGTCTACTTCGGCTTTCATTTTCTCATTTTCCAGCAGATACTTCTGCTGTGCTCCCAACCCCATACTGAGTAGCAGCATCGATACTATTATTGATATTTTCTTCATATTCATTGAGGGGGTTATACTATTTTTCCATAATTATTACAGCAGAAAGAGGAGCCAGTTCCACGGTTCCGCCGAAAGCCTTCTGTTCCGGTGATTCGGGAGTGGCATATACCAGACTTGCGTTATTATTCAACGCAGCGCTCACTTGCGAAGCACGATCGTTGCTCATATTGGCAACCACCACCGCACGCTTGCCGTTCTTGGCTACAAACACGGAATATTGCAGATTGTCTCCATTAACAGTCGCTCCATTGTGTTCGTCGAACGTAGCATTCCAGATGGCTTCGGCGTAGCGGTCACGTAACGCTTTCACCGAGGCGCCATATTCGGCAATGTGGGGATAATCAGCCAGATTGTTGCTGAAGAAGTTCAGGTCATACACAATGTTCATCCGGTTAAGCAACGCTTGGTTGATGCCGCGACGCGCATTGCGTGTTTCTACGCGCACCAACATCGGAGATGCGGAATTCATGTAACGGTTCTTGGCGTAGAAATTATCGCCGACGTTCACCATACATCCGTCATAAATGTCCTGCTGATGTTCTATGAAGTCTTGTCCCAAAGCTACTTTATCGCCACTGGAAGCCAGTGCTTTCGCCATCTCGGCATCCAGCTTCATCATACCGTTGATGGTAGGCTCGCCAAGGCGGTGGTTATGGCTACGGTCGAAGCACATAAAGGTTTTGCTGTTGTGGTTGTGGTCGTTGTTCATATATCCGTCGGCGGCACGAAGTGCAGGCAGTTTCAGCCATTCCGACTTCACCCATTGCTGGATGGCGGGGGCGTTGGGGCACAGGTTGTTAAAGTTGTAGGGCATGTTGAAGGGGTCTACCATCACATACTTTCTGAAGTTTTCACGGTAGCCCGGTGCATGGCGGTCTACGCTGGTCCAGTTGGTTTCGAGGACTATGCGCATGCCTTGTTCCTGACATTTGGCGATGGCGTCTTCCAAGCCCGGCACTTGGGTAACATGACCGTTTTCGCCTCTGTACCAGCCGCGTACCAAGAGTACATTTACACCACATTTGGCACTCTCACGGGCATAACGCAGCAAATCGTCGCCATTGCCGATGCTCATCTTCTGCCAGGTCAAGGGGCTTGCAAGCCATGCGGGAGTGGCTTTTTTCTGTACGGAAGCCAGTTGCACGCGGTCTTTGCGGTAGATGTTTACACCTTCGAGGGAGCTTCCTTTATAAGTTACGAACTGTATCGGGTCGAGGATGGCAGCGTTGCCCGGTTCGCAATAAACCACATGATTTGCCTTGAACTGGATACGTACCATTTCGCCGTCTATCTCGTCTTCGTAAGGATTCACGCTACGTATCTCGTAGCCGGGAATCAGTTCGAAAGAGGTAATGGTCATGTACTTCGGCATTTCGCGGTTATAGACCATGAAGCCTCTTTCGCGGTCGTTCACTTGCAGGAAAGACTTCTCAGGAAGCACATAGGTCGATGTAGGATAATCCACACCCCAATAACCATGTTGGTTGAAGAAATGTGGGAACAGGTCCCGTTGGTCGTTACGGGTACTATGATGGAGTGGTTGTGTTTTGTCGGGTATGGTAACTTCGCCTATGCAGGGCCAGGAGACGTACTCTATAGGATATATACTGTTATTGGTTACATTTCCGGAAAATTCAAGACCTTTGTCCGTCAGGCTGACTACTCCCTTGAAGGTAATATCTACTTCCTGAGCCATGAACTCGGACTTCATGCCTTTCCAAGTAAAGGTGATTTGGTTGCCTGCCTTTTCAATTGCAGGATTAGCTTGCTTGATGCCTTTCACCACATTGAACCGGCGGTCGGCATCGGTCATCTCAGGACCTTCCATAGGCAGGAGCAATTCAAAAGATTGTCCCAAAACCTCTCGTTTCATAATTTCCCATCCGGAATGCTTGTCGGTCATCCGTAGCAGCGCACCGCTTTCTGCATCGAAAACCACCTCGACGTTTTTGTTCTCCAACGTGAGGGTCTTCCCTGCCTCAGTAGCAAAGAGGGAAGTGCAGAATAGTAAGGCGCAAGCTAATAGAGCTTTTTTTCTCATAAAAGTAATTCTGTTTATTAGTTTTTGTATTAAGTAAATCTTGCAGAGATACGTTTGTCAGACACAGGTGTCCCTCCCGATAGACACCAGTGTTCAGCGTGATAAACACTGGTGTTTGGCATGATAGGCACAAGTGTCTGACGTGATAGACGCAAGTGGTCACATTGTAAGCTTCACCGAAGGAGCATAATTATATCGTGAGTTGGGCACATCTATAATGGCTCCCACACGGAAATAATATTCTTTTCCCTTCTTGAACTGATTGTCGCTCATCTCAAGAGTAAACTCACGGGTCGCTCCCTTGAAGGCTTCATTCACCGATGCCGTAGCACGGTCGTGGGAATACTGTACACCTACAATGAAATCGGTATGACCAAACAGGCCGACTTCACGGACGTTGTTATCTACCGTAGGGGTAATCTTGAACTTTGCCACAATCTTGTCACCTACCTTCTGAACCGTTACGTCGGAAACACGGATATAGGGCAGCACCTTAAAATCGAGCTTGTTAGCTCCCGACTTGATGCGGTAGTCCGTAAGCTTTTCGGGTTTCACGAAATTGCTTTCATTGAAATAAAAGTCATACACACCGGAGAACATCAGGTTGTTGGTGTATTCGCCGTTTACCTTGAAAATCATTCTTTGCTCTTCGGGATTCTCAAAGCCGTGCTCCATAAAGATGATGTTGCTACCGTTGCTGATATCCTGCTGAATCAGATCGCCCGTCTCTATATCCCGGACCTCACCGCTGATGGAAGCATCCGGACCATCGTAATTATCCAGTTCACAAGACGTAAATGCAAAAGCCGTAAATGCAGCCAGTGCCATAAAGCGAATAGTATTTATTGTTTTCATGATTACTCTGTATAAAAATTAATAGTTAGGATTCTGAATCAAAGAGTTTCCTGCTATGCCCGGAATAAACCGGTAGTAAGCTTTCTCTTCAAAATGTCTCTGTATGTTTCCGGTTTCGATGGAAGCGCGTACAAAGATATACTTCTTAGTACCGGTAGTAAAGTCGAGCATCGGCACCAATCCGCCACGGTTGTGAGCACCATCGAAGAAAGTGTGCAGTTCGCGTCTGCGGTAGTAATCCCATACAGAATTGTATTCCAAGGCAAACTCAGCCTGACGTTCGTGACGTACCATTTCCGGTGAGCATTCCAGATCGTCCATGAAGCCGGCACGGTGGTGTACCTTGTTCAGCGCTTCTTTGGCAGTGATACAGTCCGGTGCATCGGGCAGACCGCTTTCGGCTACGGCTTCGGCATAGTTCATCAAGACTTCAGCGTAGCGCAGGTCAACGAAAGGAGTCGTTACCTGGTCCCAAGTCTGATCGCCTGTACCTTTGAGATATTTCTTCAACAAGAATCCGGTACGTGTACCGTTGGCACGGTTGTTTACCCAGCCGGAGAACTGGCCTTCGCTGGCATTGCCTTTACCATAATAAACTGTTCCGTTAAATTCGTACGGATCGTTTGCCATCCACATGGCGCTGCCGTCTTCACGTACCAATCCGCCTTGGATAAGGATGGTCTGACCGCCCCACTCCGTACCGGGCAGGATAACCGAAGCATAGAGACGAGGGTCACGGTTGGCAAAGATTTCCGATAGGTTGTCGTACTTCTTGTAGTTACGCTTTTGGTAAGGATTGTACGAAGCATAGTCCTCGTCACCGTCGGTAGTGGTCACCAAAGGCTTGTTGTAGATAGCTGTTTTGGTTATCGGGTCCATATAGGCGTATGCTTCTACGATATCCAATGTAGGATTACAGCGACCGCCGTACTCGTTGGAGAGTTGGTTGGGTTCGTGCCACTTGCCCATATTATGTGCAATGCCCGGATAAACGTAATCTCTCAGGAAGATGACTTCGGAGATGCCTTTACCGGCTGTGAAGAGTTTGCCATAATTCTCTATTACGTTTTCTACACTGGCAGGGTTCTCGCCATAGAGGGCAAACTTGCCGCTTTTGATTACTTCGGCCGATGCGTTGATACACTCCTGATAGAAGAATTCAACGTCTGCTTGCGTAAATCCGCCTACCAACTTCTCATCTACCGCCACGCCTGTGAGTGCGGCTCCGTCTCTGTTCCAGAACTTGCCTACCGAAGCGGCAAAAAGAGCGATCCTTGATTTCAACGCGTAAGCAGTCCACTTATTGGCACGTTCCTGAGTAGTGGCATCGGGCAGGGTCTTGGCAGCCTCATCGCACATGCGCAGGGCGAACTTCCAAGTCTCTACTTCGGTACTTCTTGGTACTTTCACGGCTTCATAGTCGCCATTGAAATCTTGGGCGTTCTCTATAATAGGCACACCGCCATAACGTTTTGCCAACGCATAGTAAGCGTATGCCATCATGAAGTGATACTCACCTTTCACCTGGTCGATGGTAGCAGGATTACTGGGCTTCATCAAGGGGATATTATCTTTCAACTCATTGAAACCACGGATATATTTATAAAGCATATCCCAGTTCTGATATCTGTTCGTCTCTCCGATGAAGTCTCCCCACTCCGAATGCACAGCCTCGGGGCCGGACATCATGTTCGTCTTTCCACCGTCGCAACGGCCTATATTGAATCCATCCGTATTATCTTTCGTAAAGTCAAAGCGGAAGTCCTCGATAGGAAGATTGTAATAGTGAGTCGCCATATAGGAGTTGATACCTCCATCGGTTGACAAAAGGGCGTCACCTGTGATACGGTCTTTCGGTTCTATATCCAGAAAGTCGCTGCAAGAGCAGCACAGCATAGTTGCTGCTACCGCCAATATCGAATATTTATTTGTCTTCTTCATCGTCTTATTAGAAATTAATGTTTAAACCAAAGTTATACGATTTCTGCAAAGGATAGGCAAATCCGTTGCCGTCGGAGATTTCAGGGTCAAACTCTTTCAGGTCCTTGTTGCAGAATACAAACGGGTTTGTCATGTTGACGTAAGCTCTGACTTTGGAAAGTCCGAAACGTTTCAAGTACTTCGCCGGAATGGTATAACCCACTTCGATGTTCTTCAGACGGAGGTAAGAAGCGTTCACTCTTTGTATCTCGGTTTCCAGACGGTTGGCGCCATTGTCAGCATCATCCTTACGGGTTGCCGGGAAACGTCCGGGAATCCACTTGCTGTCCGGGTTATAGACATCTTCCAAATGCCATCTGTCATAGTACATGGCAGGTGAGTTGGAAGCATCGAGTGCCAGCACATTACCCAGGATTTCATTGTATTTGGCTGTATATTTGCAAGCACCTGCCCACAACATATTTATATCAAAGCCTTTCCATTCAGCATCCATCGAGATACCGAAAGTCATTTTCGGATCGCCCGTCCAGAAGATAGGCATCATATCATTGCCATTGATAATACCGTCACCATTGACGTCGAGGTGTCTGTAGTCACCCGGCAGGGTCTTGGTATTGCCGTGCGCGCCGGTTTCCATATACGGATTGTTGCGTATCTGCTCGTAGCTGGTATAACGGCCGTCCAACTGATACCCCCATCCGATGCCGTGGTATCTGTCCACCGAACCATTCTTCCAACGATCCCAGCTGCTGCGGAAAGGTGCCCGTTCCTGGTAAGTAGTCATGGAGCGGCTGAAGTTCATATTGGCCGAAACACCGTAAGAAACCTCACCCACACGGTTGCGGTGTCCGATGGTCATTTCAAAACCTTCTGTACGGTCGCTGTTCAGATTCTCTTCGGGCAAGGTAGCTCCAAAGGTGTTAGGAAGTGCTTGCAAGCGTCTTGCCAGCAATCCGTCGCGGTCTCTCCGATAGATGTCGGCAGAGAAATCCAACAAACCGTTCCACAGAGAAACATCTATACCTATATCGGTCATTTCAGTAGTTACCCATGTCAGGTAGCTGTTCACCAAACCCGAGCTTGCATAACCGTTCGTATAAGAACCGCCACCGAGTACATAACCATTATAAGCCTTGTATGCAGGGATATACTGGAACGGAGCACCTGCATCCTCACCTGAACGTCCCCATGATCCGCGAATCTTCAAGTTGGTGATAAATGGAAGGTTCTCTGAAATAAACGACTCTTCGGACAATCTCCAACCTCCCGACACTACCGGGAAGAATCCCCAGCGTTGATCCGGGTGGTAACGGTATGAACCATCTTGTCTGAAAGCAAACTCAATCAGATATTTGCTCTTATAATCGTAGTTGAAACGTCCTACTATAGATACAAATGATATTTCGCCGGTATTACCACGTCCCACCATCTTGGCTTCGGGAGCACGGTCAATGTTATCGGTCGTAAAGAAATCTCCGTCATAGTAACGCTTGGCTCCCAAATAACGGCTGTTCTCCTGGCGAGTCTCAAATACGGCAACCGCACTAACATTATGCGCCTTTGCAAAAGTATTCTTGTAGTTAACAGACCCTTGGAAGTTAAAGCGCTGTGTCAGCCAGTTTTCTTCCTCGATGCTGGGGTCGTTGAACATAGTGAAAGGCTCATACTTGTCGTCAGACGCAGAATAAAGATAACCGGTAGCTTTCTTCTGTACCTTCGTCTTCACTGTAGTTTTAGAATCGAAAGAGGCTTGTGCTTTCAAAGAAAGCCCTTTTATCTTAGGAATATCGTATGTAATGGACAACGTTCCCTGGAAGAACTGGTCTCTCCATTCGCTATAACCCACTTGCTCTCTCTGGGCAAACTGCACCGGATTATCATTCAATGACCGCGGACGGTTAAAATAAAGCGGATTATTATTGGCATACACTGTTTCCGAAGGAATAATACCGTGCGCCGCCTTGTTCAGGTAGTAGAACGCATCGTCCCATGTACCCGGTTGCTTACGCATATCGGTATATCCTGATAAATTCAGGTTCACTTTCAGATTCTCATTGATCTGGTATTGAGTTCCGTTGCGCAAAGAGTATTTGTGATAACCAATGTCACCACTACGAAGCAGACCATTATCCGTCATATACCCGATATTGGTGTAAGAAGATACTTTCTCGCCACCACCCTCGATACCGAAATTGTAGGCCTGCTGGAACGCAGACGGCTTGAAAACTTCATCATACCAGTTTACAGTGGGAAGTGCCTGTGCCTTCAGCAGTTCTTCTCTTGAAGAGAAATAAGGAGAACGGCCTGAGTTTACTTCATTCTCATTTCTGATTTCCCAATACTGGGCTGAGTTCAACATATCCGTGTGTGTAGTCGGCTTGGAGAAGCCCCAGTTGGTATTCAGGAAGAACTTTGTAGGACCTTTCTTACCGGTCTTCGTAGTTACAATGATGGCACCGTTACTTGAGTTGATACCATAAATAGCAGCCGAAGCGTCTTTCAGCACGGTGATACTCTCGATATCTTCCGGATTCAACTTCTGAAACTCGGTAGTCTCGTTGCGCACCACACCGTCAATAACAATCATCGGCGTACCCATACCGCGGATATCGATCTTCGTATCGAAACCACCAGGCATACCGTTGTTCTGGCGGATTCTTAAACCGGGAACCTTACCGGTCAATGCCACTGCCAAAGACGGAGTCTTGGTCGTAAGAATCTCTTCATTATTAATACTGGAGATAGCACCCGTCAAACTTGCCTTCTTCTGTGTGGCGTAACCTACGACTACAACGTCATCGAGAAGAACGTTATCGTCTTTCATCACGACCTTCATATCAGGTCTTGCAGGAAGTTCCTGAGTTTTCAATCCCACCATGGAGAAGACCAGTACAGCAGATTTAGGAGCATTTACGGAGAATTGACCGTCCACATTAGTAATGGCACCTTCGTCCGCTCCCTTAATTTTAACCAAGCAACCAATAATTGGTTCGCCCGACTCATCAGTTACAACGCCCGAGGCTTTAACCTGAGCATAAAGTCCACTCTGCCCGAAAGCAGGAGCCATAAATAAAAGCATAACCAGCAAAATCAGACTCATGGCCTTCTTTTGACTAAACGATGCTATAAAGTTTTCTTTTCCCATATTACAGATGGTTAAAAAGGTTAACAACTAAAATTATTATTATTCATAAATAAAGAATCTATTGAGGTAGAGAGAAGATGTTCTTTACGAAATCGTCTCTTTAATACTAAATTCATCAAAGCATTTACATTATTATATATATTCTGCCCTCCTTTCCTTTTTTCGAGATTCACAATACTCCGGGAAACTTTCAGAGAGAAAGAAATCTGCGATTCTGAAAAGTGCCCGTATATCATAGTATATCCGATGTTTTGTTTCATGTTTAATAGTTCAATTGACTATTGCAAATATAGCCCGGGGGGCTTTCTTTAGCGCTGCCTCAATTAATGAGTTTTGGTATTATTTTAATCACTATGTGTCTGTTTTGAATTACTTTCCGACCAAAAAACCGTGAATTAACCAATGTTGGTACTATTTTAATCATAAGCTTTTTTTTAGCGGTTATTATGGTAGCAAGCTTCACCTTTTAGTTACTTTTGCGGACAACTATCAAAATTTAAACCATCAAAACATCCAAAAAACAATGAAAAAGAAATGGCATCACTTCTTTACGCTTTCCCTAAGTATTCTCTTGGGGACATCCTGTACTCAAGTCACTAATCCGGACTTGACTGATTCAGTAGATCCTTATATAGGTTCCGGTGGACACGGACATGTCTTCGTTGGAGCCAATGTACCCTTCGGCGCCATCCAGGCCGGTCCGCAGAACATACACAAAGGTTGGGATTGGTGTTCGGGGTACCATTACTCGGACAGCATCATCATCGGCTTTGCTCATACACACCTCAGCGGAACAGGATGCACCGACTTAGGCGACGTGCTTATCATGCCTTTCACCGGGGAAGTGCGTACCCGCCGGGGTGAACAGGACAACATCGAGAATTCCTGTTCTTCTTATTATAATCACAAGAACGAAACCGTCTCTCCCGGCTACTACTCGCTGCTGATGGACAACGGTATCAAAGAGGAAATGACCACTACCACCCGCACAGCCATCCATCGCATTACATATCCGCAAGGCGCCGATCACCGATTACTCATCAACCTTCAGGAAGGTAACGGGGATAGAGCTGTGAATACTTACCTGAAGCAGATAGACGAATATACCGTGGAAGGTCACCGCATCTCGGAAGGCTGGACCCGGCATCATGTCTATTTCACACTGAAGTCTAATCAGCCCATACTATCCGTAACACTTTTCGATGGTGACAATGCCAAAGAAGGAAAGGCTATTCAGTGTGCAGGCGCAAAAGGAGTGGCAACCTTCGGAGAGGCAGAGCAAGTAATGCTCAAAGTAGCCATCTCCTCCGTAAGTTGCGCCAATGCCGCAGCCAATATGACTGCCGAATTGCCCGAATGGGATTTTGAAAAGACACGCCAAGACGCCTTAGCCCAGTGGAACGATCAGTTGAAAGTAATCGGCATCGAAAGTACCGACCCGGTGATAAAGAAGATATTCTATACCTCTATGTACCACACGATCATTGCACCTGTAACCTATTGCGACGTCAATGGAGAATTCAGAGGACACAACGATTCCATCATTAAAGGCGACTGGAAGAATTATTCTACCTTCTCATTATGGGATACTTACAGAGCACTGCATCCGCTTTTCACGCTTACCCGCCAGGATGTGCTGCCGGACATGATAAACTCTATGCTTTCTATTCACGAGCAACAATCCAAACTCCCCATCTGGCCTTTAGTAGGAGGCGAAACCA
>OHES01001322.1_pt1 | contig 11276 bp, 9 predicted proteins | sample 1567371 | NCBI WGS metagenome assembly OHES01 (sample SAMEA3879533, study PRJEB24766) | human gut metagenome | biome: human-associated habitat; feature: feces | place: USA | collected 1985/1987 | reverse complement strand
AAATGGATGATACCTTTGGCTTTTGGGCATTGTACACCATATGCATACACATGGCTCATCACATCATGGCGTACGATTCTTTCACGTTCTTTCGCCACTTCATAGTTGATAGTATCTTTATTCTCAATCAATTCATCCAATTGTTCCTGGGTGATATCCAATCCTAATTCTTTTTCGCTTTCCGCTAAAGCAATCCATAGCTTACGCCATGTTTTAAATTTCTTATCCTGTGAGAATATTTGCTGCATCTCTTTGCTAGCATAGCGCTGTCCCAGCGGGCTTTCATATCGATCGTACATATAAGCTCCTTTCCATTCATCTATTTAAGTAATTTTTTAAGCGATATGCAGACGTTTACATACTTCCTGATAGGCATCTTCCACATTTCCTAAATCACGGCGGAAACGGTCCTTATCTAAATGTTCATGGCTATGCATATCCCATAATCTGCATGTATCTGGGGAAATTTCATCCGCTAATACAATAGTATCATGAAATTTACCAAATTCTATTTTAAAATCAATCAATTCGATATCGGCTTTCGCAAAGATATCCTTTAATGTGTTGTTGATTTTAAATGCCATATCAGTAATAGTATCGATTTCTTCACGTGTTGCAATACCAATAGCAATTGCCATATAGCTGTTGATCATAGGATCACCAAGCTCATCATTTTTATAACTGAATTCTAAGATCGGGCTCTTGATTTCCGTGCCTTCTTCCAGGCCTAAACGCTTCGCAAAACTACCAGCCACCTTATTACGTACGATGACCTCTAAAGGGATGATATCCACTTTTTTCACCAAGGTCTTGCGATCATCTAATTCCTTGATCAGATGGGTTGGAATTCCTTGCTCTTCCAACTTCTGAAACAAAAAATTTGTTATGCGATTATTCATACTGCCTTTTCCTTGAATCGTACCTTTTTTTAAACCATTAAATGCTGTTGCATCATCTTTATAATCTACAATAACAGCATCAGCATCTTCTGTGGTAAAAACTTTCTTTGCTTTTCCTTCGTAAAGCTGTTCTAATTTTTTCATACGTTCACACCTGTCCTTTTTCTTAAATTTCATTCACTCGATCTGGGATTATCGGCACATCCCGCAGATAGATTATAATACAAGGCAGAGGGAAAATCAATATTCCCTCTGCCTTGTATTTCCTGTGGCTTATTATTTATTTCTCAACAGATAAATAAGATGTTCTTATATATTGTGCTTTATTTATCACTTTTCGCAATTTTTGTTCTGATTTTTTTTGCACATTTTCTCACTTTGCTGCAAGCGGTTTTTTCAGCAGAACGATTCCAAGCATTGCCACGACAGAACCTGCCGCAACGGCAGCCAGAAACAGCAGCGGATCGGAAGCTGCAAACGGGATTGCCCCCTCTGTGATAAAGGAAAGTCCCATAATGAAATTCGTTGCCACTGTCTGCTGTTCACTCTTTGTAAACCGGTTTTTAAAAAACAGTGTCGCCAGAGCAATTCCGATCGGCGGAACCATACCTCCAAGCGCTGCTCCGAGCAGGACTCTGCTGGATTCTCCCATACTTGCCAGCACCTGATTCAGCCACTCATTGAACGCTCCGACCGGCGGATTGACCACAAATACCATAAGGGCTCCCATTGCCGCGATTCCCAAAAACGGATACAAAAGCATCGGCTTTGTTCCCTCCAGCGCTTTTGGAAGCTTTTCCAGAATTTTCTTTAAACCGAGCATGATCAGTCCTGCCGCAAAACCTGCGATCAGTGCGCCAAAGAAACCAGAAGACACCCAGCCGGCCTCCTCTGCAGCCATTGTCATACCGCTTTTTGCCAGAAGACCTCCTACGATTCCGGGCATCAATGCCGGTCTGTCCGCAATCGCCATGGCGATATATCCTGCCAGAATCGGGAACATCATTCGCCTTGTTTTCCAGGCTTTCCGCCGCCATATATGTGTGGGCAATCCCTGTGGGACATGCAGTAACTGCCAGTACCCGGTATCCCTCTTCCGGCTGCTCCTGATCCTGCTCCTGCTTTTCTTCTCCGTACTCTTCAGGAAATTTCTTTCTCTCCGCCTCATCAATGTGTGCCAGAAATTCTGTTACATCCGCTGCATCCAGCAGATTTGTCCGAAATTCGTCATCCATTAAAAGCATGGAAAGACGGCTGAGTACTTCCAGATGCACATTCTCTTCTGTATTCGGTGCTGCGATCAAAAAAAATCATATGTACCGGCTGTCCGTCCAGTGCATCATAATCCACACCCTGAGGAACCAGCATCGTAGCAAGACCCGGTGCACTGACGGCATCTGTCTTTGCATGAGGAATGGCAATTCCCTCTCCGATCCCTGTCGTTCCTTCCTCTTCTCTCTTTAACACCCCTTCTTTATAACGCTGCAGATCGTTGATATTTCCGCCTTTTGCCATCAGTTCTACCATCTGATCAATGGCCTGTCCCTTACTTTCGGGTGTTCTGGAAAGCTCCACACTTTCTCTCTTCAAAAGATCTGTGATTTTCATACCTTTTCTTCCCCTTTCAAATCTGATATTCGCTGTACGGTCTGTCCAGCAGTTTTACAATATCCTCTCTGGATGCTAGCCAGGACTGAAATGCCGTCGCACTTCCCGCTGCTGTTCCAAGCTCCAGTGCGCGCTCATAAGAGCCAGTATTGAGATATCCCGCCAGAAATCCTGCCACCATAGAATCTCCGGCACCGACAGAATTTACAACCGTGCCATTGTGCGGCTGCTTTTTGTATATCTCACCGTCTTCTGTCACAAGGATCGCTCCGTCTTTTGCCATGGAAACCAGTACATTTCTTGCCCCTCTTTCCTGTAGCTTTTTTGCATGAGCGATGATCTCTTCTTCTGTAGTAAGCGTCGTCTGGAACATTTCTCCAAGTTCATGATTGTTCGGCTTGATCAAAAACGGATGATATTTCAATACATTCAACAGCAGATCTTTTGTAGCATCTACCACAACTTTGACATCCTTATCTTTCAAACACATCAGAATCCATTCATAAATATTCTCCGGCAGAGTCGACGGAATACTGCCCGCCAGAACCAGTACATCTCCTGCCTTCAAGGATTTCAGCTTCTCAAACAACTTCTGGATCGCCGTTTCCGTAATCTTCGGTCCCTGTCCGTTGATCTCTGTCTCCTGTCCTGCATTGATCTTGACATTGATCCTTGTCTGCCCGTCTGCAAGCGGTATAAAATCTGTCTTTGCGCCAAACTCCAGGAGCATCTCCTGCAATGCTTTTCCTGTAAATCCCGCAGTAAATCCAAATGCTGTACTCTCCAGACCCAGATTGGAAAGGATCACAGAAACATTGACTCCTTTTCCTCCCGGATAAACTGCTTCACTTGTTGTCCGGTTGATTTCTCCCGGCACCAGCTGTTCTGCCTGTACCACATAGTCTAATGATGGATTGAATGTCACTGTATAAATCATGATTCTGCCTCCTCTATATTACTGCATGTTTGAAATACTGGATCACTGATATGATCCGTAATGATCTGTGCATCTTCAAACCTCGCAAATGTGACGGATGATACATGACCGAATTTGCTCGAATCTGCCAGAACATATGCCTCTCTGCATCTCTTCATTGTAGCTTCTTTTACCAGTGCTTCGCTGATATCCGGTGTCGTATACCCTTTCTCCAGATGAATTCCATTCGTGCCAAAGAAGCCTTTTGTAAAGTTATACTTATTCAGCCACTCTACCGCAGCTCCTCCGACTAAAGCCTGTGTATCCTCTTTCAGCTCGCCTCCCGGCAAAAACACCCGGCAGCCTTTTTCTGCCAGACACTTTGCATGCAGAATTCCATTCGTCACATACACGGCCTCTCTCTCTGAAATCGCCTCTGCCAATGACGCTGTGCTCGTTCCTGCATCGATATAAACAAAATCCTCCTGACCGATCAGAGCCGCTGCCAGCTTTGCAATACTGCGTTTTTCCTCTACATACAGCCCCTCTCTTTCTGAAACCTTTGCATCCTTTGTCGTATATGCTCCATTCAGTACAGTTGCTCCCCCGTGGACTTTCAACAAGGCTCCTCTTTTATGAAGCTGTGTCAGGTCTCTTCTGATCGTAGACTCTGAAGTATCCAGAAGTTCTGTCAACTCTGTCACAGTCACTGTTTTTTTTTCGTTTACGATCTTAAGAATTTCGCGAAACCGCTCTTCTGCCAGCATTTCCCTCACCCTTTCTTTCATTTTCAATCATTTTCGTTTCCTTTATCCTTATAATATAATCATTTTCAGTCAAAGTCAATCATATCAATTCAAAAAAAGTATCCAAATCTGATCGCTCTGATTTGGATACTTTTACTAAATACTCTATATGTGACTTCTCCGGTACTGTTGTTTCCACTTGTCTGTCAGCTGCTCTGACATCTCCATCTGGATTCCTTCCCGGATTTCTTTCATCTCGCTGCGCAGCTCTGTATTGATCTCCGCATAGGTGTCATTTTTCGTAAGAAGGATATGATATTCCTCCATCGACATATACTTATAAGACGCATACAAATACGGCTTTAACAACTTTGGATCTTCGCAGATCTGATACGCCCTGTCATACATCCGTGCCGCCTGCTGATAGAGGAACATTCTTCCATAGGCAGACCCCAGACTTGCATAGATCTTTCCATAAAACTTGGGATCTGTATTCTCATCCTCCCCTTCATTTAAGATTGCCTGATACACAAGGATCGCTTCTTCCACTTCTCCACTTTCCAGAAGATTGTCTCCTTTGTATTTCTGCCGCTCAATGTCCTTCTGGTTTTTGAGCCGCTCCAGAACATTCTGGATTCGGATCATCTCCGCTTCCTTGTAGATTCCGGAACTCTTCAAAATCGTGAGTACAAATTTTTCCACACTTCCCCGCATCCGGATCACATCCCGAAGCTGGTCTGCAAGCTCCCTTTTCCCGATGTCCTCTTCCAGCCATCCGCACAGCTGCTCGTTCATAATCGTATAATCGATCAGGTAGAGATTATTGCAGAGATAATAGCACAGCTCTTCCATTGTAAATATCTTACAGTGGATCCTCGTAATTTCATACGGATGGGCCGCATGCTGATCATGACATAGAATTAAACTTCCCATCATTTCCTCCTAAATGTATAATCTTCTCTTCCTGAAAATCGGTCGGCGGGAAAAACTCTCCGAATCCTACATCCCGCACCGTGATCTTACATGTTTTTTCATCTAAAAATAACGTCTCGATCTGAAGCCGCATGGAATACTCGCCTCTCTTGGGAAGCCTTCCAAGCGGGATCACCTCCGTCTTTAACGTACCCTGTACCAGAGACTCAATATGAAGCTCGATATCTTCTGTATCCTCTAAAAGCACTTCCCACTGATTGTTGGATTCATACCAGTGCGATCCCCAGGATACGATCGGATACCACATCTCCTGTCCATTCACCCGCATATTCACAGTGATCTGATCTGTCAGCTTGTCTTCGGAAAGATAAACCGGATCCTCAATGTGCATAAACATCTTGCGGTATGCGGTATAACAGGCACCCTTGCTGTACAGATTGTTTCCGATAAATGCTCTTCTTCCATTGCACAGGACTCTCAGAGAAGTCGGATACCAGTTATTCTCAAATCCCTCTCCTGTCAGAAAGACCGAAGATACGATCCTCTTGTCAAACACGCCTTCAATAAACCGGCAGAATCTCATATCCGCATCTTTTGCCTTGTCCGCATTGAGCACCGGATACACGGCTGCCAGTTCTTTTATATGCGCACTTGCCACTTCGTCCACTGTCACAAAAATCGTCTTTCCGCCTCCAAGCCCCGGCTTCAGCCTTCTGAGCATATACGCTTTGATCTCATTTCTGTCACAGCAAAACAACGCCGCCTCATACTGCCAGAGTTCTTTTGGCTGATAAAACAGATAATTGCAGAAACTCTCTTTGTAATCCTGAATGAAAATATGCCGTTTATCAATATTCATCCGTACTGCGATTCCCCGCAACATCTGCGCCAGCTCTTCCGTCAGCTCCGGAACACTGAACACGATCCCGTTAATCTTCGGAAACGACTGCAGCGACAGTTCGATAAATTTAGCAAGCAGCCATACTGCTTCATAGGATTCTTCTCCAAATTCAATTTTTTCCCCTGCCAGGCTTTTATCCAGTAACCGGTTTACGGTGAATCCTTCTTTCAAGCTGGCCAGACGTTTTGCTTCTTTTCCGTATGCCCAGGTATCACGCAGCTTTCCGATGACCAGAGGGATCTGATAATTATCCGCATCTACTTCCATCGTCTCCGGCTCTGCCATTTCTTCATTATAAAAACTGATCTGACAGGTCTTTTCATTGATCTCGTAACCTATAATATTGCCTTGTCCCATAGGAGTCAGCCTCCTTAATACTGTTCAAACATATGCGCGGCGATTGCATCTTCCTGTGCATATGCTTTCATCTTTTCTTCTTTTTCACTGCCCTCTGAAAGTAAAATATCATTCAGTCGTCCATATCGCCCGGATTCTCCAAACACAGCATCCTTCATGCAGCACTCTTTATCACTTCGGTAAGTGTTGCCATCAATGGTCTCCTTGAAATAATATTTCAACCGCTCGTTGGAGAACAGCACAAATTTCTTCACATAGAGATTCTCATACATCGGCGTAAGCACCTCTGTAGCATAATCTACCGCCTCTGAATTTTCTTTCTGAAGCTGATAGTAGAGCATTACACGGCTTCCCTTCTGCCCTTTGTACTCGATCAGCGTCTTATCCCGAAGCTGCAGCTCAATGAGCCATTCCTTTTCGTATGCCAGAAAGAACGGGAAATAAATCTGCTTGCCGCACAGCTCCTGTAAGAATTTTTTCAGAGTCTTACGCACAGTCGTCGTATATTCTCTGGTGGAATAATATTTTAATACGGCGATCTTGCAGATGTCTATCGTTTCTTCACCCTTTTCATATTCCTTACAGATGATATCAATAATACTTCTGCTCATCCTGCGCTCTTCCACTACATATTCTCTGGACATATACGCCAGATATGCCTGCTGCAGTCTGAAATAAGCTCCCTCTTCATAATATTCTTCAAAGATCGGAACCTCTCCGAACAACTCTTCCGAGAACAACATCTGTGTGATGATCCTCTCCGCCAGCTTCTGAGTATGTACTTCATACTCTCTTGCTTCTCTCCAGAGCAGTTTCATGTCTGTAGTCGCTCCGCAGTAGTAATTCGCAAGATACGTCAGAATCACTCTGTCAAACTGCTTTCTTTTAAACATCTCAAAACACACGTAGGTAAGGAAATCATCACATTCATAATTGTTTTCACGGATCGTACGGCTGCACAGTCCCATGATCTCTTCTTCCCCGTAATTTTCAATGCCATACTTTCGCACAGACTCAAGAGAAAGCTCTTCTACCTTCTCCTCCTGACGGTTCTGCTTCAGACTGTTCATATACCGCTTGCAGATATCCATGTAACGAAGCTCATAGAACAGGCGCTTGCTTTCATATGGAATAGAATCTGTATAATGTCTTCCATCCTTGCTTTCCCACACAAGCCGGTCTGTCTTTGCATATAAAAATACCCTTGCTCCTTTGTCCGTATACGGCGCCTTCTGCGTGATCGTTCCATCCTCTGCGATCACATGAATAAATTTCATATTCGGTACCTTTGTTGTGATCTCATAAGCATGGCAGATATCATACAGTGCTTTGATCTGCTCTGCTTCCATAGAATCTTCTGTCAGAAAACGCTTGTATATAATGCGGAGCATGGGATCAATATTTCTGCGCTCCAGCTGATTCCACGCAAACGCTTCCATCTCATCTCTGTAATGCGCATAAATCTCACTGGATTCATCCTCATAAGTAATCAGGTTTGAATACAAAAGCGCCCGTTTATGGAAATCCAGATTATTTCCATGCATAAAGTAAAGATACACGGAACGCGGCAGTGCTTTATTGACTCTGCCAGGCTGGATCGCAGCCATATAAAACTCATACAGCTGTGCAATCTTTAATTCCGACTCCACTGCTTTTTCATACCATTTAAAAAAGCAGTTTTCCATGTAGCTTCCCTTGATCAGAAGTGTACAGATTGCAGTCAGGATCATGGACTCTTCATACATCCCGTAGGAAAGCACCAGAGTCTCATAAAGATAGCGGTCAAAGCTTTTCAGCTGACTTGCCAGATTGGCTGTATATAATGCCAGTTCCTTTGTCATCAGTTTGTGCTTGGCTGCAAAATACAACACCCGCACTTCAAAAATACCCAGTTTTTTCAAGGAAGAACTCTTCTCACGGAAACACCGGAAGGCTTCCAGATAAAACCAGATACTGCGCGTCTTTTCCTCATAGAAGTGATGCTCCAAAGCTCTGAGACGTTCACTGATGATCTTGTACTCAGAATCTACATTCACCAACATACAGAGGATCTTCCAGCTGTCGGGATGCTTCATATAGGATTTTGAAAGCTCTTCTGCCACTCTGCGTGTCCCGATCGAATCATTGGAAAGCAGCGTGGTCAGATACAAATAATAGGAACTGATCTCTACATTTTTTCCGATTGCAAACCGGTTGTAATTGTAAGATTCCAGAATCCATTTTGCCTCTTCAAACCGTTTGCCCAAAAGACAGATATGTGCATGTACCAGAAGATACATCTCATTGTCCTCATCCAGACTCCGCAAATGCTCGATCTTCTTTAAGGACTCCTCGCACCAGGTGTTCAGATCCAGCTTGCCGCTCTCATAAACAAGACAGCGCTTTAAAATACTTGCAAACTCTTTATCCCGCTCCCGTCTCTCTTCCTCTCTGCAGACATCCTTCTCCACCACGATCTCATAGGTCAGTATCTCATACGGGGACTCCAGGATGATTTGCCCGAAGTTGCTTCCCTGATGAAGCTTTGTATAATCAATGATATATTCCAGCCGGTACGCATTCCCGATAAACTCCTCCGTAGTAACCTTGGTATGCTCCACACTTAAAAATTCGCCTTCGGTACGTACATCAATGGTCAGATATCCCCACGTATTCTTCTTGATTGTAAAGGTGTCTTTTCTGGATTCCCGAAGAGAAATAAATGCCCTGCTCTCCTCTTCCAGCGTCAGAAAAATCTTCTCTTTCTGCTTGCAGCCCACCAAAAACTCTTCCAACGCCTGCTGATCCAGCTCCCATTTTCTCATATTGTCATACAATGCCTGAATCCGCTTATCCTCATACTTCAGGATCTCATAAAAATCTCTGGAACGGAACAGCTTTTCTGCCTCCGCCGGATCCCGAAAAGACAGCTTCTTAAAATCTTCCAGACTCTGTACTTTTCCATAAGTTGTCATTACAAACGGCTTTTCAATAATGGCAGTAAATGCCACCTCATACTCTCCGCCATTGCACACAATGGTAAATTTTCCGTGTTCCACATGTCCCGGAACCAGGCCGGATCCGTCATATGTATAAGAGATGTTCACCGGATTCCCATCAAATCCCTGCTCCTCACAGCGTACCCGAAAAGACGATGGATAAACCAGTCCACGGATCGTCCCCTCTCCCTGATTCTGAAGAGAAAAGCTTCCTTTGTACATCTCGCCTTCTCCGACACGCATGATGATCCGCGTCTCCGGGAAAATAATCTCCGGCTGTGGAATATGAAAATCTCCTTTTGAAAGGCGTTTAATTTTATTCTTCAAATTCGTCACCTGCTCATTCTTCTTACGTTGCATTTTTTTGTAAACACACTATAATAAAGTATTATAACATCAACACTGTATTTCTTGCAACGGTGGAATCAAAGAATTTAAAAGGGGATTGTATACATGAATACAAAACTGGAATTTCACGGAAGTGATATTGAAAAAGTGTGCGAACACTACGGATTAAAAAAAGATGATATTGTCAATTTTGGTGCTAACGTAAATCCGCTCGGACTTTCCGAACAGGTAAAAAAAGCTCTTGCAGCTCATCTGGATCTGCTCTCTTCCTACCCGGATCGGAGCTATACCAGTCTTAGAAACATACTCTCCACATACTGTCAGATTCCTGAAGACTTTATCCTGCCGGGCAATGGTTCCAGTGAACTGATTTCCCTGCTGATCGAGGAACGCCGTCCAAAGCATACTATGATCCTTGGACCCACTTATTCCGAATACTCCAGAGAACTTGGATTTTCAGACAGCACGATCGACTGCTTTTATCTGAAACCGGAACAGGATTTCCAATTGTCTGTAGAGGGACTGTGTCTGGCGCTGGCTAAAAAGCAGATTGATTTTCTTATTTTATGCAATCCGAACAATCCGACTTCTTCCGCAATTTTTCATCCGGAGCTGATAAAGCTGCTGGAGTTTTGTCAGGATCACAACATCTTTGTGATGATCGATGAAACGTACGTGGAGTTTGCACCTGATGTAGATGCCGTCACCGCAGTTCCTTTGACCCAAAATTTCCAGAACCTGATGGTACTGCGTGGTGTTTCCAAATTTTTTGCCGCTCCTGGTATGCGGTTCGGGTACGGTATCACCGGAAATGCTGAATTTCTCAAAAAATTGAAGAGCAAACAGATTCCATGGTCATTAAACAGCCTTGGCGCATTTGCCGGCGAACTTTTGTTTCAGGACAAAGAGTATATAAAAAAGACACGCAATTTGATACTTTCCGAGCGTGAATACATGTATACAAAATTGCGTGAACTTCCTTTTTTCTATGTTTATCCGGCTTATGCCAACTTTTTGCTGGTACAGATCCAAAAAGATGGACTGACTTCATCTGACGTATTTGAAGCCTGTATCCGGGAAGGACTGATGATCCGGGACTGTTCTTCCTTCACCGGATTAGAGGGAGAATTTGTCCGCTTCTGCATCATGGATCCAGAAGATAATCGAAGACTACTGACAGTGTTTCAAAAAATTTCACAATCAGCCCGAAAACAAGTATGATTTATATACAGAGAACTTCCACCATGAAAGAAAGCAACATTCCATGTCAACCAAACATGAAATGTTGCTTTTTCTTGTATATCAATTCACTCTTTCCAGTATTTTTCTAAATATTGATTTGCATCCGTATCTGAGAGCTTAAACTTCTCCTTCAATCGAAACAAAACATGTTCTTTCGTTTCTCCCATTTCCTGTAGAAATTCCTCCTCTGTCTCTGCATTGATAAATTGCATCCAACTTAGCAGTTCTGTCTCCGGATACTGGTGCTTTGCCAGCTTCGGCAATTCCAATACATGCAATTCCAGCTTGTCACTGTACTTGATATGCCGGCTGTCCTCCCATAAGTGAAACCGGGAATAGAATGCATCC
>OHES01001298.1_pt1 | contig 11475 bp, 7 predicted proteins | sample 1567371 | NCBI WGS metagenome assembly OHES01 (sample SAMEA3879533, study PRJEB24766) | human gut metagenome | biome: human-associated habitat; feature: feces | place: USA | collected 1985/1987 | reverse complement strand
CACGTACACCTCCTAGACCTTTTCCTTGACATTCTTACCTAACAAACCACTTGGTTTGATGATTAAAATGACAATCAGAATCAAATATACAACGGCATCTTTTATCATCGAGAAACCATAACCACTTGCCAAGGTTTCCAAGATACCGATAGCTTCTCCACCAAGCATAGCGCCCGGAATAATGCCGATACCACCAAAGACAGCCGCGATGAAGGCTTTTAAGCCCGGAATCATTCCCATCAATGGGTCAATAGAATTATAATACATACCAATCATAACACCTGCAGCACCAGCTAAGGCACTACCTAAGGCAAAGGTAAAGGAAATGGTATTGTTTACATTGATACCCATTAAAGCTGCTGCATCCGGATCCGTAGATACCGCACGCATCGCTTTACCAATCTTTGTCTTCTTCACGATCAGCTGCAATGCAATCATCAATAAGATCGATGTCACAAAGATCAGAATCTGATGATTAGAAATCTGTAATCCTGCAAAGGTATATACCTCGCGTGGGAAGAAATCCGCTGGATATGTACGAATATTTGGTCCCATGAAGTACATCATGGCATATTCCAGAAACAAAGAAACACCGATAGCTGTAATCAGTGAAGTGATGCGTGATGCATGGCGTAGTGGTTTATAGGCAATCTTCTCAATCAAGACACCTGCCACCATACAGATCACCATAGCTAACAGCATGGTTGGAAAAAAGCCCAAGCCAAGTGATGTTGAGGCGAAGAATCCCACATAGGCACCCAGCATATAGATATCCCCATGGGCAAAGTTAATCAGTTTGATAATCCCGTAGACCATGGTATATCCCAGTGCAATCAGCGCAAAGATACTTCCGACGGATAATCCATTGATCAACTGTTGCAGAAATATTGTCATATTTATACCCCTTTCGTATACGAATTTACTCTTCTTAAAAACGTCAAATAAGGTGAAAGTGTTCTTTCACCTTATTTACGTGCTTCCATCATAGTCTTATTTGGTTACGTCTACGTTTTCAACAGAAGCCTGTTCTCCATCTTTTAATGATACTAATTTAATAGATTTGATAGGAGTGTGATCCTTATCCATAGAGAATGTTCCTGTTACACCAGTGAAGTCTTTGTATTCAGCAATTGCAGTATTTACTTTTTCAGGATCATCGGTTCCTGCTTTTTCAGTAGCTGCTTTAACGAAATAAGCCAAGTCATAACCTAATGCTGCAAATGTATCTGGTTCTTTACCATATTCATCTTTATAAGCTTTCAGGAAGTTACTGATCTTATCGTTGTTTTCTTTTAATGAGAAGTGTGTTGTGAAATATACATTGTTCAATGCTTTCGCACCGGCAACTTCTTTCAATTTAGGTGAGTCAAATCCATCAGGTCCTAAGATTGGTTTATCAATACCGTTTTCACGAGCCTGTTTGATGATCTGACTAGCTTCTTCATAATACCCTGGTACAAAGATAGCATCGAAATCTTTATTTTTGATTTTTGTCAAAATGGAAGTAAAGTCTTTATCACCCTTCTGATAATTTTCGGTACCAACAATTGTTCCACCTAATTCTTTGAATTTTGTTGTGAAGACTTTTGTCAGACCTTTTGCATAATCACTGGAGTTATCGGCATAAACGATAACTTTCTTAAAGCCTTTATCCATAGCAGCTTTCGCAACGGCATTTCCCTGGAAGGAATCAGAGTAACAGATCTTATAGCCATAAGACTGTACGGTTTTGCCATCTGCTTTAAAAGTTGCCATATCATCGGTAGCAGATGCTGAAATCGTTGGAATCTTACTTTCTTCTGCCATTGAGAAGGCCTGTTTTGTAAGTGATGAAATAGCTGGTCCTAAGATTACCGTATTCCCATCTTCTACTAAAGTGTTATATACCTGAGGCATTTCGGTATCATCTGTTTTGTTGTCCTTGATTTCAAGTTCAATCTTTTTCTTAGTACCACCGACATCAACACCGCCAGCTGCATTAATTTCCTTCACTGCCAGTTTGATACCTTCTACATGACTGGTACCATAAGTAGCTGCTGTACCAGACTGTTCATAATTGACACCCCATTTAAGTGTATCACCGCCGCCAGCACTTCCGGCATCCTCACTTCCACAACCTACAAGTGTTGTCAAAGTCATAGCGGAAACTGCTGCCATGGCCATTAATTTCTTAAATCCTTTTCCCATAACAATTCTCTCCTTTAACATTTTCCATATCCTCAAATTCATCGTTTTTGAAATTGATTATCCTTATTATACCTCAATGCAAACATTTTGCAAGCACTTTCTGCATTTTTTTTCATAATTTTCAGAAACATTTTAATTTTATTACAAGACATCTCATAAAACATCTCAACTCTTCCATAAATTGCCATTTCTTTTTCATATCATGATGGTTGAAAAACTTATGAATCCTGGTAATAAATAAGAATAAAGATAGTAAAAAGATGGGCATCGTTATACCATGCCCATCCATTTAGAATTAGACATAAAACGCAGTATTACGCTTCATTGTCAGTTTCTTTTTTACGTTTCATCATTACTACTACAGCACCTGCTCCAGCAATTAACATCGTGCCAGCCAGTAAGCCGGTATTCGTAGTATCACCAGTTTGTACTTCTTCTTCATCCTTCTTTGTTTCATCAGGTTTGTTAGTCTCTGGTTTTGTAGTTTCCCCTGGTTTTGATGGCTCAACTGGTTTTGTTGGATCATCTGGTTTTTCTGGGGTATCCGGTGTGTCCGGTGTATCTGGAGTATCTGGAGTATCTGGAGTGTCCGGTGTATCTGGAGTGTCCGGAGTATCTGGAGTATCCGGTGTGTCCGGTGTATCTGGTGTATCTGGTGTATCTGGAGTATCTGGATCATCTGGTTTTGGAGCTTCTGCGGCTTTCAAATCAGTAATTGCTTTTGTTAATGCGTTTTGAGCTTTTTCGATTTGCTCAGCAGATGCATCCTTATCATCCAATACCTTTTGTGCGTCAGCTAATGCTTTTTCAAAGATCGACCAGCTTTCTGCAGTATATTCGTCTTTATTGAATCCTGCAGCATCGTTCACAAGTTTTCTCAATGCTTCTTTTCCTGTTTCTGGGTTCACAGGAGGTACTTCATTGATTTCTTCCAAAGCATCTATAGCTTTTTGCAGATTTGCAATTGCTGTATTTATATCTTCAAGCGTTGCATCCTCATTCGCATCCACATCTTTCGCTGCTTTTAATGCTTTCGCAAAATCAGCCCAAGTTGCTTTTGTATAGTCTTCCTCTTTTAATAGTTCAGCAAATACAATTTTTGCTTTCAAGATTGTCTTATCAACTACACTAGGAGTCTTCTTTTCCAGTTTATCTTTTGCCGTATTCAATGCTTTAATAGCATTATCTACAGCAGTCTGATCAACTGTTTCAGATTGATATGCATCCTTAGCTGCTTGCAATGCTTTTGCAAAGTCTTTCCAGCTTTCAGGTGTATATTCTTCTTCTTTCAGCTTAGCTGCTTCATTGATTGCTGTTTCCAGTTTAGATTTATCTACAGTAACGACAGGCTTATTCTCTTTACCATAGAAACGAATTTCTGCCATCGAAGCATATGCATTCATAGTATCGCCACCTGTACTTAATGCAATGAACTTCACATATCTTCCAGATGTATCTACAAATGCAGCTCGCTGCCAATCTCTACTACTTAAGTATTTTCCATCGTTATCAAATTCAAATACACCTACAGATTTGAATTCTTTGCCATCTTCACTAACTTGAATTTCTGCTTTAAGGATATCGCCATTAGCTCCGCCTTTACTCTGACGAGGCAGGAAGGTTACATTGCTAAGTGTATAATCCTTGCCTAAATCAAATACAATATCCTGAGGCATTTTTCTTTCATCTGCTACTAGATAGTTTGTATGCCAATAAGAACCCTCATTGTAGTCTAAGACATTAATAGCTGCTCCATCTTCGCCATCATCAGCTGTGATTTCGCTTGAAACACTCTTAACAACTACACCATCTTTGTTATTGCTAGCTTCTTTGTTAATCAGCAGTTCTTTATCCAATGGTTTTACTTCTAATCCAGTAATCGCATTCAAGATACTTGTCGTTGCACTATCCACCTGTGATTTTGTATAATTTCCATCCTTCAACATATCTGCAGCCGCATTCAGAGCGTCTGTTAATACTTTGTAAGAATCTTCTGTATACAGAAGGCTGCTATATTTATTACCTTTTTCAATTGCCGCCATTAAATCAGTCGTATTGACACCTTCTTTTACAGTTAATTCATAAGATGCCTTTTTGCTAGGATCTGTGATCGATGTAACTGTAATTGTTGTCTTACCAGCCTTTAATGTACGTACAAGGTATGAAATATTTGTGCTTTCACCAGTCATAATAATACTTGCAACACTAGGATCCGAGCTTTCAACCTTATAGTATTGATTAGCAGGTGCGTTAGGTTCTGTTGTAACTGACGCTTTAACAGGACTAATTTCATCTTTGAATAAATCAGTCGCATTCGCTTTATCTAAAATAACTTCTTTAACACTTACTTTGTCTGCATGAACGAATTCCAGCTCTGATATAGACATATATTTGCTTGAAGCACCTTCAGCAGCAAATAATTCAATATCGACATTCTTAACTTTTGTATCTGCTTTTGCAGGAGCGTAAGCATATTCTAACTGTTTGCCGGTGATTTCTTTTTCTTCTTTAGAATCATCGGCATAAGTGATCGTATATTTCACCTTGCCAACCGCACCATTTCCTAAATTCGCACGATTGAACAACTTGATATTAGATAATGTCTGTTCTTCTTTCAAGGCAGCATGTAATGTTAATGGAAGTGTTACATATTCTTCATTAAAGTTAGAACCTTTGATGTCCCAAGCTAAGTCAAATCCAGCGCCACTGCCGCCATCAGCTTTGTTACCGTTAAATAATCCATCAAATTTCTTTTCATTGATCATTTTTTCAACGTTTGTACCATCATCTGTTGGCAAGAATTCATTTGTTATTGTCATTGTAACGTCTTCTTGTTTCAATGTTACATCTTTAACCGCTGGTGCATCAGGAATTTGTGGTTCTTCGTTAATCTTAGCTTTCACTGTTGAATAGTTTGGTCCAATTAAGATGCCGTTTTCAATCGTTAAGAAAGAATCAGCCGCTTTTGTCTTCAGATTCATATCCTGTTTTGCAGTCATTGTGATAGTTGCCAAGATATGGTTACCACTTGTTAAAGGCTTGTCACCTCTGTTCATGAATGCCAAGTTCAATAAAGCCCCTGTTCCATCATCGAATGGTGTATCAATACTCATATTTTCCATAGAAGCGATATATGGATTCTGGCTTGTCTTCACATCTTTGATCATAGCTGGGTCATAGAAAACTAATGCTCCTAACCCATTGACATTCTTCATACTATCGCCATAAATATCAACGGTGAATTTTTCCCCGGCTTTTACAGATTCTACACTAGGGATGAATAGCATGTTACCCGCTACATTACCCGTTTTCTTAGTTCCGCCATCTAACTGGAACATTGTAAATGCATAATCATAAGCATCATATACATCATTGTAGTTAATGTCAGCACCATGTGCCTTGATCTGTGCATCAAAGGTTGTCTTTTGGAAGTATTTAGATCTACCGATATACTGGCTCATATTTGTATAATCGCCTTCGGTTACGGTAGGTTTTTGTAAACTACTTCCTACAGCAAAGCCTTTGCTTCCATCAGCTTTATAAACATAAAGACCGTTACTTGCGAAGAATTTACCGTTAGATTCAACTACATTCAGTTTTACATAACGTGCTGTTTTACCAGTTAAATCAACTGTTTTGAATGCTGTCACCCTTTGTATAACTCCAAGGATGTTCTGCACCATTTTGAACTTTGATCCAGTTCCAGCCATCCATACTAATGGAAACATCCAACTGATGTACCGTACCATTAGAACCTGTTCCTACAGTACCTGATCCATCATTCGCATCCCCACGAGGATAGTATTCAAACTTATCAAGTGGATACGCTAAGCCCATATCAATAATAAGATCTTTGCCGGTTGCATCCCCTGTGGAATGGAACATCGTATTGAAGTTTTTATCATTTGCATGCGCTATTTTACCCCACTGATCGCCATACTCCCATTTAATACTTTGTTCTGGCACATTTCTCCATGGGTCTTCTAAAGTTGTAACTTGTAATTCATTACTCCATTCAGAATAACCTTCTGCATTTCTTGAACGGATTTGATACGTATGTGCAGAATGATAGTCTAAGTTTTTATCTAAGAAGCTAGTTTCAGTACCAACGCTGTTAATTACGCCATCCGCCTTAAGTTCATAAGAAGTAGCTCCATCAACAGCAGTCCAATTTAACTGAATGCTTGTTGGTGTTAATGATTCATTGTCATAGCTTAATTCAGGTGCCGCTAAATCTTTATTTACTTCGTCTTTTGAGAAATCTGCTTTATTTTCAAAACCTTCAATGACTAACGTCTGTTCATTGCTAGCAACATCTGTTTTAGCAAATTTAACATACAGTTTAGGATTTACTGTGATGTCAACTTTGAAGTTTTCAGTATCTTTTGTATATTTGTTCAGATTAGGTGCATCGTTATAGAAATATACATTTCCGCTAGCTTTATCGAATTCTTCTTGAGAAGTAACTTTTTGAAGTGCTAATTCACTGCTTCCATTTTTCGCAGTTACTTTTGTAGGTTCTTTTGATACATTTACGACAAAGGTAGTGTTGCGGTTGCTATTGTATCCTGTATAGCTGCCTACAGATTTTTCTGCTTTCAAAGTAGCTGTTGTGCCTTCTACATTCGATGTGAATTTTGTTGTGACACTTCCACCGTAAGATACTTCTTCTTTATTGCTATTGTCAATGTAGTTTCCATCATCTTCATAAAGTGAGAAGCTTGTAGAGCCTGCCGGCCAGAATTCAACAACACGTTTAGTCTTATCCAAACCATTTTTATTGGTATCAGAAATAGGCTGTGGGTTGTTGTTTTCTTCATACATAGGAACGATAGAACCGTTTTTAACAAATAATGGCAGTTTCCAAAGTGGTGCATCAAAACCATTCAAAGTTTGTCCGCCTTTGTACTGTTTACCAGTAAAGTAATCAATCCAGATTTGATTTTTATCTGGCAGGTAGATACCGTTTCTGACATCGTTTCCATTTTCATCACTCTTCTGATTTTCATAAATAGGAGCTACTAGGAAACTGTCACCATACATATACTGATATTCTGTATTACGTTTGTTATAGGCATTTCCTTCATTAGGATATTCCAAGAACATCGCACGAATCATAGGCAAACCATTCGTAGCCTCTTTTGCCAAAGTATATGTATAAGGCATCATTTCAGCTTTCATTTTCAAATACATTCTGTTGATTGGAGTATATGGGTCACCATTATAATATGGTTTTTTAGCACGGTTTCCCCAACCATCCATATCAAGCATCTGTGGAGTGAATGCTTTCCACTGATAGTCACGTGTAGAAATGATATCTCCACCACCGAAGATTCCATCCATGTCACTACCTATATTTGGATTACCGGATAAGCTCTGTCCAATATACGTTGGAATGTGGAAACGGATATATTCCCAATCGCCACCAGTCTGATCCCCTGTCCAAATACTTCCATAACGCTGTGTACCAGCCCAACCATCCAAAGTAACAATGTTTGGTCTGTTCTTAGTTTCAGTTACGATATCATACGCACGTGAGATACCGTCAAGTCCAAACGAATAACCCGAACCAACCCAAGCAACATCGGTTTTCAGCGTAGTGATACCGCCTTTTTTAACTTCTTTATCAAAATCACGAAGTTTTTGATATTCCAGTGTTGAACTTGTTGAAGGAGTTAACTGACTCTGCGTCCAAAGACCGGTTGTAACACCTTTGGAAGTTGCATAATCTGTAAACTCTTTCAAGTTTTGTACGTTAGCATCAATTGCTTTTGTTTTTTCTTCCATGGAACCGCCTGTGTATTCATAGCCGTTTTGACCATAACCACAGCCATATCCATCATTTGGAAGGAACCAGCCTAATGGCATATCCGTATCTTCATGTCCATCAATAACGGCACGGGCAGAGAATTTATAAATATCCTCTGTTGTTCCTTTTTTTGCATTAAATTTATCTGTCATAGTCGATGGACCGGTACCATTTAGCGTTTCTGCATAAGCATCTGGTTTTAAGATATATCCATCTGTTAAACCATTTTCCCAATATTTCAGGCCATCTTCCAATTTCCAATACGTATGTCCACCGGTTTTACCATTTTTCAAGGTAGCATCTGTTTGCTCAGTTGACCAGCCATCACGATTGTAACAGTTCAGATGCCCTAAGTAGAAAGCATATTCCGGTAATAAAACAGCATTTCCGGTAACCTTATAATAATCCTTAAGCAGTTCTTCTGCTTTTTTAGCATTATCGTTTGCATCAGAAATAAAGTAATACGCATCAAATTCTTTTTCATCATGAGATGCGATAACTTCCTCACTATTACTATTCTGGAAATCGTAAGCTCCTGTTTTAAAGGTATTTCTTAAAACACCATAACCTTTTGTTGACCAGTAGAATGGATTCGGAGATGATACACTGCCATCTACCCATGTATTATCAATAGCAATCTTGATAACCTGCCCTTTATGTGAGAAACGACCATTCTGTGTACCGCCGCCATAGAAATATTCATCAGCGGAAGCAGCCAGTTTTTGGCTTGTTTTACCTGATGCAATTGTAAGTGGTTCACTTTCTTGCATAACAATAGTGCCATCTGCTCTTTTAACTGTCATCAAGCTCGTTGTTTTGTTAAATTCAATAATCGTATTACCAGCACTGATCTTTAAAATATCACCATCGGTAACAGTAGCTTCTGGCTTTGTATATTCATCTGAATCATCAGGCTGTTGCTGAATTTTACCGATATGATCTTTACTGTTAGGTGTTGCATATTGATCAAACTTACCTGAAGGATCAATATTAAATCTGAAGATGCCATTTTCAAGGAATGTTATTTGTCCTTGATAACCATTCTCATATGTGATTACAATTTTGTTTTTCCCAGTTTTTTCAACTTTTGTGATTGCCCCTAAGGCCGCATTTGTTTCTTCTGCATGCACCTTTAAAATATTGAAATTACTGGAGCAAACACCGCTGAAAGCTAAGACGGTTGCCAGGGATGCTGGCCCTATCTTTTTTAATATAGATTTTTTCTTCATATTCCTTCCCATAAATTCCTTTCCATTATTAAAATATGAATATCATAGTCGTTCTCCATAACACCTCCCTTTATTTTTTGCATTATTGTTCATGTTTCAAATCTTATACTTTTTGATACAATCTGATAAAAGTCTAAAACCCTGCTTTTTTTCAGGTTATTTTCTTTCAATGTATAAAAAAACAGTTAATTTCAAGTTGAAATTAACTGTGTAATAAAGTATAAGTTTTTATATACGCGGTAACTGTTCATGAACAATAAAACAGATATCCACCTCATCACATCAGAAATGACATAGAATGCATCTGACAATATTATTTTAGTTCTTTGTAAAATCAATGTAAACCCTTTCTGTTTGTAATTTTGATTATTCTTTTTACACTTTTTAGTTATGAAGATGTAAATAATGTAAATGTAACAAATGTAATTTTCGCGAAAATAGCAATGAATTTCTAATCATTTCTACCTTCTTTTATAGGAACATATACTTTTTAATAGCTGTCTTAATTTAGTTTTCCATAAAAAAAACTGCAACTTATCAGATTTATCCGATACCTTACAGTATAAAATCTTTCCTTAGTGATTTTTAATCATATACCCTATTCCATAGCATGTAGACGCATAGACTAGGCACGGTACGATCGCCGCCAGGAATGTTTGTAGACAATATCCCCACTGTGCTGCCATTGTTGTGTTATAGTTATTACAATAGGCACTTAATTGCTGATAGGTCGTAAATAATGTGTACCCCATATATATAATCAATAAAACGGATAACACAAAAAAATATGTATATACATTCTTTTTGTTTTTCATATAGCCTCTTTCTAATTTACTTTTTTATCAAGTTTATGTTTTTTCACCCAGTTATCAAATAATTCTTCCGTCATTCTTTGTGATTGATGAATACTATCAATACATTTTCCTCCATTGGCATAAAAAATGCCTGGTGTTTTATCAAATTCCGGAAAATATTGTTGTATGATTGCCCTATTTACATTAGGTTGTTCTTTTTCTCTTTCTAATGGCACTTCATAGAGTACCACATGATGGTTCTGACGATAGTTTTCAAATAATTCGTGGAAGTCCTCACAATACCCACACATGGATTGCGTAAAGGCAATCGTAAATTCTTGCCCTTTTTTCATCATTGATTCCATATCCGCCAAAGATATTTGAATGACTTCTCCAGCCGATTCATCTCTTTCATAACTCGTACATCCGCATAACAAAAAAGTAACCATTAGAAAAGCCAAAAATCTTTTTTTCATAATGATCCTCCAATTTAATTACTTTTAGTTACCGCACAAACATAATACCCTATATCGAATGAAATTACAAGAAAGTCATAACGAAGAAACCTGTCATGCATAGAAAAAAAGAATACTCTGTTTGTATCATTTCACGCATTTATCCTTTACCAAAAACAATTTTGATTGATCCGAAAAGGCAATACAATAGTATGATTTTTTCACTACTAACAATTTAGTTTATTATTACTTTCCATATACAACCATCTAGGTATTCACAAAATTCCCTTATTTATCAGATTTCTTTACACCACGAAAAAAAAGCAAGGTATCTTTCTTCGATATCTTACTCTTTTTTCACTTAAAATTTTCAGCTTTTTATTTTCAATATTATCTTACTCCATGTTTACTCAAATTATTTTTTTATGCCTTTTCAATTTGCTTTTTACTTATCATACTGTAAAATCCCTCTTACATGCTTCATATCTACAAGTCTTCCTACTATTTTCGTCTTATTTAAAGCTTATGTATTCTTATACTAAAACAGATAAAACTTAGATACCATACGGTCCGACATTACTTTATCTGCAAAGTATTTCATATTCAAGTGTTTATTCTGGATTTCAAATACTCTACAATTTGTTTAGCCTCATCATTATCTTTCTGATACTGCTCTGTTCCTACCTGTGTTTTATTTTTTGATACATAGACAGCTAAATTTCGATTATCTTTCATAATAATCTTTATACCCACAAACAAATATGGAGTTGATAATATTCCAGTAGGTAAGCCAGAGCTAGGCATTAAAGCTAAGAAGGGAGCTTGTTTCCCTTTTTTACTAGCTTTTTATGGTAAAACAACACATCTTTCTATTTCACTTAATGAATATTTTCCTTCTGTCCCATTTAATATTTGAAAAGCGTTATTCGAAAAATCTATTTTAATACTAGTATAACTCACTTTAATTGACAATCTGTTTGAATGTACTTTACTGTTATGGT
>OHES01001283.1_pt1 | contig 11600 bp, 7 predicted proteins | sample 1567371 | NCBI WGS metagenome assembly OHES01 (sample SAMEA3879533, study PRJEB24766) | human gut metagenome | biome: human-associated habitat; feature: feces | place: USA | collected 1985/1987 | reverse complement strand
TTGTCGTTGTGGTGATAATTGCGGTAGTTTCCGCCGTTGTGGGAAAAGATGCCGCCGAAAACAGCGGTATATCATACGTTCCCCCCGAAACATCATCGTTTACAACCGTAGAAAGCCTTGTCGCAACAACGGCTTTTCAAACAGACGGCAATTCTCAGACAACGCCCGCAACAACCGTTACGGACACTTCTTCACAAACCTTACCTAAAAGCGAAAAGCCGGAAACAACGACAATAACCTCTGTCGCATCAACATCATCTACTGCCGCAGACATTTCAAAGCCAACCGAAAAGCCCGTTTTAACATCTGCCCCGACATCTTCGGCAAGTCCGGCATCTTCAAAAGTCACAACAATATCGACCGCTTCATCTGTAATATCAACGACTCCAAAGCCAGACAAGCCGATAAAGAAATATGACAACACCTGCACATTCGTTATAGAGTGCAAAACCATACTCGATAACAAGGATAAACTGAAAAAAGGACTTGAAAAGTACATTCCCGATGATGCCGTGATATTCAGCGGAACGGTCGGATTCGACAGCGGTGAAAGCGTATACGATATACTCCGCCGTATCTGTGACGAGAACAGCATTCAGATGGAGGCAAGCTACACCCCTGCGTTCAGCTCATACTATGTCGAGGGCATCAACAACCTTTATGAATTCGACTGCGGACAAAGCTCAGGCTGGATGTACAGTGTAAACGGCGTTTTTCCAAACTACGGCTGTTCATCATACAAGCCCGTAAACAACGACAAGATAGCGTTCCGCTATACCTGCGAGCTTGGCTATGACCTTTAAAACTAAGGAGCAACAATGGAAAGAACACACCCTGTAACGGCGGCAATGTATTTTCTGTCGGTGATACTGATAACCGCAATAGTGCAAAGCCCCGTCTTTATGGCGGAGGCTCTTGTCTGCTCTGCCGTTTTAGCTTTTTTACTTAACGGAAAAACCGCCGCAAGAACGCTTTTTGTAATGCTCCCTATGGCACTGCTTGCGGCGGTTATAAATCTTCTGTTTTCAAACAGAGGCATAACCGAGCTTGCAAAGTTGCCCAGCGGCAACAGTATCACACTTGAAACGCTTATTTTTTCGCTGTTTACAGGCGCTATGACAATATCGCTCGTTATGTGGTTTATCGGACTTAACAAGTGTATGACAAGCGACAAAACGGTATATCTTCTCGGAAAAGCACTGCCGTCACTCGCTTTGCTGTTATCAATGACACTGCGTTCAGTGCCTATGTTTGCAAGACGGGCAAAGCAAGCGGCGGCGGCTCAGCGTTTTGTTGGGAACGATATATACGAGGGCAACTTTAGAAGCCGTATCAGAAGCGGTGTTCACGTTCTCTCCGTTGCGGTAACGGATACCCTTGAGCATAGTGCATATACCGCCCGCTCTATGAAATACAGAAGTTACGGTACAGCAAAACGTACAGCCTACAGCATATTCCGCTTTGCGCCGTCCGACTTTATTATAATGTCTGTGACCGTGATATGCACAACCGCAATTATTATTCTTTTTGCAAGCGGTAAAGCCTATTATCTCTATTATCCCGAATTTATCCTGCCGCTGACAGCTTTCGATATTTCTGCGGATGTTTTCTGGCTGATACTCTGTGCGATGCCTGTTGTAGCCGAGCTTTATTCACGTTTTAAACGGAGGGAAAGAAATGGAACTTTATAATATTTCAAATCTGTCATATTCCTATCCCGGCTCGGATATGAACGCACTCTCCGATATTTCGCTTAAAATAAACAAAGGAGAATTCGTAATACTCTGCGGCAGCTCGGGAAGCGGAAAATCCACCCTTTTAAATCTTATGAAAGCGCCTGCCGACGCAGGAACGCAAAAAGGAAAAATTTCTTTCAGCGGTCATTTTGCCGGTTTTGTCACGCAGTTTACCGACGAGCAGATCGTCTGCGACAAGGTTTGGCACGAGCTTGCCTTCGGTGCGGAAAGCATAGGACTTTCACAAAACGAAATACGCTCGCAGGTTTCCCAGACCGCTTTGTTCTTCGGCATAGAGGACTTGCTGTACTGCGACTGCGACAAGCTCTCGGGCGGTCAGAAGCAGATGATTAACTTAGCGTCGGTAATGGCTATGAACCCCGATGTACTGCTCCTTGACGAGCCGCTGTCACAGCTTGACCCTATCGCATCCACGCAGTTTATTTCACTGCTTGTGAGAATAAACAAGGAGCTTGGTACGACAGTAATTGTTGCGGAGCATCAGCTCGGCGGTCTTTTATCCGTTGCAAAGCGTGTGGTTATGCTCGACAACGGCAAGGTATGCCATGACGGCGATGCAAGCTCTCTTACAGAGCATCTGTCAAAAAATAATCACCCTATGCTTTTTGAAATGCCGGCAGGAGTAAGAGCAAGCACTTCCGTAGGCAACGCACTACCCTTGCTTGATGTGCCGTGCGCAAAAGACTGGTATACGTCCTACGGCGAAAATCACAGGCTCATATCACCTGCCGCCGCAGACGATACACTGTCGGAAGAAAGCTGTATATCCGTTAAAAATCTGTCTTTCGGCTATAAGAACAGCAAAAGAGATATTATAAGAAACCTTTCGCTTGACATAAAGCAAGGGAGCATAACCGCAATAGTGGGCGGCAACGGCGCAGGAAAATCGACCCTGCTCAGCCTTATCTGCGGTACGCTTAAGCAAAACAGCGGAAAAATAACGATAAACGGCGGAAAGATAGGTTTTCTTCCGCAGGACCCTACCCTGCTTTTCAATAAGGAAACGCTCAGAGAAGAATTTGCCGATAATGCCGACGAGATAGCCTCCGCATTTAATCTTACGCACCTGCTGTCACGTCACCCGTTTGACTTATCCGGCGGTGAACGGCAGAAGGCGGCGCTCGCAAAGCTCGTTTCCTACGGTGCGGATATACTTCTTCTTGATGAGCCGACCAAGGCGGCGGACGCAGTATATAAGCAGATGTTCTCGGCATTATTGAAACAGCTTAAAGCAGACGGGAAAACGATAGTAATCGTCAGTCACGATATGGATTTCTGCGCCGAAACAGCGGATATATGTGCCCTGCTTTTTGACGGTGAAATAAGCGTATCTCTGCCGCCGTCACAGTTCTTCGCTGATTCCTCGTTTTTCACTACAGACAGTGCAAAAATCGCCAAAAACGTATGCGATAATGTTTACACTGTCGCAGGGCTTATAGCTTCTCTCGGAGGAAGGGCTGAAAACTACGGCGATCTCTCCGGACGTTTTCACGGCATAAAAGGCGATAAGCCCGACATAGCAGTACCGCAACGCAAAAAACGCAAAAAGCTCTCGGTTTTCCGAAAGGTAATGCTTTCGCTCGGCAGTGTCGGATTTGTTTTTATGCTTTTAGCCGGTACCGGCATATTCCCTTTTGAGACACCGTCAGAGCCGTTCTGGCTGCAATATGCGTTGCTGTGCGTCCCGATGATTATGCTTATAATCGGCGTCGCTCCGAAAAACTCAATGGCAAAGCCGCCCGTAACCGCAAAAAAAGTTACGCCGTCCGATATTGTCGCAGGCGTTATAACCGCCGTTCTTATCCCTTTCACAGTGATACTCGGTACACTTTTTATCCCTAACGGCACAAGAAAGCATCTGCTGATAATTCTTGCTGTGCTTGTCGAGTGCCTTGCCGCTTTCTTTATCAGCTTCGAAAAAAAGAAGCCGTCCGCAAAGGATATTGCGGTGCTTGCCGTGCTTTCTGCGGCGGCTGTCGCAGGAAGGGAGCTTTTCTTTATGTTCCCTCAGTTCAAGCCCGTTGCCGCAATCGTTATCATATGCGGAACGGCGCTCGGTGCACAGGCAGGCTTTCTTGTCGGTGCGGTTTCCATGCTTGTATCGAATATGCTGTTCGGTCAGGGTATGTGGACGCCGTGGCAGATGTTTGCAATGGGGCTTCTTGGCTTTTTCGCAGGTATCATCTTCTCGAAAAAGCGCAACACGCTCGCCCTTTGTATCTACTCCTTCCTGTCAGTCATCGTTATTTACGGTGGAATAATGAATATATCAAGTGTGCTTACCTACACGACCGATATAAACTTACAGACAATTACCGCATATATCGTTTCAGGCATACCCTTTGACCTTATCCACGCAGTATCAACAGTTATATTTGTGCTTATAACAGGCGACGCACTATTGAAAAAATGTTGCCGTCTGAGAGTAAAATTCGGATTATTTCAGTGATTTCAATAAATTCGACAAAATTTTTGACATATTATCCCATTTTTCAACTTTATTTTTAATTTATTATTGAAATGCGCCTTTCTTTAAACTATAATTTTATTATAGGATAATTGTAAAGTGAGGTGGGAGCATGGCTTATGTACTCGAGGTTATAAGCAAGGATGGAAAAATCAAATACATCAATTCCGCAAAAGCAACCGTATATTGTCCGGAATATGCCGCACGGTATGACGACAAGAAAACTGCTATGACAGTAGCGGCGGCACTCCTGAGAAATGAGTGCTACCAATCTATAAGTGTTAAAAAGCTCTCGTTGGAGCTATGTGTTGCTTCGTATAAAAGAAACCGTTCATTATCATTCAATTTTATTTATCCCGATATATATAAGGGCAGCAGCTACAAATAAAACGGGTGTTTTATCTGCATTTTCAGCAGGATAAACTCACACCGTTAAAATTATGACTTTCTGCATTTATGTACAATCTTTCCCGCAAGCAAAAATGACGTCACGCTTTTCGGCGTGACGTCATTTTCATATATAGCAAGGAGAATCGGAAGCGTTTATTCCTTTACAGAGCCTGAAACAAGGTTACTGTAAATAAACTTCTGCATCGAAAGGAAGATTATCAACGTAGGTATGATGCAGATAATTACACCGGCGAAGATAATTTCCCACTGCGAGCCGTAAGGACCGATGAACTTGTAAAGGGCGGTCGATACGACCTGAAGTCCGTCGCTGGGCATATACAGGTTTGCTGTATAGAAATCGTTGTATATGCTTACGAACTTGATTACAAGGACGGTCGCAATAGCAGGACGGAGCATAGGGAGAATGATGCTCAGGTATACTCTCGGATATGAACAGCCGTCAAGTATCGCACTTTCGTCAAGGGATACAGATATGTTATTGAGGAACTGTATGAAGATATAGATTGAAACTATATCAGTACCGATATAAAGGATAATCGGTGCGGCGAGGGTGTCATAAAGACCGAGTGCGTGCACTACCTGGAATACCGTTACCTGCATAGAGATATTCGGCAGGAGTGCGGCAATAAGGAATATATTCTTTACGAGCTTTGTGAACACCATTGTAAAACGCTGTACAACAAAGGCGGTCATAGTACCTGTGATTATCGTTCCAGCACACGAGAACACAAGGATAATAGCGGTATTGATAAGGCCTCTCATTACGTTACCCTGCAGGAAAGCCGTCTTGAAGTTTGCCAGCTCCACCACCTTAGGAAGCTCAAACGCTCCGCTTGTCAGAAAATCCTCGTGGCTTTTCAGCGAGCCGAGTAATACGACTACCAGAGGCACGATAACTATAAGGCAGGCTATGACAAGCACGGCGTATTTCAATACGTCTATCAGTATTCTTACACCCTTGGGCGTTTCCTTGAACCTGTATTTATCCATATTGAAAGAGGTCTGTCCGGAGTTTTCGGTTGTTGTGATATTGTCTGTCATTGTTACACCTACTTTTCTTCCTTAAAGAATATCTTCTGGATTATCGTAATCAGTATTATTATAAACAGCAGAACGATAGCCATTGCGGACGCAAGTCCAATCTTCTGGTACTGGAAGCCCGTTTCGATCGTCTTGATAACGAAGGTCGATGTTCCCATCTTACCGCCGGTTATAATATACGGTATCTCAAATACAGACGCTGCACCCTTGATGGCAAGGATAAGCTGTAATGCGATGATTGTTCTGATACCTGGGAAAATTATGTGCCAGAACTTCTGCCATGCGTTTGCGCCGTCAAGGTCTGCCGCTTCGTAAATGTCGGGCGAGATAGACTGGATAGCGCCGATGAACATCAGAATATCAAAGCCGATATAACGCCATACCGACGCAAAAACCAGACACCAGTTGTTGATAGCTCCGTTTGACAGCCACTTTACAGGATCTGCTCCGAAAAGTGCGATTATGGAGTTGAGCGTACCGCCGTCATCGCCTCTGAAGAATCTCTGGAAGATAAGCGCTACCGCAACGCCGTTCATAAGATAAGGGAAGAAGATAACTCCCTTGAACAGTCCTGCGAACTTTATTTTCGAACATAACAGAGTTGCGATGAAAAGTGCAAGTCCGAGCTGTATAAACGAGCCGACAAAGTAGTACAAGCTGTTGATGAGCGTTGAAAGATATGCCATATCGGTAAACAGCGTCTTATAGTTGTCAAAACCGACCCATTGTACATTTACGCCAAGCTGGTCACGTTGCTGGAAGCTGAATATTATCATATTAACAGCAGGGATAATAGTAAAAAGTATCAGCAGTGCGACAGGTATCGCCAGAAACAGCGCCGTGGTCATGTATTTCTGACCTGTATAACCTTTAAGCCACTGCCATAATGTGCGACGCTTATGAATTGCGGTAACGCCTTGAGTAGCCATAAATCTGTCCTTTCAAGAAATAATTTCTATTTTTGGTAATCAGTTGATTTTCCCCATAAAAACCTATACGGAAAGACTTACGCCTTTCCGTACGGGTTTGTGTGTTTGGAGTATCTATGAAGAAAATACGATAGCGTTAATTAGCCGTTAGCCTTGATGTATGCTTCAAGCTCTGCGTTAGCATCTCTTGTAGCTGCCCATTTCTGATTAACGGAGTCTGCGATAGCCTTGAAGCCGTCTTCGCCCTTGCCGGCAAATGCTGCTTCAGCAAGCTGGAGCTTGAAGTTAGCTGAGTCGCCTGTCCATATACCAACCTCAGAATCCTTGTCGATAGCGTTGAATACGCCTGTCAGACCCTCGGGAGCTGTTGCTGCTGTGAAGAATTCACAACCGTCAAATGCTGAGAGGTAATCGGGGAGCTTGCTGCCTTCAAGTGTATTGATACCGCCCTCGGCCTCAGAGAAGCCGGATTCAGCGATGAACCATTCGATATACTTCTTGCCGAGATCCTTCTTGTCATCGGCAATGTTCTTATTTACGCCCATGCAGTAGTCTGCTGCGTACTGTGCGTACTGCTTGCCGTCCTTAGAGAAGGGAGCGGGCATATAACCGATATTTTCGGGATCAAGATTATTATCCTTAGCGATCTGCTGGAACTGTGAAACTGCCCATGAACCCATTGTCATTGTAGCAACTTCGCCCTTTGCAATCATCAGCTTTGAGCCTTCCCAGTCGGAGCTCATCGGGTCGCCCTCGATAAGAGTAGAATCTGAATATATATCGTACATCAGCTTGAATACGTTGTAGTAGGGCTTGCCTTCTGTGAAGAAGTCTTCCTTATTTACGATAAGGTCTGTTTCAAAGTTGGGGTTACCCGAAGAAGGAACAACAAGGCTTGACCACTGTGAAGCTGTCCAGCTTGCTTCCTTGAAGTTTGTGTAGTAAGGAATTACATCGGGGAACTTTTCCTTGATCTTCTTTAAGTCAGCGATGAATTCGTCGGCTGTCTTGGGCATTTCTGTAATTCCTGCGTCTGTCCATACCTTCTTGTTGTAGCAGATACCGCCGCTAACAGAGCCTAAGTGAGCAAGGCCGTATACTGTTCCGTCATACATCTTCTGATCTGCCCACTTGTACTTATCCTTAAGCTCATCGTACTTGCCGAGAGGCTCGAAGAAGTTTGAAAGATCGGCGAGCTTAACTGTATCGGGAATCATAAGTACATCGCCATATTCCTTGGTGCTCATCATTGTCGAAACGTCATCTGCGTAGCTCTTGAATGACTGATATTCAACAGTGCAGTTGTACTTTTCTTCAAAAGCGTCTGTCATCTTGTCGAGTGAGCCGTCATCCTTACGGTCTGTACGGTGAGTAAGAACCTTGAGTGTGATCTTTTCGCCCGAAGGTGTAGTAGAAGATTCTTCACCCGATGTTGCAGAGCTGTTATCTTCTGTTTTTGATGAAGATGATGTACTGCCTGATGTTGATGATGTTGCATTGTTACTGTTGCAGGCTGCCAGCGAAACTGCTGTGCTTGCCGCAAGGATACCTGCGAGTATCTTCTTTGCTTTCATGTGATAATTTCCTTTCTGGTCGGACAGTGCTTAGCCACTGGTCCTTAGTTGATAGTTAATGAATTTAGCTTATGTTTATTAAGCTGTTTCCGCTTGCTTAATTCACTTAAGATTATACAACGTTTTAGCTAAAAGTCAATATAGCTATAGGAAATTCAGCTAAAACACATAAATATTAATTGTCTATTATGTGCATTAAAAACAAAATTCACACTAACTTAACTGTGTTACACAATTTTATTAAGTAAGTATCAGTGTAACCCGTTTTCACACTTACAAATTCGTTTAACTAAAATTATTTTACGTTAGGTTACATATATTTCACACTGTTTTTAGTTGTTTTTAGACGCTGTTAAATTCGCCCGTAAATATGATAACTCAAAAATTCCCGGCTATTCATTAAAAATAAAGAAGATAAAGTTGCGGGTGTGGGGGAAGTGTGGTATAATAACCTCAGACTTAAAATCCGCCGGGAGCGGATTTTGCCGTGCAAAAGCACGGCTTGCGGCGCACCGCACGTCTGAGAACATTTTACCATTAAATCTTTTGTCTGACGACAAAATACGGCGTACCGCCGTGTCGGTTTACACCGACCTGATTTATGGTATACTATAATCATAAATCGCCAAGTCACCGAAAAAATAATCTGACCTCTGCTCGAAAGGATAAATATGGGATTTCTTATTATTGACGGCAACAGCATATTAAACCGTGCATTCTACGGTATCCGTGTGCTGACAAATTCAAGAGGTGTTGCCACAAATGCCGTAACAGGCTTTATGAACACTCTGCTTATGCTTGAAAAGGATGTAAATCCGGATATGATAGCGGTAGCTTTCGACCTTAAAGCACCGACATTCCGCCATAAGATGTACGACGGCTATAAGGCAAACCGCAAGGGTATGCCCGAAGACCTTGCACAACAGCTCCCCTATATGAAAAAGATAATCACCGCAATGGGAATAACCATTATCGAAAAAGAGGGCTTTGAAGCCGATGATATAATCGGAACTGTTTCAGCCGCCTGTGCGGATAAGAAGATACCCTGTACAGTGTCAACGGGCGACCGTGACTCGTTCCAGCTTGTAAATGATTATGTTACCGTAAGACTTGCCAAGACAAAAGGCGACATTTACTACACGCCCGATGTTATTATGGAGGAGTACGGCGTGACTCCGAAACAGATGATAGAAGTAAAGGCGCTTATGGGCGATTCGAGCGACAATATTCCGGGTGTTCCCGGCATAGGTGAAAAGACCGCTCTTTCACTTATAAAGGAATTTGCAAGCGTGGACGGAGTTTATGAGAACATCGGCTCAACGCTTATCACAAAGGGTGTACGCACAAAGCTCGAAAACGGCAAGGAAAGTTGTTATATGAGCAGACAGCTTGCCGAAATATGCCTTACCGCACCTATTGATACCGATCTTACGCATTATGTTCCGAAAGAACGTGACGATAACGAGCTTGCAAGCTTGCTGTCGGAGCTTGAAATGTACAAGATGCTCCAGAAGCTGAAGCTGCACCCGACTTCCGCTCCTGCAGGCTCAAAAGAGGCTTTGGAAGAATCCGCCGCAAAGCAGATACCCGCTATGCCCGCAGGCGATATAGTTCTGACGCAGGAGGGGAGCGTGTACGCAGGCACAGTAGGCGCTCCGGTAAAATTGTCCGACGTGGAGCTTAAAGCCTATGCCGACAGCGACAGCACGAAGTACACCTTTGATATAAAGGAAACGCTGACCGTTACCGGCTGTGAAAGGCTTAAGAACAACCGTTTTGATACAACGCTTGCGGCTTACCTTGTCGACCCCGATTCAAACGATTACAGCCTGTCAAGGCTCTGCGCTCAGTACGGAGTTCCGGAAGGAAACAGCATACAGGAAAAGTCGATAACCGTTGCCGCCCTCAATGATATACTTAATTGCAAAATCAGTGAAACAGGTTCTTCGGCGGTCCTTACCGATATAGAGATACCTCTTGCCACTGTGCTTGTAGCTATGGAGCGTGAGGGTGTAAGTATTGACGCAGACGGTATAAAGGCTTTCGGTAAAGAGGTTTGCGAAAAGGCTGAAAAGATCAGCCGTGAGATCTATGAATACGCAGGCTATGAATTCAATATAGGCTCGCCAAAACAGCTCGGAAGCGTGCTTTTTGAAAAACTTGCATTGCCAAGTGCCAAAAAGACAAAAACAGGCTATTCCACAAATGCCGATGTGCTTGAAAGCCTTATGGACAAGCATCCCATAGTTCCTCTGATAACCGAATACCGTGCGCTTACAAAGCTGCAGAACACATACGTTACAGGACTTCTGAAGGTAGTAGGCGAGGACGGCAGGATTCATTCGACCTTCAAGCAGACGGAAACAAGAACAGGAAGAATTTCCAGCGCCGAGCCGAACATTCAGAACATCCCCGTAAGAACGCCGCTCGGCAGGGAGATGAGAAGATTCTTCACCGCAAAGGACGGCTACCTGCTTGTCGATGCCGACTATTCACAGATCGAACTGCGTGTGCTGGCTCATATTTCGGGCGACGAGATAATGAAGAAAGCGTTCCTTGACGGTGTGGATATTCATACCGTTACCGCATCTCAGGTGTTCAATCAGCCGATAGAGTGGGTAACGCCCGACCTCAGAAGCAAGGCGAAAGCGGTCAACTTCGGCATCGTCTACGGAATAGGCGCATTCTCGCTGTCAAAGGACATCGGTGTTTCAGTGCCGAAAGCAAGCGAATATATCCGCTCCTATCTTTCCAAATATTCCGGCATAGCTCACTATATGGAGCAGACCGTTGCGAAGGCTAAGCGTGACGGCTATGTTGAAACTATGTTCGGCAGAAGAAGATATATCAAAGAGCTTGCCGCAAAGAATAAGAATCTGCAGGCTTTCGGCGAGCGTGTCGCAAAGAACACCCCCATACAGGGTACAGCCGCCGATATAATTAAAATTGCGATGATAAAAGTTTACAACAGACTGAAAGAAAGCGGTCTGGATGCAAGGCTGATACTTCAGGTTCACGATGAACTGATTGTTGAGGCAAAAGAAGATTGCGCAGAAAAGGTAGCCTTACTTTTAAAGGAAGAAATGGAGAATGCCGTAAAGCTCACCGTTCCTATGACGGTAGATGTAAATATTGGCAAAACGTGGTATGATACTCATTGACAATGATTGTTTGACAGATAAAGGAAAAATCACGGCTTTAAATCATCATAATTCATCAATCTGTAGCGACATTGCAGTGATTGAAAAAAAGTGTTTTTCGGTGCCGTGGACAGAGCGAAGTATTGAGTCGCAGGTGTTCACTGAAGGTTCGATTAATGCCGTTATTCGTGATGATAAAGCCGAAAACAAGCCGGTAGGCTTTATCTGCGGTCAGAGCGTATCCGATGAATGCGAGCTGTATCGCATTGCAGTGTTGCCGG
>OHES01001282.1_pt1 | contig 11600 bp, 8 predicted proteins | sample 1567371 | NCBI WGS metagenome assembly OHES01 (sample SAMEA3879533, study PRJEB24766) | human gut metagenome | biome: human-associated habitat; feature: feces | place: USA | collected 1985/1987 | reverse complement strand
TTTTCTTTCCATAAACATCTGCAATAAACCGCAGTTTTAATGTCTCATCCGTCTGCAGAAACTGATAGTTTCCCGCAGAATCCAGAACAACGCCAAAGTCACTGATCACAGAATCGCCATGCGCTTCTACAATCTGCATAACTTTCTCCAGAATTCCGTTGATCGTATCATTTTTCTTGGAATCATTGGTAATATTGTCCTCAAATGTGACGGAATAGGCAAGCTCATTATATGCCAGAAGATTGCCGTTCCTGTCATAAATATTGCCTCTTGTTCCTGACAGTTCTCTTGTCTTTTTGATCTGCAGCTTATAGTTGTTCAGATAGTAGTCTCCCTTTACGATCTGAAGATAAAACAGTCTGTTCACCAGAATCGCAAACATTACGCAGAATGCAAGGATCAGAACAGTCAGCCGGGAATTTACGATACGATGAAACACTTCTTTGATTTTCTCAAACAAATTTACTTGCACTCCTTTTTTCTTCTGCTTCCAGTTTCTGGTTGATCCACAGGATCAGCTGATACAAAATGAGCGTAACCCCAACTGTATAGATCAGTTCCGGAATAATCACATGCATCAGATAATAAACAAAATCAAATTCACCTCTGAGCATGAACATCAAAAAGTAGATCAACAGCCCGTATACAAACTCGCTTCCTGCGATCAGCAGTAACGGAAGCTTGATGTCTTCGTCAAAATAAGTTTCACTGAACAGGCCATTCACATAGCCGATCATCAGATAGATCAGTGCATACAGCCCCAGCACCGTTCCAAACTGAATATCGATCAGAAGTCCCGAAAAAAATCCGATCCACATTCCTGTTTTCGACCCGCGCATAAAACCATAGGCAGCTGTCACAATCAACAGCAGATTCGGCTTCACAGATGCCAGTTCCAGAGATGGAAATAAGGTACATTGAAGAAGATAACATGCCAGCATGATCACAACCGTGATCACAAATCGTTTTAATTTGATCTTTTTCATCTTGGCAGGCTCCTTTCTCTACTCACTCTGATCTGTTCCTGTCATTTCCGCCTTTGTCGTTGTAATGACAAGCACCTCCTGCAGATTTTTAAAATCTACCACAGGAGTGATATAGCCGGAACGGGTCAGATTGTTTGCATCTACATTGATCTCGCTGACATAACCGATCAAAAGTCCCTGCAGATATTTATCACTGATGTGAGAAGTGACGATCTGCTCCCCTACCTCTACATCATGATCATTATTTTCCATCTGTTCAAACCGGATCTTCCCTTCTCCGATCAAAGAAAGATCTCCTCTTACGATACATTTGTCAGAAGTAGAAAGTGCCATACCGCTGACGTTGCTGGAATCATCAATAATCGCACGTACCGTTGCCCAGGTCGGACCTGTCTGAGTCACGATCCCGACGAGTCCACTTCCTGCCAGCACATTCTGATCTACTTTGATGCCGTCATTACTTCCCTTATCAATCGTAAATGTACTAAACCAGTTTCCAGAGTCCTTCCCGATCACACGGGCTCCCACTTTCGGATATTCTGCATAAGTCTGATCCAGCTTGTACAGATCCTGAAGACGGTCCAGTTCGTATTTTTCCTCCTGAAGATTACTGTTTTCCGTGGTCAGCTGATCCACCTGCTTCTGAAGTTTTTTATTTTCTTTTTTCAGCTGTTTCAATGTCTCAAAATTTTCACTGACATCTCCGATCCATGTGCCGATCTGACTGATGCCTTTCTGCATGGGAATCACCGTGATATCAGCCACTCCCCGGAAGGGCCCTTCTACCTTCTCTGCAAACACAGAAAAAATCATCAGTAAAACGCAAACCAGACTCGTTCCCAGAAGCCAGTACTTATTTGACCTGGATTTTTGATTTTTTTTCTTCATATTATCTCAACCACCTATAATCTTCATCTGACATCTCGTATGCCAGGTTTCTGTAATGTTTATCGGAAATGATCGTGCGCAGTCCCTTCACTGCACATAATTCAGGATTCTTGTGTGCAGTCACAAGAAGGCCGGTACTCTGTCGCAGATATGCCGGGAGACCATGCGAACGTGCAAGACCTCCTGTCAGATAAATCCCTGATTTTAAAATCTCACTCCGGACATCCGGCGGTGTACGCTCGATCATGGACTGGATCGCTCTTACAATCTCCGAAAGAGAATCTTTCATTGCAGCCCGAACCAGACCATCCGAGATCTGCCTGGCCCCTGGAACTCCCATTGCCAGATCTCTTCCCGCCACTGTCAGCTTCCTGCGGTTTGTGTTTTTTAAAATACCGCACTGCCATCTGAGCTGTTCTGCTGTAATCCGTCCGATCAGAAACTCCTTATTGTGCCGCACACTGGCCACGATTGCTTCATCTAAAGCCGCACCTCCGACAGGCAGCAGACGGCTCAGCACCGTTTTTCCGCCCGAAAGAACCGAAAGCTCAGTTGTCTCACCGCCAAAATTGACCACAAATACGCCTTTTGCCGAAAAGACATCCAGTCCCATCCCCACTGCATCCGCAATTGCACGATCGACGATCCGGACTGTTTTTGCCCGTGCAGCTGAATGATGCACCAGATCATAAAACGCTTTCTTTTCCACTTCTGTCACATCCGTTGGCGCTGCGATCACATACTCTGCTCCGTTTGGGTATCTCCCTTCCCGCTTCAGCAATGCGCACAGAAGATACTGCATCTCATGAAAGCGGGCAATCACGCCGTGATGCATGGGAAATACCACCTGAATATTCTCAGGTGCCTTCTCATACATTGCATAGGCCGCATTTCCGACCGCAAAAATATCTTTTTCATCCCGGATTGCAATCACATTTTTGGCACTGCGGATCCGGTCTCTTCTCTTATCATATATCTTGATCTCATATGTGCCCAGATCCAGGCCATATATATTTCTGAACATGCGTCTTGTCCCCTTATTGCAGTTCTTATCGTACCAGTCCCTTTTCTCTGAGACTGACATAACAATTATCCCCGATCACGATATGATCTAACAGTTCCACACCGATCAGCCGCCCCGCCTCCTGAATCCGTCTGGTGATCAGCACATCCTCTTTACTCGGTGTCGGATCTCCACTCGGATGGTTATGCAAAAGCACAATGGACACTGCATTCTTCTGCAGTGCCTCCACAAACAGCTCCCTCGGTGAAATCACTGCTGAATTCACGGTTCCCTTCGAGATATCCGTCTCCCCGATCAATCTGGATTTTGTATTCAAAAGCAGCAGTTTCATCTGTTCCTGATTTGCATGTCTTAAATCTTCCATATAATATCTGGCAATGGACGCCGGGTTTGAAAAATTCAGTCCCTCCTGTGCGGTTGCTTTTGCAAGACGTCTGCTAAGCTCCGCCAGACACAAAATCTGGATAGCCTTTACCTTCCCGATTCCTTTGATCTGCATCAGCTGTTCGTACGTCCACTGGTGAAGATTCAGCACACCCTTCTGCGAAAATACAGGATGTAAGATCTTATCCGCCAGTTGAAGCGCATTCTCTCCTCTGGTACCTGTACGTAGCAAAACAGCAAGTAATTCGCTGTCCGTCAAATTACTTGCTCCGAACTGCTCACATCTTTCATAAGGGCGCTCTTCACATGCCATTTCTTTCATATTTGCTTTTTTCATAAAAATATGAATGATAACACAATACAGTGATTTATTTTAGCACAATTTAAAAATCATGTATAGGTCTGACCTCTTAAATTTTTATGAAGATTCTATGACCCGATCTTGTTATATTTTTTCAGCACCGCCTCTGCCACTTTCATTCCATCCATGGCAGCCGAGGTGATTCCTCCTGCAAATCCCGCGCCTTCTCCGCATGGGAAAATCCCCTTGATCTCACTCTCCATATTCTCATCTCTTGGAATTTTCACTGGAGAAGACGTACGGCTTTCTACACCTGACAAAAGCGTATCTCCATCTGAGAATCCTGTGATCTTATGTTCAAACTGCCGCATTCCCTCCTCAATGGATTCTGCCAGCACTTGCGGGAAAATTCCACGCACATCTCCAAACGCATATGCCCCTTTCATCTGAGGCTCTACGTTTCCAAACGAAGTGCTGATCTGATTTTTGCAGAAATCTTCCAGTCTCTGAACCGGGATTTTTCCGCCTCCCGCTCGAAAGGCACGTTCTTCGAGCTTTCGCTGAAATTCCATTCCTGCAAGCGGATGTTCACTTCCGTAATCTTCCGGAGTCACCGTCACGATAATGGCGCTGTTCGCATTTTCTCCTGCTCTTGCATGATAACTCATTCCGTTGACAGCCAAACGTCCTTCTTCGGAGGATGCATTGACTACATATCCTCCCGGACACATGCAGAAAGAGTATACGCCTCTTCCATTTTCCAGTTTTGCTGTCACTTTATAAGGCGCTGCAGGAAGTCCCGGCACAGACTCTGCTCCATATTGAGAGGCATTGATCATTTTCTGCGGATGCTCGGCGCGCACACCTACCGCAAATGATTTTGCCTGCATTGGAAGATTCTTTTCATAGAGCATCTCAAATGTATCTCTTGCGCTGTGTCCCACTGCAAAGATCACGGTATCGGTCTCCAGCTCTTCCTCCTGATTGACCTGCACTCCGACAAGCGATGTCTCATCAAGAACAATATCCGTCACCTGACTGTGAAACCGTACTTCTCCTCCGGCTCCACAGATCGCAAGCCGCATATTTTTTACCACCCGGATCAGAATATCCGTTCCGATGTGGGGCTTCTGTTCGTATAAAATCTCCGGCGGTGCCCCGAATCTTACAAAGGTTTCCAACACAAAACGATTTCGCCCGGATGTATCTTTGACCAATGTGTTGAGCTTTCCATCCGAAAAAGTTCCGGCGCCTCCCTCTCCGAACTGTACATTCGACATTGGATTTAAAATCCCGCTTTTCCAGAATTCCTCTACATCACGCTGTCTTTCCTCTACACAGGCACCCCGCTCCAGAAGGATTGGTCTACATCCTGCCAAGGCAAGGATCCATGCACAAAACAGACCTGCAGGGCCGCTTCCTACAACAACCGGACGCTTTTTCGGTGTTTCTCCTTCCAGTTTTGGCATCTGATAGTACACATCCTGTGTCTTCTGAACATTCTTTGGATGTTTTTTGAGTACCTCTTTTTCTTTTTTCACCTGTACATCGATACTGTATACATAGTACAGTTCCGGCTTTTTCCGCGCATCTATGGACTGTCTGCGGATTTCAAATTTCTGCAGCTCTTCCGGACGGATCTTCAATTCCCGTACCAGTTTTTTCTTTAGCTGTTCTTCGCTGTGTCCTACTTTTAATTTTAACTGATTAATTCGTAACATCTGCTGCCTCTCTTCCTGCAATCCATCCGCTGGACCATGCCCACTGCAGATTATATCCGCCGCAGATCCCATCCACATCCAGTATCTCTCCGGCAAAATAAAGGGTATCTTCCTTCACTTCTTCTGTAGAGACTCCGCCGCAGCATACCTGAGCCTGTTCAAACGAATTTGTCCCTTCCACATTCACCTCAAACTGCTGAATCAGACGGGCAAGCGTTCTTAGTTCTTCCTCAGAATATGTTCCCACCGGCTTTTCTTTGGAAATGCGACTACATTTGACCCACAGAGCAATCATTTTTTTGTGAAACAGCCCGGTTAAGAATTCTTCTGCCGTCTTTTGCGGCCGAAGTCTCGCACGCTCTGCCAGAAATACTGTAAACTCTTCCTCAGACATCTGAGGCATAAAATTTAAGACCGCTGTTACTTCCTGTTTGTTGTAAAGCGCCTTTGCTGCAAAACGACTGACCTGAAATACCGGAATCCCGGAAATACCATACTGCGTCAGCTGAATTTCTCCGGTATCCCGACAAACACAGTCCCCATCCACATATAAAGATACACATCCCTGTATGCGCACTCCGGCGATACTCTGAAAGAATTTTCCCTTGCATTTAAGCTGTACCAACGCCGGAAGTACCGGGACGATCCGGTGTCCCATTTTTTTTGCGATCGCATATCCGGAACCATCAGAACCTGTAACAGGAGCCGCCTTGGATCCTGCTGCCAGGATCACCCGGTCTGCGGTCACATTCCCATTTCCGGTTCGGATGACAAACCGGTTCTTTTTCGGAATGATTTCCAGAACTTCTGTCTCTGTGTGCACTTCCACACAAAGCCGCTCCATCTCCATGCGAAGGGAATCTAAAACCGCACCGGCCTGATCCGAGTTTGGATAGAGATATCCGTTTCTGTTTTTCGCATATACACCGATGTTCTGGAAAAACTCCACTGTCTTTTTCTCATCAAACTGTGTGATGACCCGCCACGGAAACTTAGGATCATCACTGCGATAACACTGAGGCGTTTGTACAAGATTTGTAAAATTGCATCTTCCGTTCCCGGTGGAAAGGATCTTCTTTCCCACCCGGTCTTTATGCTCCAGCACAACTGTATGTGCGCCGTGCTCTGCTGCCGAAATAGCCGCCATCATCCCGGCTGCTCCTGCGCCGATCACAACAACTTTTCTCATGGTCTCTCCTTTTGGTTTTATTTTAATCGTTCCAGTTCAATCACTCCTGCATCGATCATATTCTGCAGTGATTTTAAAATTCCAAGCTTTGCATGCGGCCAGGTCAGTCCGCCCTGGAAATAAACTGCATACGGTGGTTTGATCGGTCCATCTGCACTTAATTCAATAGAAGAACCCTGCACGAACGCACCTGCCGCCATGATCACATCACTGTCATATCCCGGCATTGCCCACGGTTCCGGACTGACATAGCTGTCCACAGGCGCCGCCGCCTGAATTCCCTTACAGAATGCGATCACACCCTCTGCACTGCCAAGCTCCACGGCCTGGATAATATCATGTCTGGACTCTGTTCCGTTCGGAATCACTCCATATCCCAGTCTTTCATAAATATTTGCCGCAAACACCGCACCTTTTACCGCACTGTTGACTACAGTCGGCGCCAGGAAAAATCCCTGATAGAACGACTGCATGACACCGAGAGATGCTCCCACCTCTTTTCCGAGTCCCGGAGAAGTCAGACGGTATCCGCAGTTCTCGATCAGATCTTCTCTTCCCGCAATATAGCCCCCGATCGGCGCCAGACCGCCTCCAGGATTTTTGATCAGGGAACCAACGATCATGTCCGCTCCCACATCACTTGGTTCAATCTTCTCTACAAATTCTCCATAACAGTTGTCCACCATACAGATCACATCCGGCTTGATCTCCTTGATAAAGGCGATCAGCTCTCCGATCTTCTCCACGGAATAGCTTGGTCTTGTCTGATATCCCTTGGATCGCTGGATCGTCACCAGTTTCGTCCGCTCATTGATTGCCTCCCTGATTGCAGGATAATCAAAATAACCGTCTTCCAAAAGCTCCACCTGACGGTATGTGATCCCATACTCTGCCAGAGAACCTTTTGACGGGCGAATCCCGATCACTTCCTCCAGCGTATCATATGGTTTTCCCACCGGCGAGAGCAGTTCGTCTCCCGGACGTAAGTTTGCTGCAAGGGCAAGGGCAAGGGCGTGCGTTCCACAGGTAATCTGCGGACGAACCAATGCCGCTTCTGTATGGAATGTACTGGCGTATACCTGCTCCAGTGTGTCTCTTCCCATATCGTTGTAGCCATACCCGCTGGCGTAGTTGAAACACCCCTCACTGACCTTATTTTCCTGCATGGCATGGAGCACCTTTAACTGATTGTACTCTGCCACTTCATCCATCTGTGAGAACCGTTCCTTTAATCCCGCCTCTATTGTCTGTCCAAACTCGTAAACTTCCTTCGAAATCCCCAGCTTCTCATACATCGTCTCTGTCATACACTCTCTCATTTTATTTCCTCTTCTTTCTGTGGAAAGATCGCCCGAACCTTTAATTCTTTCAGAATTCTCTCCAGTATCTTTTCTTCCTGATATCCATATTCCTGCTTGTTGATCCAGATCACATCCCGTTCCCGTTTAAACCAGGTGATCTGACGTTTTGCAAAATGTCTGGTATCTCTTTTGATAATTTCTTTTGCCTCTTCCAGCGTACATTCCCCGTCCAGATAAGCAAAAATCTCTTTGTATCCCAGCCCCTGCATGGACACCATCCCTCTTGTATAGCCACGTTCTTGAAGCGCCGTAACTTCTTCTACAAGTCCCTCCTCAAACATAGCATCCACTCTTTTGTTGATTCGCTCATAAAGATTGACCCGGTCATCATTCAACACAAAATAGGCAGAATTATAGGCAGATTCTTTTTCCCGTTCTTTGGCATTGTGTTCGGAAATCTTTTCACCGGTCTGATGATAGAATTCCAGGGCACGGATCACACGTTTTACATTGTTGGCATGAATTTCAAGCGCCGCCTTTTCATCCACCTGCCGCAGCATCTGATGCAGCTTTTCTGCACCTTCTTCCTGTGCCAGTTCTTCCAGCTCTTTCCGGTAGGAATGATCCTCCTCATTGTCTTCAAACGAAATGTCATACAACAGAGCCTGGATATAAAACCCGGTTCCACCTACAACAATAGGGATATGTCCTCTCTGATAGATCCCATCCAGCGCTTCTTTTGCCATCTGCTGGAATTTCACCACATGGAACTCTTCCTCCGGCTCCAGCACATCGATCAGATGGTGCGAGATCCCTTGCATCTCTTTTGACCGAATCTTTGCAGATCCGATATCCATATGCCGGTAGACCTGCATGGAATCTGCGGAAATGATTTCTCCGCCAATCGCTTTGGCAAGTCCGATTGAAGCAGCGGTTTTTCCAACCGCTGTAGGACCGGTCAATATAATCAATGGTTTCTTCATCTATACAATCCTCTTAAATTTCTTTTCCAGTTCCCGCTGTGTCATTGCGATGATCGTCGGACGTCCATGCGGGCAGTGATATGGATTCTCCAGCAATAACAGTTCCCCGATCAGTGCGTCCGCCTCCTGCGCGGAAAGCCGGTTATTGCCTTTCACCGCTGCTTTACATGACATAGATGCCACTTTCTCATCAATAAGCTCCGGTGTCATGGAGGTGCTGATCCCATCTGCCAGATCGTCCAGCATTTCCAACAGCAGCTCTTTTTTGGCGATTCCAAACAAATTGTCCGGAATGGCGCGCACTGCATATTCCTCTCCGCCAAACGGTTCGATCTCAAATCCGATCCTTGTAAACCGGTCCATATTTTCATTCAGCACCTGCGCCTCCTGCATAGACAGGCTCAGGATGATCGGCGGACTTAAATACTGAGCGGTAAATTCTCTGTTCTTCATCTCTTTTAACGTGCGTTCATATAACACCCGCTCATGAGCAGCATGTTGATCAATGATATACAGACTGTTCTCAAATTCCACCAGCCAGTATGTCTCAAATACCTGCCCGATCAGCTTGTACTCTGCTTTCTTCTCCCGTTTCAGAAGATGCTCCTCAAACAAATTTAACTGCTCTGCTTTTTCTTCTGTTACAGGCTTCGTTTCATAGACAGGTGTTTCCCGGATCAATTCCGGCTGTTCTTCTGCCTGCTTTTGCGGCTGCTTCTCCACTTCCTTTGCACGGGCAAGTGCATCTTTGATCCTCTCCGCCTGAGCCTGCGGCCGGAAGATCTGCTCTTTTTTTGCGACTTCTGCCGAAGAATTGCGCTGATGATAGGAAAGCACTCTCTCCTTCATCTTCTTCATGAAATATGCTTCGTCATGGGGCTCTTCTTTTTCTTCTGGCTTTTTCTCCATTGGCTGCGGTGCTGTTTTGGGCTTTAATAAAAACGGACTTTCGCTCTTTGGCTGTGAAATTACTTTTGGAGCCGGCGCCTCCACCTGAGGAATGAGTTCCGGCTCCAGAAGGGTTCTGTGAACCCCCTCATACACAATATTATAGACATCCTGCTGCCTCTGAAACCGCATTTCCATTTTGGTCGGATGCACATTTACATCAATTTTCTCACCATCCACCTGAAAGTGGATGACTACGAACGGAAACTTGTGCTGCATGAGAAAGTCCTTGTATGCATCTTCGATTGCTTTGGAGAGCATCGCATTTTTCACATACCGCCCGTTTACAAAATAATTTTCAAAATTCCGGTTTCCTCTGGTGATCACCGGTTTTCCAAGATATCCTTTCATCACCAGACCATCCATGGAATAATCCAGTTCGATCAGATTTGCCGCGGCCTCTCTCCCGTAAATGCTGTAGATTACATCCTTTAATTTTCCATTTCCAGATGTCCGCATTTTTGTCTGTCCGTTATTGATAAAAGTAAATGCAACCTCCGGGTGAGAAAGTGCAAGGCGCATGAGCAGATCCTGTACATGCCCGGCCTCTGTCATCGGTGTTTTTAGAAACTTCCGTCTGGCAGGCACATTATAAAACAACTGCCGCACAAGGAAGGTCGTCCCGTCCGGTGCCCCGGCATCCTCCAGACTCTGCTCCACTCCGCCTTCGATCACATAGCGGGTTCCAAATGTATCCTCCTTCGTCTTGGTGATCAGCTCCGTCCTGGTCACCGCAGAGATACTGGAAAGTGCTTCTCCCCGAAATCCGAGTGATGCAATATGTGCCAGATCTTCCACTTTGCGGATCTTGCTCGTGGAATGACGCAAAAATGCATTGCGGATATCTTCCCGTTCAATCCCGCTTCCATTGTCCGTGACGCGGATCAAAGAAATCCCTCCATCCTGAATCTCCACGGTAACGGAGGCAGCTTTTGCATCAATGGAATTTTCTACGAGTTCTTTGACGATCGACGCTGGCCGCTCAATCACTTCACCTGCGGCGATCTTATCTATTGTAATCTGATCTAAAACCTGAATCTGCGGCATCTGTGTTCTCCTTTACTTTCTACCAGCGGTTCTTTAGTTTATTCTGCAGACGATAAATGGTATTGAGTGCATCGACAGGCGTCAGATTTCCCACATCAATGCTCTTTAATTCTTCCAGAACGTCATCGTCTTTTACCGTATCAAACAATGACATCTGCGCCATATCCATTTCTACCTTCGGCTTCTTCTTCGGTGAAGCCAGATCTTTTACAGCAGCAGTAATGTCTGCATCGCTTAATTCCTCAACCAGCTCTTTTGCACGGTTAATAACAGAATCCGGAACACCTGCCAGCTTGGCGACCTGAATTCCATAGCTCTTATCTGCGCCGCCTTTTACAATCTTGCGGAGAAAAACAATATCGTCACCTTTTTCCTTAACTGCAATGCAGTAGTTGGTAACGCCAGATAGTTTTCCTTCCAGTTCAGTCAGTTCATGATAATGTGTGGCAAATAATGTCTTGGCTCCACAAAGCTTTGTATTACTGATATGTTCAATCACTGCCCAGGCAATGGCAAGACCATCAAAGGTACTGGTTCCACGGCCGATCTCATCCAGGATCAGAAGGCTCTTGGCAGTGGCATTTCTAAGGATATTGGCAACCTCAGTCATTTCTACCATGAAAGTACTCTGTCCGCTGGCAAGGTCATCTGATGCACCTACACGAGTAAAGATTCTGTCTACAATTCCAACCACAGCCTTATCTGCCGGAACAAAGCTTCCAATCTGCGCCATAAGTACGATCAACGCAGTCTGACGCATGTATGTAGATTTACCTGCCATATTGGGGCCTGTAATAATGGAAATTCTTTTTTTAGTATTGTCAAGGT
>OHES01001277.1_pt1 | contig 11631 bp, 6 predicted proteins | sample 1567371 | NCBI WGS metagenome assembly OHES01 (sample SAMEA3879533, study PRJEB24766) | human gut metagenome | biome: human-associated habitat; feature: feces | place: USA | collected 1985/1987 | reverse complement strand
CATTGTTACCTTCGTCCTGAATACGGTAGTTGGTACTGATACGTACAGTCTTCTTGTCTGTACCGATGGCGATAACGCTAACGTTGGCATCACCGAATTTATCAGAAATCAGCGTACGTACTTGTTCCGGTTCGATAGGTTTCTCAAATTGTACCTTGAAGTTACGTCCACCGGTAAAGTCGATACTCTGACTGAATCCTCTGACAAACATAGAACCAATACAGATAACCAAGATTATGCCGGTAATTGTGAACCACTTCTTGTTACCACCCATGAAATCGAAATGTGTATTCGTAAACATGTTCTTGGATAGCGGAGAAGAGAACGTTAAGTTCAAGAATTTATCCTTAGACATGAAATACTCATAGAACAAACGTGTCATGAACACAGCTGTAAAGAATGAGCAGAGAATACCGATAATCAACGTAGTGGCGAATCCGCGGATAGGACCTGTACCGAAGTAGAACAAGATGATACCCGTAATGATAGATGTCAAGTTAGAGTCGAAGATAGCAGAGAAAGCGTTGGAATAACCGTCGGATAATGCTTTCTTCACACCCTTGCCGGCACGAAGTTCTTCTTTGGTACGTTCGTAAATCAATACGTTGGCATCCACCGCAATACCCAGCGCCAATACGATACCGGCAATACCGGACATGGTCAATGCTGCCTGGAAGGACGAAAGAATACCCATGGTAAAGAAGAAGTTCATGAGTAAAGCACCGTTAGCAACCATACCCGGAATGAATCCGTACAGGAAGCACATGAATGCCATTACCATAATAAGAGCTACAACGAATGAGAACATACCTGCATTAATAGAGGCTTGTCCCAAAGACGGACCTACGATATCTTCCTGTACGATGTGGGCGGGAGCCGGCATCTTACCTGATTTCAATACGTTAGCTAAGTCCTTTGCTTGCTCAGGAGTAAAGTGACCGGTAATTTGTGAGTTACCGCCGGTGATTTCCTGGTTTACATTCGGTGCTGAATATACATAACCATCCAAAACGATAGCGATGCTGCGTCCTATGTTCTGCTTAGTCAGCTGAGCCCAACGGCGTGCACCGTCACTGTTCATAGACATACTTACAGCAGGTTTGCCGAAATGGTCGAATTCATCTTTGGCATTTACTACTACGTCACCTTCCAGCGGAGCTTTACCGTTACGTTCGGTAGACTTGATAGCATAAAGTTCGAAAGTCTGAGCTTTCGGGTCACCTTCAAAGGCAGATACACCCCACTTCAAGCGCAGGTCTTTAGGCATTTCGGCCTGTACTTCCGGCATGGAGAGGTATTTGTTGATCTCTGCTGTATCTTTATAGTTGGCATAAGCAGCTACCGGACCTTGTCCGCTAGGATTAACTTGTAGCATTGCCAACAAAGGATGTTCCTTCTTGAATTGTGCAAGGTCAGCTGCTTGTGCTTTGGTTTCACCTTTCAAGGCAGCAGCAAGGCTATCAGCTGTGCTGGTTGCTTTGGCTTCGATAGGAGCGGAAACGGCAGTGCTGTCTGTGCTGTTAGCTTGTGTTTCATTAGAAAGAATGGTACGAAGCTTGGTGTCAGCCGATTGCAAATACGGAACAACATCCTTAGCTGTGTATGTTTCCCAGAATTCCAAGTTAGCAGAACCTTGTAATAATTTTCTTACACGTTCAGGCTCTTTAATACCCGGAAGTTCTACCATGATACGTCCCATCTTGTCTTCAAGACTCTGGATATTGGGCTGAACTACACCGAAACGGTCGATACGAGTACGGAGTACATTGTATGAGTTGGCAACGGCAGCTTTCACTTCTTCGCGCAGTACTTTTTCAACTTCTGCGTCAGACGTTTTCTGGTTTACTTTGTCTTTTAATTGTTGGGTTGCAAACAATTCGGCAAGACTGGCACCCGGAGCGAGTTTATGATACTCTTTTACGAATAGGGTGATGACGTCTTCCTGGCTCATAGTGGCCTGTTTAGCGGCGTTTGCCAATGCTTGATTGAATGTTTCGTCCGATTTGTTGTCCGCCAATGCTTTGATAACATCGGGTACAGAAACTTCAAGGATAACGTTCATACCACCCTTTAAGTCCAAACCTAAACTGATTTCCATCTCACGACATTGTTTCAGCGTCCAATTGCCGAACCACACCTTCTCGTTTGATAGAGAATCAAGGTAGTCCTGCTCCACTTTCACATCGCCTTTTGCGAACTCTTTTGCCTTACTTGTATAGTGGCGAGTCACAAAAGAGAAGGAGAGATAGAACACACACACCAGTGTGAGCAATATCGCAAAAACCCTTACAAATCCTTTGTTTTGCATGTTACTTTTAGTTTATTATGATTACTTTTTAATTGATTTCTATTGTATATAAGGCTGCAAATATAGCTTTTTTTTCACAATTCTTACTTCATACCGCGATTTTTTAACATCGGGTCTAATTGGGGCTCAGCGCCTCTGAAATTCTTGTAGAGCGTCATCGGATCTTCACTGTCTCCTTTCTCTAAAACATTGCGACGGAAGAGGTCGGCGGTTTGAGGGTCGAAGATACCATGTTCTTTGAAAGCTTCGAATGCATCATTGTCCAATACGTTTGCCCAGAGGTAGCTGTAATAACCGGCAGCGTATCCTCCGATAATGTGGTTGAAGTAAGTAGTGCGGTAGCGCGGGGCTATTTCTGCGATTAATCCGAGCTTATCCATCGCTTCTTTTTCGTAGGCTACCAGGTCGATGTTTTTAGTGTCTGTCAGGTTATGCAGGTTCATATCGAGGATAGCGGCGGCAAGCAGTTCGGTAGTCATGAATCCTTGGTTGAAAGTCTTTTGGTTCAGAATCTTTTGGATCAGGCTATCGGGGATTACTTCACCGGTTTTGTAGTGCTTGGCATACATTTTCAGTACTTCGGGTTCGCTAGCCCAGTGTTCGTTGATTTGAGAGGGTAACTCTACAAAATCACGTACCACGTTAGTGCCTGCTGTACCTTTGTATTGGCATTTGGTGAGTAAGCCGTGCAAACCATGACCGAATTCGTGGAACAAAGTTTCTACTTCGTCTATGGTCAACAAGGAAGGAGTATCACCTACGGGTTTGGTAAAGCTGCATACGTTGCATACCAGCGGGCGAACATCTCCGTTTTGTTCACGGTAGTTGCTCATCCAGGCGCCACCGCTTTTTCCGGGACGAGGGAAGTAGTCTACGTAGAAAATACCCAGTTGAGATCCGTCGGCGTCTTTTACTTCAAACACTTCTACATCGGGGTGATAAACGGGAATGCTGTCCAGTTTGGTCAGGGTGATACCATACAATTTGTTGGCAACTGTAAAAGCGCCTTCGCGTACATTCTCCAGTTTGAAGTAAGGTTTGATATCTTCTTCTTCGAGATTGTATTTCTCTTTACGCAGTTTCTCGGTGTAATACCACCAGTCCCATGCTTCCAGCTTCTCGCCTTTGCCTTCTTTATCCATCAACTTTTGCAGTTCGGCAGCTTCGGCTTTGGCTTTGGGTAAAGCATATCCCCACAGGTTATTCAGGAAGTCCATTACTGTGGTGGAATTCTTAGCCATGGTATTGTCGAGAACGAAGTTGGAGTAACAGTCAAAGCCCATCAACTGTGCCTTTTCGAGGCGTAGGTTAATGATGTCAGTGATAATCTTCTTGTTATCGTTCTTGTCATTATTGTTACCACGGTTGATATATGCCTTGTATATTTTCTCACGTAACGGACGGTTGGCGGAGTATTGTAAAAAAGGCAGGCGGCTGGCATTGTGCAAAGTAAACAGCCATTTACCTTCCTGGCCGTCGGCTTTTGCTTCTTGAGCGGCGCTCTGGCAGAACCATTCGGGCAAACCGGCGAGGTCTTCTTTCTTATCTACATACAGTTTGAAAGCATTGTTCTCGTTTAGTATGTTGTTGCTGAAAGTGATACCAAGGGTAGAAAGTTGTTTGTTGATTTCACGCAGGCGTGCTTGTTTGTCTGCCTCAAGATTGGCACCTGAACGAACGAAGTCTTTATAGATTTTGTCCAGTAATCTCTGCTGTTCGGTAGTTAATCCCAGTGCATCTTTTTGCTGATAAACGGCACTTATCTTCTTGAACAGACCTTGGTTGAGAGAGATATTATCCTCGTGCTCGGATAAGGTGGGAGCCAACTTTATGGAGAGGGCGGTCAGTTCGTCTGTGGTTTCAGCTTCCGTCATATTGTCGAATACGCCTCTTACTCTATCTAGCATGGGCGAACTGTTGTCGAACGCAATGATTACATTTTCGAAAGTCGGGGCTTCGGTATTATTGACTATCGCCTGGATATTGGCGTTTTGCTCTTCCATACCTTTCAGATATGCGGGCTCATAGTGTTCCAGTTTGATTTTATCGAAAGGAGGAACGCCATTCGGAGTTTGGAACTCGGTAAAGAACGGATTGCTTTCCGTTTTAGTAGCACAAGAGTACATCATACAGCATGCGGCTAAGATTAGAATACTTTTCTTAAACATCGTTTTTCAGTATTAAATATTTAGTATTATTCTCAATTTTCCACTTTAGCAATGTAGCACCATATAGGGTAATGATCGGATTCATTTATGGTACGATCTACGGTGCAATTATATGATTGCAGGTTTTTACTTATCAATATATTGTCTATCCGGAAATAGAATTTATTCTGGTTGTAAGAGATTCCCAGACCCCGTCCTGATTGGGTGAAGGCGTCATTCAAGTCTTGTGCAATGGTTTGATGGGCATAAGAGATGGGAGTATCGTTGAAATCGCCGCAAACAATGATATGCGGATGGCGGGAAGACGCAATATTATTGGCGATACTGTCAGCTTGTGGTGCACGGATGGCAGAAGCTTCCGCCAGTTTCCGGATCAGTAGGCGTAAACCACTTTTCACCTTTTCTTTTTCGGGATCTTTCAGCATCGCTTCGTATACAACTTTATCGGCTTTTGTCAGTTTGTTAGACTCCAGATGATTGTTGATAAGGGTAATGGTGTCTTCATCTATTTTTATCTCATATATCACGGAACCATTGTATTCACTCGGATAATCTAACACGTGAGCCGAGAGAATAGGATATTTGGAATAACAAGCTATCTTATTAGTGCGTCCCTTGCCTTTACCACTGCCTACTGTGTTGATGCGGTGATAAGGATATGCTTTCAGCTCCTTTTCCACGTCTTTTTGTGTGAGGTGGCGACCCGATTCGACTGTGGCATATTCCTGCAAACAAAGAATGTCGGCGTCGCTTTCTTTCAGGTATGTAAGGATCGGATTTTTCCCATCTTTCTTGGTAGCGCCGTCAAATCCCATGATGTTATACGATAGCAACTTGATACTTTCTTCAGGCAAGCTGTCTGAACGGAAGTTTATGGGCAAGTAGGTCCGTATTTGTGAGTAGCACAGCAGGAAACCTAATAGGGGGAGTAAGGCGGATTTATATCGTTGAATCACTAACCAAAACAAGAGAAAACACCCGTTTATCACTAGAAAAATAGGAAATGTCAACCCCAGGCACGAAAGAACCGGATGCGTCACCGGTTGGATGTGCGGACTATATGCGGTAAATAGTAGCAACCCTGTAAACAGAGCATTGACCGCTAGAATGAGGAGAGCGACAAAATCGCCGAAATGCTTCACCTTTATTAATTTAACGTTTGCTCGCATCAAACAAGCTTTTCTTTTCATCAGTTGTCAGGCTTTCATACCCGGACTTCTTCAATTTGTCAAGAATACGGTCTATTTCTTCGTTTTGATTCTTTTTCCGGGTATTATAATCGTAGTCTTTCTGCCTGTTGGTACCATAATGTACCTTCATCTTCGGCTTGCGAGGCTTGAAACTGAACAAGGAGACAACTGCATCCAGTATTTTGTTAATCCAAGAGGTGATGTCGGTACCTTTACTAAGTCCGGCAGCAAACCAAAGTCCGGCGAGTGCGCCACCAAGGTGAGCTATATGCCCACCGGCATTACTGGAAGTGATAAACAACAGGTCTGTTCCTATTACTATCAATGCCAGGTATTTCAATCGTACGGTTCCGAAGAGAAACAAGCGTATCGGATAGTTAGGCTCACGATAAGCGGTAGCAGCAACAATGGCTAGTACCGAGGCCGAAGCGCCCAACATGAACGAATAGTCTATCATCGGGCTGAAATAGGGGAAGATGTTATAAGCTGCCATATAGAGCAAACCACCACAAATACCTCCTAGAATGTATAGGCCCCGCAGATGTTTTGCTGAGAAGAAACTCAGAAACAGTGCGCCGAACCAATACAGCCAAAGCATGTTAAAGAGGATATGCATCAAGCCTGCATGCATAAACATGTAGGTCAGCAGCGACCAGGGCTGAATGATAAACCGTGTGAGCGATGCGGGCAGTTCCAGCCACTCGAAGGCGCCTTCCAGACTACGGTTAAAAAGTTGCAGCATGACTTCCAGCAGCGTGGTGAGCACAAATACTCCCGCGTTGATGTAAATCAGTTGAATGTATATGTTCCCTCTGCGGAACGTTTCTTTCAAATCAGTTATAATAGCCATTTCCTTTGTTCTTTTTTCTCCAATACATTATCAGGAAGAAACCGAATATCATACCACCCAGATGTGCGAAGTGCGCTACATTATCGCCGGCACTATTGGCAAATCCCGAATACAGTTCGATTGCGGCATATCCGATTACGAAATATTTAGCTTTGATAGGTACGGGTAGCGGGAAGATGAACATCTGTTGGTTGGGAAATAACATCCCGAATGCCAGCAAGATGGCGTATACTGCACCCGACGCACCTACGGTAGTCATCATGTTGAGGTATTCCTTCATCGGTATAACGGAATATCCTGTGTTGACACTATCGTATGCCGAAAGCACTGTTTCGTAATGGATGTATTGCACGAGCTCCTGTATAAGGCCGGCACCTATACCGCATACCAAGTAATAAAACAAGAAACGTTTCGGTCCCCACACTTGTTCGAGAATACGTCCGAACATCCATACCGCAAACATATTAAAAAATATGTGGGTAAATCCGGCATGCATGAACATGTATGTGATAAGTTGGGCTACATTAAACTGATCGGAAAGGAAGAAATGTAATCCTAAATAATCAGCAAGATCTATTCCGTAGCGTTGAGCGACGATAGTACCGAGAAACATCAGTACATTGATGATTAGTAGATTTTTTGTAACGGTTGGTATAGTATTCATAATCTGTTATTTCGTTCAATTCAGTAGCGTTATTTTTAGCTTTGCTTGGCAAAAATACGAATAAATTCTGTTCTATAACAGAAAAAGCCTGTTCTATTGTTTCTTTTTCGTTATTTTCCAATCTTTTTTTTATCTTTTTATTTGATATTCAGAAATATTGCTCTATTTTTGTGAGGGTTTGTGATGGAATATGAAGATATCTTTTGTGTAACATATTAATTAATCAATTGAGCATTATGAATAAAGCAGAACTCATTAGCGCTATGGCTGCTGAATCGGGCTTGTCAAAGGCAGATTCTCAGAAAGCATTGAATGCATTTATTGCATCTGTAAGTAAGGCTATGAAAGCCGGTGATAAGGTAGCATTAGTTGGCTTTGGAACTTTTTCTGTAGCTGAAAGAGCATCTCGTATGGGTATAAATCCTTCTACTAAGAAGCCCATCCAGATTGAGGCAAAGAAGGTGGTTAAGTTCAAGGCAGGAGCAGAATTGAAAGCTGAATAGGCGCGTAAAGGATACTCAAGTTTATGAAACAGAGAAGGAGGCACATTAAGCGTCTCCTTTTTTATTTAACCTTCAATCGGTTCTCTTCCAGACACACCTATAGTTTTACTTCGATTTTACTTGCACGCTTGCACTATTCGTTATAATCAGCTGATAAACAGTCTAAAAAAGGTGGTGGCAGAAGAACAAGATGGAGTGCAAGCAAGTTTTACTTGCACTTTACGTAGCTTCATAGATCAAATCACGCATGTTTCTTGTGTAAACGATGTATATCCCTTACGCAAACTACAGATGTTTCTTACACAAACTACAGATGTTTCTTGTGCAAATAATTAATGTATATGATATGAGCACGGCTGTGGTACTGCTTTTCTACGTATGTGATTCTGCTTCTTCATAATGGTGAATCTGCATCTTCATAGATGTGCGCATGTGTAAATAGTTGATGTAAAGGCTATAAACAATAGATGTTTAAGCAAAGCAAAGCTAATGTTTTACGTATAAAGAACAGAGATACTACTCATAAGAAAGCATCAAGTTGTTTTTTAAACGTTACTAAGTTGAAATTTTGTATTATCTTTGCAGCCGGAAAATACATTAAAATCATGAATATAGAACAAAAACTGGTGACGTCCGTCATTAGCGGACTCAAAGCTTTGTACGGACAAGACGTTCCTGCCGCACAGGTGCAGTTACAGAAAACGAAGAAAGAATTTGAGGGCCACCTCACCTTGGTAGTTTTCCCTTTCCTGCGCATGTCGAAGAAGGGGCCGGAGCAAACCGCACAAGAGCTTGGTGAATACTTGCTGGCAAATGATCCGTCGGTATCAGCATTTAATGTTATCAAGGGGTTCTTGAATCTTACGATTGCTTCTTCCGCCTGGATTGAATTGCTGAATGGCATTCATGCTGACAAGCAATACGGTATTGTGACTGCTACTGATAATTCTCCGTTGGTGATGATAGAATATTCATCTCCTAACACCAATAAGCCGCTTCACTTAGGACATGTACGTAACAATCTTTTGGGGGGTGCATTGGCGAATATCATGCAGGCAAATGGCAATAAGGTTGTAAAAACCAACATTGTAAACGACCGTGGTATTCACATCTGCAAATCCATGTTGGCATGGCTGAAGTATGGTAACGGTGAAACACCTGAAACCTCCGGCAAGAAAGGCGACCATTTGATTGGTGATTATTATGTAGCTTTCGACAAGCATTACAAAGCGGAAGTAAAAGAACTGATGGCGAAATATCAAAGCGAAGGCATGAATGAAGACGAAGCCAAAGCTAAAGCCGAATCAGAATCAGCTTTGATGAAAGAAGCTCGCGAAATGTTGGTGAAATGGGAAGCCAACGATCCCGAAGTCCGTGCTCTTTGGAAGAAGATGAACGACTGGGTGTATGCCGGTTTCGATGAAACATATCGCATGATGGGAGTTACTTTCGACAAGATATATTACGAATCGGAAACTTATCTTGAAGGCAAAGAGAAAGTAATGGAAGGCTTGGAGAAAGGTTTCTTCTACAAAAAGGAAGATGGTTCCGTATGGGCGGATCTTACCGGTGAAGGACTGGATCATAAACTTCTCCTCCGTGCTGACGGTACTTCTGTTTATATGACACAAGATATAGGTACTGCCAAACTGCGTTTTGCTGATTTCCCTATAGACAAGATGATTTATGTTGTTGGTAACGAACAGAATTACCACTTCCAGGTTCTTTCTATCCTGCTCGATAAGCTAGGCTTTGAATGGGGTAAAGGATTGGTACACTTCTCTTACGGCATGGTGGAACTTCCCGAAGGTAAGATGAAGAGCCGTGAAGGTACGGTAGTAGATGCCGATGACTTGATGGCAGAGATGATCAGTACTGCCAAAGAAACCTCCAACGAGTTGGGAAAACTGGATGGTTTAACGAAAGAAGAAGCCGATAATATAGCTCGTATTGTTGGACTTGGTGCTTTGAAATATTTCATCTTGAAGGTAGATGCTCGCAAGAACATGACCTTCAACCCGAAAGAATCTATTGACTTTAACGGTAACACAGGTCCGTTCATTCAATATACATACGCTCGTATTCAGTCCGTTCTTCGTAAGGCGAAGGAAGCGGGTATCATGATTCCAGCTGAATTGCCTATCGGCATTGAACTGAGTGAGAAAGAAGAAGGTCTGATTCAAATGGTTGCAGACTTTGCTGCGGTTGTAAAACAAGCCGGTGAAGATTATAGCCCGTCTATTATTGCAAATTATACGTATGATCTCGTGAAAGAATACAATCAGTTCTATCATGACTTCAGCATTTTGCGTGAAGAGAACGAGGCTGTGAAGGTGTTCCGTCTTGCGCTGTCTGAGAATGTGGCGAAGGTGGTACGATTGGGTATGGGACTGCTTGGCATTGAAGTGCCCGACCGTATGTAAATATAGAATATAGAAACGCAGTGAACTATCGCTAGTCTTTAGCTAGAAGGTAGTTCACTGCGTTTTTATTTATAGATAAGCTTATAGAGTTTAATTCTTGATACCATCAACAGCACAATTTGATAACAATCCTCATGAATGCCAAATCGTGCTTGTTAATACTCCTTTCTGCTATTTTTTCTTCGCTGTAGCTTTAGCCGTTGCTTTAGGCTTGGTAGTGGCAGCTTTATCTGCTTTAGTAGCCTTGGCTTTGGCAGCAGGTTTGGCTTTCGGTGTCTTGGCTGCACGCTTTGACTTATCCGGATCTTTTTCCTCTTGAAGTCTGACAATCTCTTTGCAGGCAGCCAAGCTCAAATCTTGAGGTACGATATCCTTAGGGATCTTGTAGTTGCTTCCTTTGTAAGAGATGTATGGACCGTAACGACCGTTCATAATCTCAAGATCGGGATCTTCATCGAATTTCTTGAGATGTCTTTGGGCAGCAGCTTCTTGCTTGAGCTTTATCAGTTCTATGGCTTCTTCTAAAGTGATAGTCATCGGATCTGCTGTTTTGGGCAATGAAGCATACACTCCATTGTGCTGTATGAATAGTCCGAAACGGCCGCTACCCACAGTTACGGTTTTACCCTCATGGGTGCCAAGAGTACGTGGAAGCTTGAAGAGTTCCAGCGCTTCTTCCAATGTGATGGTTTCGAGGGATAAGCCTTTGGTCATTTGTGCAAAGCGGGGCTTTTCTTCATCTTCTACAGTACCCATTTGTACTACAGGACCAAAACGTCCTATCTTTACAGAAATCTGTTTTCCGCTGACCGGATCATTGCCTAGAATGCGTTCGCCGGCTTTATGTTCGCTCTTGGAGGCAAGCGTCTTCTCTACCGAAGGGTGGAAGTCTTTATAGAAGGCTTTCATGATAGCCGTCCATTGTTTCTCACCTTCGGCGATTTCGTCGAATTGCTTTTCAACGCTTGCAGTGAAATTGAAATCGAGAATGTTCGGGAAATACTCTATCAGGAAGTCATTCACAACAATACCGGTATCGGTTGGCATTAGTTTGGACTTCTCGGCACCGGTAATCTCGGTATGGGTATTGTCTGCTATCTGATTGTCCTTCAACATGAGCACGTTGTATTCGCGTTCTTCTCCCGTCTTTTCGCCTTTCAATACATATTCGCGTTGTTGAATGGTAGAGATAGTAGGAGCGTAGGTAGAAGGACGACCGATACCCAATTCTTCCAGTTTGCGCACAAGGCTTGCTTCCGTATAACGCGGTGGACGTTGGGTGAAACGTTCGGTGGCAGTGATATCTTCGTGTTGAAGCTTCTGTCCTTTCTTCAGAGGAGGCAATAAGCGTGATTCATCTTCCTGGTCGGTGTCATCATCAAACGATTCGCGATAAACACGGAGGAAACCATCAAACTTAACCACTTCTCCGGTAGCGGTGAAAGTATCGGATTCGTTGCTGATACCTATGCTTACAGTAGTCTTTTCAACTTCAGCATCTGCCATTTGGGAGGCGATGGTACGT
>OHES01001269.1_pt1 | contig 11675 bp, 8 predicted proteins | sample 1567371 | NCBI WGS metagenome assembly OHES01 (sample SAMEA3879533, study PRJEB24766) | human gut metagenome | biome: human-associated habitat; feature: feces | place: USA | collected 1985/1987 | reverse complement strand
AAAAATATTTTAGAGAATGACGAAAATGTTGTTCTCCCAGTTATTATGCCTGAAATCATTCCACAGGAATGTAGTATGATAGGATGGATTTTGGCATTGATGGAGGAAACGGTACAGCAATTAGAAGAGGAACTTAATGTCAGCAATATGGGAAGAGGTTATTTCCAAGATTGTAAATATAAGGCAATTGGTTCTTTACAAGAAGAATATGAGAGAGTAAAAGAATTGTGTTATTCAAGATTTTATGAGGCAAAAGCAGAAAATTCTTTCGCTAGAGCAATTGCGAATACAGAAATGCAAACTCAAAATAGTTTTCAGTTTGTTCACAAATTGACAGAGTTTTGGGATTTGCTCAGAACAGCAATAAAAATCGCTCATAAATTAGACGGAGAACCTTTGATTTACCTTTTCTTTGATGATGTAGATTTGACACCTGGAAGGATGACAGATTTGTTGACTACTATCATTAAATACCTGTCACATCCAAATATTATTGTTATCGTGACAGCTGATGAGGAGGCGATGCATGATGTGATTGAGAATTATTTGCAATCAGGAAAACATCAGGATCTGCAGACGTATAGTACGGTGGGACGCGTATTGTCAGACTATCAGACACAAGAGAATTTTGAAAAAGACAAAATTTTGACGAAGATTAGCCATAGAATGAAATCACTTCAGGAGATGCCGTCATTGTATATTGACAAAATCCTTCCTCCATCTTCTCGATATTATCTAGAATATTATGAAAGTTGTGAAAGCAAGTGTACTTTTATTGAAAAGATGCGACCGGCAGAGCAGGGATTTATGAGCGTTTGTTTGGAAGAATTTTTTGAATGTCAGATGGAGCGATATTTGAATAGTGTAGGGGGAACAGGTGAGAGAGAAATATACAAATTTTGGGAATATGGTGGGCAGTTTATAAAAGCGTATTTGTTATTTTGGGGAAATACGTCGCGGAAATTAGCAAATGAGTGCTTTGTGTTAGAAAATTTTATAGATTCCTTACTTGATATACGTAATAAATACAAAAAGGATAATGAAAATATTTATAAAAAATATTTGTATCACCATATTCATCAGTTTATGCTTATGACATTAAAGACTACTTATGGGGATAACATATTGCCGAATAGAAGTGTAGAGGAAGTATTGGAGCAATTGGTGGTATATCAACAGGGAGAATGGGAGATTTATTTAAATTATTCTTACCTGAAAGAACTTACAGCAGATTATTTGCTTATTAAAAATGTTGATATTGTAAAAGTAGCAAAAAAGATTATTGCAATGTGTGTATTGCTTTTTTTAGTTGAGAATATGTTGATAGCAGATGAAAAAATTAAAAGATCGAAGAAGATACATGGGAAAGGGATTTTGGTTGATATATTAGATGAGATTACAAACTTTGGTTATTCGCTTGTGTGTAAAGACAATACAAAAGATGAAAAAGAATTTTTATTTCAGTATGGGGAATTGTTGGAATGTCCGCAAATATTGATGAGCTTTGAAATTACAGATACAAGAAAAGTGAGAAATTATTTTAGTAGTTTAGAAAAGATTTCTTTAGGTGAGAAATGTGATTTGAAAAATTACCAAAGAAAAAATCCAAATTGGTTGAGGAGTATTACGCAGTTATTGTATATGGGAAACGAATGTATTTATGATATAACAAAAAGATATGTGCCGTTATGTGTTTTGAATATAGAAGCTGCTAATATGCACGGGAGAGATTATGAAGAAACAGTACAGAAGTTAGAAGAGTCCATGATAAAATCTCTTTGTACACCGTTAAAAAATGATGGTGAGAGAGAAGAAAACAGTGAAAAGATATTATTAGAGTTACAGGAACTTATGGAAGAAATTGTGAATTTGTATGGTCAATTCAGTTATTATCAAGTAGAAAATAAAGAAAAACTGGAGAAATTAATTCAAGAGGCAGGTGTAGAAAAGGATATAAGCTTTGATGAAAATAAAGTGGATGTAAAACTAATGAATACATTTTTAAAATGGCTTGCAGAGGAGATTATCAGCAGGAAAGTCAGCAATACCAATATGGCGTTTTGGTTAACAGGGGATGTAGAACCATTAGAAAAACTTTATGCAGAAATATGCAATAATATAGAATATGCAAGATTAGATAAAAAAGAAGAAGAAATATGGGAAAACCTGCAAGAGGCAAAACAAAAATTTGAAACAAAACAAAAGTTATATTTTGATATCTTTAGATATGAAAAAAAGAAATGTGAGGACAATCGGATTAATTTAAATATGATTCCGTATCAAAATTTATATAAAGACATGAAAGAGATATTGCAGGGAGCTCAGAAAAAGGAATATTTGGGAATACAGTTAGAAAAATATGTAAAGGAAGGAATAGAGCAGTATGTAAAAACTCTTATAGAAGGATAAAGATGGATAAGATTCGATTATATCAAATTATAAATACTTTATTGTTGCCTTATCGGGAAGAAGGTTTCGGGGAAAAAAACGGGGATGTACTTGCAGATATGCGCTACAATTTTTCTGCTTTACAAGAGAGATACAATAAGACAAAAATGCAGCGAAAGAAGCAGGAAAAAGCGTATTATGAAAGTGAAAAGAAGTTGAGAGATTTTTTAGTGAAGCGAATGGGGGAGTATACCTATACGTTAGATGATTTTAAGATGCTGTTAGATTTATTTTTTCCAGAAAGTGAGTGTTACGAACTATATAGAAAAAACTATGGAAAGAATGAAGCATATCAGAAGGATAACAGCCTTGACAGAGTATATTTGCATAATCTTTATAAAATTGCAGAATCTCTACTTACGTTTCGAGATGGGGATATAGCTGTCAGGATGTGGAACAATGAGGGGGAGCAACAAGATATTTTTTGCTATTCTGATGTGTTTGACAAAGTGGAAATATGGAATCTGCTTGGGAGAATGATATCGACTGATGTGATTGTGGTGGCTTTTTTTGTTCTTGTAGGGCTAGAGGAAGTATTTTATTTAGATAAGCAGACAGGAGGAATATTGCTTGCTGATAAGGTACTGAATAAAATATTGCAAAAAGGTTTAGCAGAGACACATATGCATTTCAATGCGGGAGTGGAGTTCTCGTATTTGTGGCAGAGAAAAACAGATTTTAGGATTTGGGGAAAAGAGAAGGATTTGGAAGGATTTTTCCCCTATATTCTGTACCGTATGCTGTGGGCTGAATATCTAGAAACCTCAATGGAAGTGAAATTTGAAGTTTTTTTACGAAGAGAGTATGAGGCGGAATTTTGCGATTTGAACAATATGCTAAATTTATTGTGTGATAAAGAAAAATATTTTTCGATTTCGGATAAGGTAGGAGAGAAATTATACATGGATTTATCAAGAAAGTGGCACAATAAGTACCCCAATTTTGATGATCAAAGTGAAGAGTTTTTATTTTCTACAGTTTATAAAAAATATAAAGTGTATCGAACATATTCCGAAATTATACTTTTGTTTAGAACACTATGGTATTTTAAAAAATATGATGGTGCAAATGAAACAGAAGAGTTACATTTGTTTTTGCAGTATTTACGAATGAAAAATCAATATTTTTCACAAGTGGTGCAAGCAAATCAAATTCAGGGATTAAGCAATTTTTCAAAGTTTTATGGAAAGATGTCAAAAGAGTTATGGCTTCAGTATGATAGCGAAAATCGCAGTAGAATTGTTTTTAAGAGCATTGCAAATAACTCTAATTTAAAGAAGATAGAACTGAGGGCAACTCCGAGGGTGAGAATTCAGTCGGATAATGTGTATTATAAATATGAAAGTGCAAAAAGAGAAAGAAAGATAGAAATATTGGAATGTATTCTGCCAATATTCCGGGCATTCAGAGAACATATATTAAACAGTGTTGAGATTGCTGAAGAAAGTGTGAAAAATTGTGAGAACGAAGTTCAGATTATAGAAGCCCTAAAGAGGGTGAATATTTCAATGCCGACAATAGGAATCATTTTTCATTTCAGAAAAGAAGATTCTATAGATAATAAAATTGCAGATTTTTGCTGGTTGAGTGAAGTTTCGGATATAAAAACAGAATCTAGACACTTGGTAAAATGGAGAAGAGCGATGGTGGAGACGGCAAAATCAATAGAAGAACTGAGAAGTGAAATTCCGAAGCTTAGCGAATATATTGTCGGTATTGATGCTGCTTCAGAGGAAAATAGGGCAGAACCGTGGATTTTTGCACCAGTATATGCAGCCATAAGGAATCGGACAATTACAAAACCTAAAATGCTTTCGACAGATGGGCGACTTTTACAAATTCATAATATTGGATTTACGTATCATGTAGGAGAAGAATTTCGCCATATATTATCAGGGCTGCGTCATATTGACGAGGTGATACAGCATTTTCATTATAAAGCAGGAGACAGGTTAGGACATGCATTGGCACTCGGAATTGATATGAAAGAGTGGATGGAGAAAAATAAGACGGTTATTATTCCAATTCAGGAACATATGGAAAATCTTCTTTGGGTTTGGGGAAAATTGGTGCATGATGGATGGGAAATTAAAGTGAATACAGAAATTTTAGTTGGAGAAATTATGGAACTGGCCAAAAAGATTTATGGTGAAATCAATGGTTTGTCTGTTCATATGCTATATGATGCTTATATTAAAAAGTTTAAATTGAGATATGAAAAAAATTTTATAAAAATGAAAGAACATATGGTAGAATTTCAGAAGTCAGTTGCTCATGAACATTTTTGTAAATTTTATAATTTGAACAGTCCCTATGGGATTTTCTGGAGTACGGAAAAAATATTTTGTACTTATTTTTGTCCCATTTTTTATCAAAAATTTAAAACGCCAATTTTTGTTCAGGTGAATGAAAAGCAATATGATATGCTAAGTGGTATACAGGAATGTCTTATTAATCAAGTCGAAAAGATAGGGATTTATGTGGAAGCAAATCCCACGTCTAATTTGTCAATAGGAGATATTAAAGAACTCTATTCAGAACCGATTTTAAAATTGAATTCAAAAGAGCTTGAAAAAGAGCAGGAGCACGAGGTGTTGATTACAATTAATTCAGATGACCCGATTATATTTAACACAAGTAGCGAAAATGAATTGGCTTATGTGTATCATGCGCTTACCTACCATGGCTATAAAAAGGAAAGTGTTTTACAATGGATTGATAAGGTTCGTCAAATGGGGATGGAGAGTAGTTTTATAAAAGAAGAAAAATCAATTTATCAGCAATATTGTGAGTTGACAGAGTTAATTAAAGAGATTGAAAAATATACATTTACAGATACAAGATAAAGTGAAAGGTATGGGGGAACTGGTATGCATGATTATACAGTGTGCAGTGAAGTGCGAAGGAAGGTAATTGAAGTTATAATATGTTTTTATCTGATTGTTTCCTTATTGTCTGCAGGATATGCAGAAAAATATTTTGAAGCAATTTCTTTTCTGGAGAATGCTTTTGTGAAAGAATATATAAAAACAGTTTTTTCTATTGTGTGTTCGGGTGTTGGTGTAGGTGCGATATATATATTGTACGATAAATGGCTTTGGAAGTATTTTATATTTTTGCACAAGATTCCAAATCTAAACGGGAAGTGGAGAGCTGTTGTGGAATCTCCGATGAAAGGCTCATATACTCCGGAAATAGAAATGGAAATCAAGCAGACCTGGAATAAAATCCAGATTAGAGGGTGCTCAAAAAGCGGAACAGAAACAATAAGCGACTCAGCATTGCTAACAGAGATATATGGAAGAGTCTATCTGGGATATTCCTATTGGATACACAGAAAACAAGACCAGATATATCGAGGATTTAATATGCTGGAATATAGTGAAGAGAATGAAACCCTTTGTGGAGAATATTTTTCTGGAAAAGATATTAGGGAAGAATTGTATCAGAATTTATCTAAGATAAAATCTAAAGATCGAAAAAAAATTATGCAAAAAGCAAAAGGTTGTGGTTCGAAAGGATATATAATACTAAGAAAAGTATAAATAAAGCATATATACAAAAACGGCTACTTTTTTGAAAAAAGTGGTGGAATCACGTACTGAGGGCTAGCCGTCGCGCTAGCTACTTGGTACAATATTGTATATCTACTGATGGCGTTTATTATAATTGGATTCTTTAAGACGATATGGGGAGGAACAGATGAAACCTAGAGTTTTTATAGGATCTTCAAGTGAAAGCAAGAAGATTGCAGAAAAAGTAAAAAGTTTGTTAGAGCCTGACTGTACTTGCATATTATGGTATGATGAATTTTTTGAGTTAGGAAAATGCACATATCATAACTTGATTGAAAAATCAATCAGTTTTGATTACGCGATTTTTATCGGTGACAAAGATGATTATGTAAAAAGATTATCTGAAGGAACATCTAAATATGGGGCAAGAGACAATGTTTATTTAGAATTTGGATTGTATGTAGGTGTTTTATCATATGCAAGAACTTTCTTTTTAATTCGAAAAGGTTGTGGAATTGCATCTGATTTGTTGGGAGTTAACGTGAGTGTCTTTGATAAAGTTAAAGATATAGAAAGCGATATTTTGACAATAAAGAAAAAAATACAGTACGAAGAAACAATCAACAGAGTAGGTCTTTTGCCATCTACAGGTTTAGCTATTGGATATTTTGAAAATTTTTTGAAGCCGGTATCACAGGTTGTTTATGAAATCAGTGAGTTGGATATTGAAGAGAAAAAATACAACATCAAGGGTCGTAATAAAAGTATCGAGGTTATAATTCCATCAAATATATCAGAAGATTTGTATTCTTGGAGTAAGTACATTTACCAAAAATATTCAGCTGCAAAGGTGGCTATAAATACAAATCTTAGAAAAATAGGTGTTAATATCGATTGCGACAAATTAAAAAATAGTGGAACGATCAGAATTATTGATGTTCCTCTTACGCTAGTGTCGGCATATAAATCTGTAGAATTAGTATTGGGAATAGATTATATCGGCAGAGGAGATGTGGAAGAACTTGCCAAAGAAAAGGAATTGAACAATTTTATAAATACGTTGAGACATTTGATTGAAGGAGATATTTATACACGGCGACATGTAAAAATTATAGAGATGGATGAAATAGAGATATAAAGAGATGGTTAACTGTTGCAGTCTTCATCATACAACAATATTTAGAGTTTACGATGTAAATGTCAAGAAAGTTGTTGCTCTAAAAATTCACAATATAAGGAGAAAACATTAAGATGCAAGAATATTCAAGAATTCTAATTGAAGAATATTGTATGACTCATAATTCAGCAAAAAGCAGAAGACTGCAAAAGCTGGTTAAAATGTCCTATGATCTGTATGCAGAAGGAACTGAGAGCGATGCGATTTTTCTGGAAAAAGCAATCGATCAGGAGTTAGATGAAGAATTGAAAGAAGCACTTCAAGATTTAGATGATTTTTTGTTTGGATAATAAGTCATGTATCCGAAGAAATTTTTATAATGATAGAAAATAGTTTTTCGCTGCAATTTGTAAAAAATGCGGTCATGATATTTTCCTTGACGTGAATGTAGAAGAGGATATATTTGAGAAAATTTTTGATGCGGATTTTATGGATCAAGAAGGATTTGTTCTGGAAGAAGAAAAGATAAATTATTGTGCAAACGATTATAGAGAAAAATACGGTTGCAATAATGTTTCCTTTTGTAAGAAGTCAGGTCAGTTTATTAACAACACAGCCCAATATGGCTCCTATTGTATTGCCGCCTATAAATACAGCAAAATTTGAGTAATACAGAGGAAATAACGGTCAGAATCTGAAGAAAAGTATCGATATACATTTCATATGAATTGCGAAGAATCCGGGCATATCAATTTGGAGGATGGAAGATCTATCGTATTTTTAAACATATGGAAAGAATTGTATTTTATAATAGTGTTGTAAGCGCAAAGCAATCCGTCCAATTATTTTGCGCTTACGCTAATGGGTGAAAGTCCCTAATCCGCCCTAGTAGTGGGAAGGATACAGCCAATGACAAGGGTGTCCATCGTGAGGTGGAATCTGAAGGAAGTCGGATGGCAAATCTCTGGTCTGACGAACAGAAATCACATGAGGTTATAGTTAAGGATAAGGTTGCACAACAAACTAAAGTCCAATAACTACTCGGAATTAACTATAGTAGATCTATGTTTCTTATGATTCTACAAACAAGAACTGTAAAGCCGGAGACATCGAAAAAGCGGAATATGGACATCCCAAAGAGGATGTAGGCGCCCCTATTTTCAACTACTCTATCGCATACGATTTGAATAACCAGCTACCGCTTCTATATGAAAGTTATCCTGGAAGTGTGATTGATGTATCCCAGTTACAGGATATGATTCAAAAAATCCGGAGATTTGGTTATAAAAATCTGGGATTTGTTTTAGACCGGGGATATTTCAGCAAAGAAAATCTTGCCTATATGGATTCATGCAACTATGGATTTGTCATAATGGTGAAAGGACGGGCGTCTTTTGTAAAGAATCAAATATTGAGCCATAAAGGGGAGTTTGAAACCAAACGCGCCTGTGCAATCACACAGTATCGGACATATGGGATGACAGTAAGAGAAAAGCTTTATACAGACGATGATACAGATCGATATTTCCACCTGTATTACAAATCCAGTCGAGCGAATGCAGAACGAACACAGTTAGAAAATCTTCTCCTACGAATGGCCGAAATAATGGATAAAGGAAAAGGGCGAAACATAGAATTTGGGAAGTCATATGAGCATTATTATGATTTGACTTATCATGAAAAAAATGGTGTCCGAAAATTTTATGGTTACAAAGAACGTGAAGCTGTCATTGAAAAAGAATTGGAGTTATGTGGCTATTTTGCAATTGTAACTTCTGAAAGGATGTCAGCAGAAGATGCACTGCTGCTATATAAAAATAGAGATTCATCAGAAAAACTCTTCTGTAGTGACAAATCATTTTTAGGTAACCGCTCACTCAGAGTATATGGAAATGAAGCATTGGAATCCAAAATTTTCATTGAGTTTATTGCACTTATTATACGCAGTAAAATATATACCATGTTAAAAAAACGCATGGCTGAAATGGCCAAAAGACCTGATTATATGACCGTTCCGGCAGCATTAAGAGAATTAGAAAAAATAGAATTAATTCGTCAACCGGGTGGACATTATAAAGTGGATCATGCAATTACCGCAACACAAAAAACAATCTTAGGGGCATTTGGAATTGAAGAGGGGACGATACTTGCGAAAGCAGTTCTTGTAGGAAAAGAATTAGAAAATGCTTTTGCCCCGGAGACGGAGGAGAATGAAAATGGCACGAATCAAGAATATGAAGACGATTGATTTGAAGATTGCTGAAAATGAGGAAAATCTTTGGAAGTTAGCAGTAATGTGCGATATAGATAGTTACCATACAAAAAGGTTGACCTTTACCTAAGTGTTGGTTATACTATAAGTAGGTGATAATATGAATTTATTGGAAAATGCAGTTGTGCAAGAGCAGCGGCGAATTGAGTATATGATAAAGAAATATGAGACAGAACTTACTACTTTGCCGAAAGGTGCTCTGATTGCCAAAATGATTAAAGGAAATCAATATTACTATTTACAGTATCGCAGCGGGAAAAAGACAATTTCGAAGTATGTCGGGAGAGCAGGAGATAAAGTTGAAAAATTGCAGCAACAGATTGAACGGCGCAGGCATATTCAGGTCATGCTGAAAGCCTTGTCTGAAGAATATGCTATAACACAGAAAATGATGGAGGTTTGCGTATGATTGTATATCATGGAAGCAATATGGTAGTAGACCATCCAAGATTAGTCCGTCAGAATCGGACATTAGATTTTGGATATGGTTTCTATACAACATTCAATAAAGACCAGGCAGTAAATTTTGCAGAAAAAGTAACGGCCCGGAGGGAAACAGGCATTCCTTGTGTCAGTATGTATGAAACGGCCGAGTTAGAAGAACTGAAAAACAAATATAAACTCCTGTTTTTTTCAGAACCAAATGAAGAATGGTTGGATTTCGTATTTGCAAATCGCAATGCGAGTTATGAAGGGATAAGTTATGATATTATTTTCGGGCCAGTAGCTAATGATACTATTTACCGGACGTTTATTGCTTATGAGGAAGGTATTTTAACAAAGGATGAGACGATTGCCAGACTGAAGGTTAAAAAACTGTATAATCAGATGACTTTTACGACAGCAAGTTCTTTAAAAGAGTTAAAATATATAGGGCAGTTGCCGATAGGGAGGGATTGCAATGAGTGAAAAGGGAATCAAAGGAATGTTGGAACTCATCGTACCGCGCCTGCTCCGTATGATAATGGAAAAACAGTTACTTACAGAGAAAGAAGCCTTAACACAGCTATATGCGTCTGACCTTTATCGTCAGTTAGAGCGAGAGGAAACGAAACTCTGGCATTTAAGTATTCCTACCTTATATGAAATGTGGCTGGAGGAAAAGGAGAGCGGGCATATTACTTACCCAGAGGAGGTCTGAGTATGGATGAAAAAACGAATTTTATTGTATATTGTATAGAAGAATATAAAAATGCAAAGGGGATGAATGGAAAAAACGTCATTGATCTGTTTAATCGGTATCGTGTGATTGATTATATTCGGGACTATTACGAAGCGCTTCATACTACTGGCAGGCAGTATATTGTTGACGATATTAATATGTATATCGAGGCAAGGCAGTCATCTATGGGGTAAGGGAACTTTAGTGAAAAAGAGTTGAAAGAATGTATCCAGGGGGAAGCCCCTGGATATTTCAAGTTACAAATTTTATTTTTGTAGTAAGGTGTGACGAACCTCATGGTGTGGGAAGTCTTAGTAAATTATTTGTGATGGTTTTGGAGTAAAATAACTTTATACATAGAAATTACTTGTTAGTGATTTCATGAGCTGTCATTAAACTGCTAACATCAGTTGGTATAATGGTCTCATAAAATTAATCTGGTGATATCTTGAGAAATTTGCTATAATCATCTTATAGAATTCCTCTGCAAATGGAGGAATAAAATGGGAAGAACAAAACGATTAAAGGAACTTACGATCAAAGATAATTTTATGTTCGGCGCAGTGATGATGGACGAAGATAATTGCAAAGGTCTTTTAGAAAGAGTGTTGGAGATACCGATCGATCGAGTGGATGTCAGTAAAGAAAAAAGTATCGTGTATCATCCGGAGTATAAAGGTGTCCGCCTGGATGTGTATGCAAAAGATGAGAAGCAGACGCGTTATAACGTGGAAATGCAGGTGGAGAGAAAGCCGGCACTTGGAAAGAGAAGCCGTTATTATCAGAGTCAGATGGACATGGAGATGTTGCTGACCGGAGAAGATTATACGGAACTTCCGAATACCTATGTTATTTTTATCTGTGATTTTGATCCATTTGGAAAAGAAAAGTATCGTTATACCTTTTGGACAACGTGTCAGGAATCTGAAAATGTGGATTTGGAAGATGGGCGAACCACTGTGTTTTTAAATACCCGTGGAAAGAACGAAAGTGAGGTTCCGGGAGAATTGGTCACATTTCTGCAGTACATGAAAGAGGATCTTGAGGGAAGCGAAAAGGAGTTTCACGACCCATATGTGGAGCAGTTACAGAAGTTTATCCGCAACGTTAAGGGAAGCCGGGAGATGGAGGAACGCTTTATGATTTTTGAAGAGATGCTGA
>OHES01001247.1_pt1 | contig 11933 bp, 10 predicted proteins | sample 1567371 | NCBI WGS metagenome assembly OHES01 (sample SAMEA3879533, study PRJEB24766) | human gut metagenome | biome: human-associated habitat; feature: feces | place: USA | collected 1985/1987 | reverse complement strand
ACTTTGATAACCAATGAACCGGTCTCCGGTAAAGTAATCTGATAAGCTCCCGTCGCATCGGGTACTTCGTACATGGCTGAAAGGGTCAAACTGATATTGTCTTTGTTCAGTGCCGCTTCCATATCCTTTCCTTCTTGAACGGTATTGAAATAATAAATCTTTATGTCACCAATAGAAGAAATATCAAACGGGACAGGTTTCCGTTTCTTCTCGGATGCTTCTTTGTCCAAAATACGTCCCATCACTAATTTGGGAGCTTGCGCATTCAACTGAACACAAGTAGCTAAATAACATATCAATAGAAAAGCTATTCTCATAGCTCCGCTCACCCTTATCAAAATTACTTTCATATCTACAATCTCACTTTCTAACTATCTAATAATATAAGAAATAGAAACCGCTAACTTGGCTGGAAACAATTTATATCCATGCGCATTCGTCTTTCCCGGATTATTTATCAGATAATCCTCAAAATTATCATTCTCATAGTATTGTTGGTGCCAGAAACAAACGGCTCCGAAACCTGCCGAAAATTCAAGGTTCAAGCGTTTTCCCAATACCATCGAATATCCCATCGTTATACCAATACCTATGGCATCTCCATCGTAAATATGTTTTCCCAGATGCATATCATAGCTCGCACCTAAAGCGGATATACCGATGTATTCACGCACCATAGGACGTCCGTTAAACCAATATCGATACTCCGGCTGTACTCCGATAAGCTTGATATCTGTCCCCCAAGGTTTGTATCCTCCATAGAAACTTAAATCAACACTGGAGCGTTCTCCCACTACAAGTTCACATCCTAAGTTAGGCACTCCTGCCAAAAGTGACAAGCCATTGGTTTTCACTGCTATTTGCTGGGCGCACATCTCTTGTGCTCCAGCCCCAAGCAGCAAAATAAAGAAGAACAGATATTTTACGATTCGTGTCATGTCGTTATTATAACTTTACATCTTTATCAATAGTCGTATTGCTATCCCATGAATTTACATCGACTGCAGATGAGATGGATGCATCTTTTGGCAAGAATTTAACATTCATATTTGTTATTTCTCCTTGTCGTACCGGAATTGTATAACCGGAATATTGATCATAAATAGTATATTTCTTAACCTCTCCAGCTCCGCTTCTCATAACACAAGTCACTTCTTTTATCAGCGTCTGAGTATGAGGAAACATAAAACGAGCTGCCGGTTCACCTGGTATATTCCATGCGACAGAACCATCCACGACTTTATATGTAGAAGTAAATTGTTCTGTTGTAAATGACATACTTCCATTGGCAATTGCCATCCAACCTTTTTTACCGGAAATACAAGTTATTGTAACAGACTCTACAGTATAATTCTTATTAAGAACAGCCATACTCGTCGTATAGAACTTAAAATCCACTCTACCAAAGGCATGTTGAAACTCCAAAGTAATTGGATTGAGTCCCCATTCTGAATATCGAACGAATTTTTCACCTGTATAAAGATAGTCTATTGTATTAGCCATATTGTCAGTATCTAGTTGCCATGGAACAGCCCACTGAGAAGCTCCGGCAATTTCACGATATTCCGCCTTGTCCGTATAAGGATAATACCCATACAAATATAAAGCAGGATTTGCTCGTGATGGATATGTAGCCTGAAATTCCGATTGTAGTTCGTCATACCCAGAAACATAGGTATATCGACCATTAAACAAATATTTTTGAAAATCGGATTCAAATTTACAATCACGCAAATTACATGATTCATTCCTCCCTCCATCAACTCCCGGTATTCCATAAATTCCAATTTGCGAGTTGTTCTCAAAAGAGCTCAATGGCGCACGAGTCGAGCTTCTAGTAGGATCAACGTCAACCACGATAGACGAAAGAACATCGGAGCTGAATTTCAATTCAGCCCCTCCATTCATTATATCATCAGATTGAGGTGTACCCTCATCATTATCTTTACTACAAGATGTCAGTAAAAATAATATAAGCGATACACCTAATATCCATTTATTCATAAACACTTTTTTAATGTTTAATTAACCTCTTGAGTTATATCCTCTCCGGTTTCCCACTTACCCAATGTAGCATGAACCTGGACGATCTGTAATCCATACACTGTCAAAGCGACTTTATATTGGGTATTAGGAGCGAAATCGACTTTACTGTTAATTTTCACAATACCCTTTTCTGGTTTTCCAGTAGGAATGTTATTCTCATCGAGGGCTACCAAAGTAACTTCCAACTCATATTCTTTTGTTTTTGAAGGCATTAACAGCACTGTTCCCAATGTTTTTTCTTGACCAAGTTCAGGAACAACAATCGTATCAAAAGAAGGAGTATCTCCATTATACAAAGACAACTCACCTGTTGCACCAGACTCTGTCAAGATTCCAGCACCATCTCCCACAACTGTTAAATTAGCCGCAGTAGGAACATTCAAGACTTTTATATCTTGAACAGCAACAGGGACAGGTTTTCCTCCCCCTTCAATTCCTTTTTGAACTACAAAGTTTAATCTAGTCAAGCAATGTTGAAATTTCAAATCAGGAACAGGTGCGTCAACCACTTTACGAAAATATAATGCATTATAACCTGAGTATGTAACACCATCGACCATCTTATCTTCACAAACTGCACTTCCCCACATAATATCAGTCTTACCATCAATTGTATATGGACAAGAAATCGACCTCCTAGCAGCAACAGCAGTTCTAGCGACCGGATAACAAGAATAGAAACTATAATTAACCTTAGAACTCATCGGATAGTAATAAGGACCATTATCAAAAGTCACATCTCCACCACTTGCAACCGTAGCAGTCACAGGATCAGTTTGCCCAAATATATGAGAACTAACCAAGTTCCATTCTGCAGTTTCTGAACGATCTACTCCCCAAATTCCAATTTGTTCACCGTTCCAGGTATCCCCAAGAGCTGCTCTAGTATTATTATACTGTTGCACTGCACTCACCGTAGTTGCCTTTCCGAAAGCTATTTCGACTTCACTATTATCTACCGGTTCTACTGGAGTATTATTTCCTTCTTTTTCGTCAAAACCTTCACCACTTGAACAGCCTGCGAAAACAACGGCCATTGCCATTACATATAAAAGACTCTTTTTCATATTCATTACTATTTTACATCATTTGAAAAATCATTATCAGGATCGAACACGATACTTCCTCCATCTTTCCATTCGCCCAATTTAGCAGTAAGAGTTATCTCAGTTAAGCCATGTACCTGAACAGTTACATCGTAAGATTTAGAAGCTTCAAATATTGTGGGAGTCGGTTCACCTTTAGGAGGAGCAACTTTAGCAATGTCCAAATTCAACTTATAAGTATTTTCACGTTGAGTTAAATCTGTTATTATCTTACCATTTTTATTATAATATTGTACAACATCCACTTCAAGGGCATACGATGTAACACCCGGTTCAACCAACAAAGCTTCTCCTACGGGAGTCGCATTTGCAGCACCAGTTGCAGACGCATGGTATTTTCCGATAGTACCTTGGAAATCTTTTATATCCTCAGTCAGGTCAGCCTCTGTGAAAGTAATGTCTGCGTCCAATGCCTGCATAACACCTTGTGTATTTCTCTCTTTCAGATATAAGAAAGGAAGAGTCTCCGGTGTAAATTGGTCAAAAACAGCCCCCTTATCAGTATCTGTTACATAAGCAAAAACCAATTTACCTGTATTTCTTGATTTAACACGAATACTCTTTACATATACATTTTCCGGACCTTGATCGCCCATACCTTGTATATTAAAAGTCAAACGAGTCAATAAGTGCTCAAATGTCATTGCTGGTTGATATCCTTTACGAGCAGTATATGCACTATATGCTTTATACTTGTCGTCGCCAAGTGCAGCCTCCTGTTCTGGTGACAGTTTTGCTTTAGCAATCATAAGATCCTGAGAGCCATCAATTGTAAAGTTTGCATATAATGTATTTGTTCCTGTTTCATAAGTCGGATTTGCTCCCAATGCATCATCTGCATAGTAACCAAAGAAATCATAAGCACCACTACGAGGGAAATATAAAGTCTGATCATTTTCCCATTTAACTATGGTTTCATTGTCACTGGCAGCAATACCAATCTTATCAAAGAAAGTCTTATCACCTGTAATTTTATCACCATAAGTTTCACCAGTAGTTGCGTCTTTTTGGAATGCAAAAATATGCAATCTTTGACCACTCCAAACATTAGCGTCACCTTTCCCACCAACAGTACCAGCACTTCTTGTCGAAGCCTCAACAGAAGCTGAAGGAGCCACAGCCGACAATAGAATAGGAGCTGCATCAGTACCTCCATTTACAGAATCATCTTGAGGTAAACCATCATTCTCACCCTGTGAACAAGACGCCAACACTCCGGCTGTCATCATTGCATAAAGAAGAAATCGTTTCATAAATAACACAATTTAAATTAATAAATATATTTGAGTTTCACATTTTATTTATCTTCAAATTCCCCGTCCGGGTCTAATATAGTTTCTCCACCCGGTGTCCATTCACCGATTTCAACATTAGGTTTAATATCAGATAAACTATTAATTGTCAAATAGATCACATACGCACCACCTGCTACAAAACCAACTCCTCCACCAGGCTCCAAATCAACATCTACAAATCCATGTCCCGGGTCACTCGACTTATCTTCATCCAAAAAAATACGTGCCGAATAAGTAGTAGCAGGCGCTAATAACAAGCTGGCGCCGCTATTATCATTCTTATCTTCTTTTCCTAAAAAAGAAGGCTTCTTTTTATCTTCCGCACTTAATTCTGAATACTTCTTGCAGTCAGTTACCCGACACCATCCGTCACTCCCTATCTCCTCACCGTTCTTTTTCAACAAGTACAGATAGTCTTCACTATTCGCATAAGCCTCCTCCGACGCGTAGTCTTCTCTATTAAAAGATAGCCCTACATCATCCTTTGCCTTTAGATCATTGACAGCAACGGTAAAACGTCCCCGAACTTTAGATTTTACACTAACCTTTTTCACAACCAAACTTTTATCGATAGGAGGTACACTTCCTCCCCCCTCCGGCTTACAGATTACAAATCGCAGACGCACCAAATGGTGCTGAAAACTAAATACAGGATTCAAACCATGACTAGCAGAATAGGCGCTATATGCACGGTCCATGATTTTTTGTTTATAGGGATTATTTGCATATTTATCTTCCTGCAATTTGGGATCGGCCACAGAAGACATAAAATCCCTACGCCCATCCAACTCTACATCATAATAAATACGATTCTTCTCCCGAACGCATTGAAGTTGTGTTAAATCCAAATCATCCAGATAATAAGAAAAGAAGTTATACGGCCAATCCGTATGCTTCATATTATAGTAAATGTCCTGTGAGCCTGTTTTATCATCAGGAAAGAATGGCATTAAGTTCGAATTATCAACCTTTACCCGAACCTCTTTCCCATGGCTGGAGGATTGTCCCCCATCTTCCGAAAGTCTGTTTGCATCCAATAAACAAATGTCTTCATTTGCCTCACTCCAACGAACAGACAAATCGGTTTCTACATTCTGATTAAATGCATAAACGTAGAACTTCGCATTCTTCCAAAATTCCAAATTTGTTCCACTCTCGACAGCTCCACTTCCACGCGTCAATATATCAAAGCTCGATACACCGAAACCTAAAACGATAGGAATATTCTCCATCAAAGGTGCATCGTCATCTTCCGGTAACTCGCCCACATACGTACCTCTGGAACAACCGCACAGTAGCAACATACAAAGTCCTACCCACAAGACCTGTCTTACGCCTATATATGTTTGACCTCTTTCCATCATACTTTTATATATCCACATGAATCTCATTCGTTACATCGTCCCAGCCTATTACTCCATCACTACCTGCTCCACCTTGTGTGCCGGAAGGAGTGATACGTAAATGGACATCAATAGTCAATTCACCGCTATCTTTCAACCTCCTTCGCTCATTCACCTGTCCGGTTTCTTCGGTCAAGCCTAATTCCTTGATCTTTCTGGAAAGATTGGCTATACCGTTAGAAACAAATTCTTTTGTTCCGGCCTTCACTGAAAGAGCCAGACAGCAAACTCCCGGTCCCATAATCGCATAATTATCCATACCACCGACTAAACCGAACACATCCATAGAGGCAGTACATTTCAAAGTAGTACATTTCTTGCCACTTTCTTCCGTTATAGTTTCTCCAGTAGTAGGAACAGGCACTTTCACAATCACCCTTTTCAAAGATGAAGTATTCAACAATCCGGTAGAAAGAGAAATTTCCGGTACAATCCCAGACATCTCGACAAAAATATATTTGATATCTTCCGGTTTCAGTTGTTGTTTATCTTCACCCTCTCCAACCTCTACCAAGTCCAGGTAAAAGTTAATATCAATATGCTGAGTTAAAGAGGTGAAATTGAACGGTTGTTCATAATTATTCCCCGCATTCAGTTCCAGATAATCACAACGGGAAATGATTAATCTACGACCTGCCTCCCATACATGCTCAATACCGGGATTCAAATCCTTCCATGTATCATGAACAATATCCGTAACACTCTCCAAAGCATGATGGCGCATTTTTACTTCTTTCATGTGAACAGCATCGTTTCCCTTGAATTCATCCAAATTATGCAATTCAACTCTCGTGTCCTTCACTTCCTCCATGACGACATTATCATTCATATCTTTTACAACATTCCCGTCCTCATCCTTTTTCTCTTTCTTCACCATCGGATATGCCGGATCAGTAAAAGCCATCATCACATATTCACCTCCAGGCAGCTTGATATCAGGCTGATACTCACTCTGAGGTTCGGACTGGTCATCGGGAGTCGTGATGTCGGTATTATCGCGAGTGGTTGAGCCATCACCCGAAGTTTCAGTATTTCCGTCATCAGGAGTTGTTGCCGTATCTTCTTTGCTCTTCTCCACTTTAAAGTTCCCATCTTTATCCGTCTGATAAACTATATGGCGTGTATTCAGGATACGAGTAGCCACAAAATATAATTTCTCAGGCGTTTCATCGGCAGATAAGCCCAGTTCATTCCAATTATATGTAACCGAGAACCCGTCCACCACGTGCGGATGTGTAGTTTCATCACACAGATCAACCTTTGTACAACCGACCAAAAGCAAGGAAGCCAATAGAATTTGATATATAACAGTCACTTTCATTACGCTTCACCTCCCTCATTAGTCGTTAGTGGCACGACTCCCTGATCTTTCAAAGATTGTGGTTCGACGGCCTGCGGTTCAGGCGAGTCAGACTTAGCAGGCTGTTTCTCCTGAGCAGGTTGCTGTTCCTCCGTTGATTGTTGTATCTCAGGTGTTTCCACTACTTTCCCAGCTTGCTTCTTCTCTTCCTTTGAATTTTTCTTCTCCAACTTTTTCACTTGTTCCAAAGAATCTTTCATCAACTTATCTTGTCTCTTAAGCGAGTCCTTTATCTGGTCCAAAGCTTCTTTTGCCAATCGTATAGAGTCTTTCTGCAACTCTTTCAGATGTTTCGCCTTATCCCGTGCTTCACTAATAGAATCACGCCTCAGTTGCTTTTGACGCTTAGCTTCCGCACGCGCATTTATCTTATCATAATCAATTAGTTTATACTTATTCTTGACAGAAGTAGAGAAACGATAAACAAAAGCTACCCGCAAATCACTGACAACCGGAAAAGGGACTAAATGGCCTCCCTTACTTTTTTCAGGTAAACGAGGATAACAATTACTTTCAGCATCATGCTTATACGCATCATATTTAGTGTATACAAATCCGACACTGGCACCTAACTCCAAATCAATGAAGTTCTGGCGATAACCATATAAAGGAATACTGAATCCACCGGATACACCCAAACCGTAAGCAGAACCCTGCATTCCTGTCGAACCAAATTTAAAATTATAGTTAGCAACGTCAGCATACACCCCCCAATAATAGGCACGCCAATAACGAGGATGGAAACGTTTAATAGTGAACACTTCCTCTTTCATCCGTTGAAAGAAAGAAGCAGAATCCAAATGATGGAAGTTACGTTGAGTAGTACGGAAATATTTCCGGAACTCCATACGGGCATCAACCAGATTATATACAATGCTAGGTTTGTAATTTTGAGAAGTATTCCAGTTGCCTTTGATACCGAGACTTAATGTGTAGTGTTTGTAAGGAGAGCCGAACAAATCGAATTCGGCAGTAACATTAGGTAACAATACAAGCCACTCGACAGCATTTGTTTTAAATGCCCATCGAGATTTAAAAGGCATGATAGAATCCTTGTTTTCTACTGCCTTCTTACGCATAGAAGATTGAGCATAGCATTCTACCCCTAAAAAGGAAAAGAATAAAAACAATACACAAAATAGTAGTTTTATTCTAGAAATATGCCAAATCTTTTTGCGTTTACATATAAACGACACCGGCTTTCCTTGTACAAGGAAAGCACTATGCCCTTCGCCCTCATTTCCCATAACCTGCGTCTTACGCGTTTATTTTTGCTTATTTGTCTACATTGTTCCCTAATACAATGCTAATCAGGCGCAAAAATAGATTAAATATTACAAGATAACAAATATAAATCTAACTTTTTAATAAAACACAAAAAGAAAAAAGAAAAACAAAGTTTTTCAATCTTTTTATTAGCAGAAAGCAAACGAAAAAGAAGATGTTTGTATGACAAATAGAAAAAAGGAGACTTGCTTAAAGATAAAAGAATAATAGCAAAACAAGGTTGCAGGCAATCACTGCTCCGAAGCCTCCCAAAATCCAAGGACGAAGTTTACTTCTTTTCCCGGCAAAGAATAAGGCATAAAACATATTCACCAGTATATTACTTACAATCGCCTGCATACTGCAAGCTGTAATAATCAGTACGGCAATGCTCCCCGTGTTTTGCAATAAGTTCAAAATAAAAGGGGTTATATCGCTGAAACCGGATACAAAAGAGAGCAAATTCAATCCGCTTGTACCGGCGTAAACCAAAGTATAATGTGTCAAAACCGTAAATACGACAAATAATACGGCAAAGATCAACGCAACCTTAAATTCCAATGGATTGCTACTATCATCCTCTTCCGACTCGACAGAAGTATCTTTAGGAAGTTTCTGCCGTGAATGAATAAACCAGCCTACTATCGCGGATACCACTGACATTATCAACAGGTACGGATAAATAGAAAGAAAGATCTCCCTGCTAAAAATAAGTATCAGTATCATAAAACGCAGAAACATCATACTGACCGCCAATAACATGGCTGCGACGTACTCCGTAGCCTCTTGCTCCGAAGCTTTCCGACTTTTACGTGCAAGTACCGAAATAGTGGCTGTACTACTATACAACCCACCTATAATACCGGACACCAAAGTGCCGGATTCATGAAACACATACCGCTTCAGCAAATAAGAAAGGTAGGAAATACCTGAGACGACCACTGTTGCCAACCAAATAGAATAAGGAGTCAGATTTATATCCGGAATCAGGTTTTTATGTGGAAGCATAGGTAATATAATACCACTAATAGCCAAAAACTTTGCCAACGTAATCATTTCATCATTTTTCATCCGCTGGGCAAATTCCGTAAAGGTATGCTTTAGTTCTGTAAGCAGAAGTACCGTCACAATCACCATGACATAAAACCAGGAAGGTTGGGTGGACACAATGGGAGCCAGACAATAGGTGATTAAGGCGATAATAATAGTCGTCACGCCAAAAATATGAAATTGAGCCTGCTTCACATAATAGTTCAGTCCCAGCAACAGTCCCAAAACGGCGCCTCCTCCCATAAACAAACGCATACTCGTAGGGTCCAATATATAAAGAAGATAGCCTAATATACCGATGAAAGTAAATGTACGGTCAGTACCGAAAAGAGTTGTCTCCCCTTCACGCTTCAGACTGATACGGCGCTGTGAGAGTCCGATTAACAAGGAGAATAAAGTCACCAGAATAAAGGTTACCAATTCTCGTGGCACATAACCATATAACTGTTCCATATCCATATACTACCCTTTTTATTATAAGAACAAATATACGGTTTATTTGTTAACGTTCACCACATCTTATACGGTTTTTTCATTAGCCGGGAATTGTAATAACGTATATCGCCCGTCACTTCTTCACCGATAAAGTCCGGCTTCACAAAGGCCTCATCTTCAGAAGCCAGCTCGACTTCCGCCACCACAAGCCCCTCATTCTCACCATAAAACTCGTCAACTTCAAATATATGCCTGCCGCTACGCACCAGATAACGGGTCTTGTCAATAATTCCCGGTTCACACAACTTCATCAATTCTTCCGCCTCCGGCAAAGACAGTTCCTTTTCCCATTCATAACGGCTTGTACCGGAAGCGTTGGAAGCCCCCTTGATAGTCAGGTATCCCTTATCATCCCGGATACGTATCCGGACAGTCCTTCCACGAGCACTGCTGATATATCCCTGCACAATACGACTTTTCGCAAATGCCAACGACTTATACTCTCCGATAACTAAAAATTTACGTTCTATTTCTTGTGCCATACCGCAAAAGTAATCATAAAAATCAGAACCTTGTCATAAATTCAATTACGATTTTATCCTGCTCCGATTCTTTCGGGATACCGGTTTTCTTATAGAAATACTTTTCGAAGTTCAAACGAAGGTCGGCAATGAAAGCTTTTGAAAGGCTAAGTGTGATCCCACCCGTGACACGATGGCGTGCATAATCGTTTATAACCAAAGCATTTGTCGTCTTATCTATTTTGCCGTCACTATGATCCGTCATCATGTCATAACGTGCAAGAAAAGAAATTTTATTGAATACTTTCTTCAAAGGTAAGTCGTAATTGACAAAGCTATTCACAGCGTGCACATCTTTAAACGTCTCATGCCCGTACATTTTATATAGATATTCCGCTTCAATATGAAAACGATTATTTTGATAGTAAATACCGGCATCATACATATTAATCCGTACGGATTCCGGCTTTATCATCTGGGTGCTGAGTGTTATATTCCAATTTTTGCCGGGTAATAACTGAGCTTTAACCGAGTAGTTCAATGTTTTATGCCATTCTTTCTGATTGGTAAGCCCCGAACCGTTAAATAATCCGGCCTCAAGAATAAACGGAAAGCCACTCGTATGTTTATAAGCAGTAGTGAACCCAACATCACGGACATTTCCTACTTGCTTGGCTATGAATGAACGATTGGCAAAATACTGTTGGTGAGGAGAACGATGAGCATCAATCGTAAAAGGTACCCGCATTTGCCCAATCGTGAAATTAAGATCTTTCATCGGAAAGACACGTACATACGCATCCAGCATTTTAATAGAGCCCTCGTCAGAAAGGTCGATTTCCGCTTTATAAGCAACCAAAGGATGCACATTTCCCGAAACACTAAAGCGCGCATTACGTACTTCAAAACGACTTTCCTCTGTTTCTGTCTGGAATTCGTATTTTCCCCGAATCGTTCCATGAATCTCGGGCAAATAGTCTTTCCATTCCATCGTCTGCTTATCTAATTTTTTGCCATCTCCGGCGTCTTCTTTAGCCTGTCCGAAAGCTGTTGCCGCCAACAATAATGTTACGACTGTTGTTGTAATTCTACTCATTTCAGTTGTTTGCTACTATATTCGCGGCAAAAGTACAACTGTGAAGATACACCGGAATGACAAACCGGCTACGGAAGAATTACAGAAAAGTTACATTAATATTACAGGGGTTACAAAAGCGTTACAAAACAAGAATTCACCACAGATCACATGATTTTCACCGTCCGGGCAGACCTTCTTTTCGTGCCCCTTGTGCAATCTATGTAATCTGTAGTGAATCAATCAACCGAAAAAGGAGAATGCAACCAACATTACCAATGCCAAAATAATTAATGAGACGAACACTATTTTGACAACCTTCTGGGCTTGTTCTTCTTCTTTCTTACTAATTGCTACTTTTTTCTTCACCTTACCC
>OHES01001244.1_pt1 | contig 11942 bp, 11 predicted proteins | sample 1567371 | NCBI WGS metagenome assembly OHES01 (sample SAMEA3879533, study PRJEB24766) | human gut metagenome | biome: human-associated habitat; feature: feces | place: USA | collected 1985/1987 | reverse complement strand
ACTCACCCTTTGTTGTGTCTCTATATAACGAAATTCAGCTACAATATCTTCATTCTTCGGATATAGCTGTTCTAAATCACGCACACAGGCAGAAACTGCATTTTCCACAGAATATCCAGCCTGTACCGCCACACTCATAGAATTCAATGCATCCCGAAACTGATAATTAAGGCGCCGTTTTCTTTCTCTGATCATCTGTTTCTTCTTCCACCTCAGAAAGAACACAGAAACCGGAACCACAAGCAACATTACCCAAGGTGTTTGATAGAATAAATAATCTACAGCACCACACAATGCTGCACTTTCTCCTATATATTTCAAAATTTCTTTCTGAGAATATCTGTATTTTCCATAATCAACTTTCTGCCTGATCATAATTTTACCCCCGCCCGTTCCAGTTTTTCTCTGTGCAGGAGGGGCTCCACAGGCACCAGACCACACCCATCCTGCCATTGATACAATGGTTGTATCCTGATTTCACCATCCGCATACGCACATACTTCTGAAACTTCCAGAAGTTTTCTTGATTTGTCGCGCATACGTCCCAGATGCACCAGAATATCTACGCCAGAGGCGATCTGCCTTCTTACCGCCTGAAGCGGCAGATCCAGTTCCGCCATCAATGTCATTATTTCCAGTCTGGCCAGCATATCACGGCAACTGTTTGCATGAGCTGTTCCAAGACTGCCTTCATGCCCGGTGTTCAAGGCCTTTATATGGACTCCCTATGTTCCCATCATGCAGAAATACAATATCTGTACTTAATATACACTGTATATAACGTTATTATCTTGCCATTCCACAGTTGCAAAAAGAAAAGAGAGCCTTTCACAGCCCTCTTTCATATTGACTTTCTCATTCATTTGTCATACTTAACAGTTTGGCAACCAATGTCTCTAAACTTTTTCCCAAAAATGGGACAAAGTCTGGTATTGCACCAAATGCCATCCCAATTATTATCATTCGCCCACATTCTCTTGCAGATTCCAATGCAAATCCATAACTCAAAACACCTGTCAGAATAAATATAATTGATAAAAAGTAAAGCAAAATATTTCCCAACATCATCGGAATTTTTAATAACCAGCGAATCAATGTCATTACTGCAAGAATTAAATATAAAAACACTTTTATTATGTACTTAACCAACATTTTTAATCCCTCACTTTTTTGTCTTTCCGGACAGCAAGAATCTTGCCATCCGGACTTCCTTTTTTTTGCTATCCGGACTTCCACTTTTTTGCTATCCGGGCTGCAAAATTCTTGCTATCCAATGCAGTTCATTATCCTTTTGTGTATATCATTTCCGTCAAAATCATCTCTTCTGCATCATGACAAATGGCATTCATCCTCCTTGTCCATTCCATGTTGTCCTGCCTTTTTAATTTCTCTGTAATTCCTTGTTTCTCCATCATCTGTTTTACTAATTGTTCTTCCCTATCCCTTGCTTCTGCATCAATCTGATTCAAATGCTCGACAAGTTTTCCTTGTAACAACAATATTTGATATTTTGCCTTTCTGTGTTCCTGTAAATAGCTTTTACGAAGCATCCCATATTTCCCATAAGTTGGTTCGATATCTGTAAGTGCCAATTTTGGCAAATAATAATCACCACATAACATATAAGTAAGTCCATTTTTCTCATCATAAATTTCGTTCTGCATAAAATATTCTCCTTTTCTTCCTATAATTGGTCGTACATCTTCAACAGTGTTCCCTTTTTCATTTGACTATATTTCACCTGTAATTCTTCATATTTTTTCTGAAGACTTTCATATTCGTTTTTCGGAACACTATCGGATAATTTCTGTTCTAAACTCTTAATCCGTGCTTCCTGTGCTTTTGCAATAGCATCACTTTTAGGATTTCGCAATATCATTCCCTGTTGTTTTTCCTTCAATTCCATCATGACCTGTTTCACATTCGGATTATTATAGAAAAAACCTCTGGAAAGTCCTGTTAGTTTTGTAAGTTCAGCAACTGAAATTTTTATATTTTTTCTATACATTGTTTCAATAGCTGTTATTGCTGTTTCCGTCATTTCCGCACTTTTTTCTTTTGCCAGTGCTACCATTTTATCGTGTTTCTGCATTTTCCTTTTCCCTCCTGTATTGTGCTAATAATTCATTCATTTCATCTCGTACAGCCTTTGTATCCTCCGCTAATGCTTCGTTTCTTAACCGCCGATAATGTGGTATGGTTCGTGTATCCTTATGCCCCAACAGCCTTGCAATGCTATCATCATCTAATTTCATTTCTGTAAGTTTTACTCCAAAAGTATGTCTAAAACGATGTGTACGAAACTCAAAATAATTTCCATTATCATCCCTGATATCATTTTCATAAATCATGATATTTACATGATATTTCAGCATTGAATCTGTATACAATTTTCCATTATCTTGCAGAAAAATATATTCTGAATCTGGATGCTCCTTTTCTGAAACTTCTATTGCTTTTCTAATCAATTCTGCCAGCTGATTGCTAACTGGTCTTTTATATTTCCTTGTTTTCTGCTGGATAATAGTTATAAAATAATGTCCAGATTTCTCAGATAAGCAATCCCTTCGCAAAGTCAACGTATCCTCTATTCTTGTACCGAGCATCTGATGTATTATTAAACATCTGCCTAACTGGGGCTTTAATTTTGTTAATGCACAATTAAATCTTCTGATTTCTGCATCTGAATACGCTTCTGGTAAAGCGTTGTCATATGCTCTGCAATCACTGGACAGAAAAAGGTTGCATATATTTCCTATTTCCAGTTCACGCCCTATTTCATCCAACAGATTATCCAAAACCGACAGCTCTGTCGTGTAACTGACTGATGTAAGACCAGTATCCGTTTTTATATAAACCAGATAATCTTCTATCATATCCCTGCTAATTTCTGTAAAGTGCTTTACTTCTGGGAATCGATCATACATGAAACTAGCAAACCGACGGAATCCACGCAATTCACCTTTTATACTACCCATTGCTTTTGTCTGGCAGTGGCTATACAATATTTTCTTTATTATCTCTTTAAATTCTTTCTGCCTGATCTCACGAAAATCTAATCTATATCTTCCACGAATCGGATTACTCCTTGGCACAATATCCAACTTTCTCATATCCCATACATCTTTTTCATTTTCTGGAATATCTGCTGTTTTACACTTCACAACATACTCATAATACATTTTCAGAAAAGAAATCTGAGCGCTACTTTGTTGCTCAACATTCCGCCTATCCGGTCTATTTCTTCTAACATACAGCGCCAATCCTTTTTTATATAAAAATGCTTTATAACTTCTCTCCAGTTCTTCCCATTTTTTATCAGTGATGCTACTACAACTTGTACACTTCTCATTCAGAAATTCTTTCAACAGATCAAATCTGTAAATATCATTTACTACTGTTGATAATGACAAACGTCTACATCTATCATCGATATACCCATAAATCTCATCCTGCATCTTTTCATTATGAATCTCTGATATGTAGTACACCCTGTTTTCCTTCCATTTCAGTCCTGCCAACTGTTTTTCTGTAGCTTGTTGATAACAGTCATACGAAATCAAATTAATATTACCTTTCATCATCTTCTGCTCCTTTCAATTTAAATGACTGATTTTTAGAGAAATATTTATCTTCAGCCGATACAATACGTTCCGGCATGAAATCAATGTACTGTTTTGTCATATTCTCACTTGAATGTCCTAGATAATCTCGTACCCCTTGTATAGAAACCCCATTTCCGTACATTGAAGTTGCAAGGTTATGTCTGTAATCGTGTGCTCTAAAGATATAATCTCCGCAGGCAATCCCACGAACCTTACACTCCCGAATCATCTGATTTGAAAATGTCTGTCCATTAAATGCACCACCCTTTTTATTTTTGAATAAATACTCCCCATTTTTTATTCCGTACTTTTTTTCATAATCATTCACCAGTCCAACCAATAAACTGGGAACAGGAATGACTTTTTCTCTCCGCATTTTGCTTTGATATATGCGCATCCAATTCTCATTGCCTTGTGAATAAAAGGCTCCCGATTTTATTGTACAAACCTCGCTTTTCCTAATTCCTGTGCAAAACAAAATCAAATACATCAACTGTAAATGCTCTGGGAATGCCGGCAGCTCCTTAATCAGATGAGCAATTGTTTTTTCTGGAACACTTCTTTCATTGTGTTCTGAAAAACCTTTTTTTAAAAATCGTTCCGGATAAAACTTCAACACTTCAATATTTTTCATTTTCAAAAACTGTAGAAATGTATGCATATGTGTGATATATCGGTTAAAAGTAGAATACTTAATATCGGACTTATCCAAAACAGACACATAACCCTCTATATCTTGTATCTCCAGTTCAGTTACTTTCTTACTCTGTCCATCCAGATATTTTAAAAATTGTGAAATAAAACTTATTGTATTTCGGATATTTGATAAAGACAGATCCGATATCCCGACCAAATATTTTGCGTATAATTGTAAATACCAACGATTTTCTTTTTCGTAAATATTAATAAATGAAAGGCTTTTAACAGGTGAACTAGCATTGATTCTCGATTTATCAAACTGAAACCTATCCATATACCAGATACACGCTCGCCAATTTGTCTCTGAATCTGTCAGAAATAACGTTCTTCTCGCAAACTCAACAATCTTAGAAGCCTGTTTTTTTATAATTTCCGACTCCTTGTTTAAATACAGATAAAATCTGTTTTCGTCTGCCTGTTCCATTTCTTCAATATCATCTATTCCGTACTTATCGCAAAATCGTATAAGTGCTTTTAATGGTTCTAAAAAATATCTTCGATGTCTTTGTACCTTATCCATATTCAGAATTTCACACAGCAATATTTTTGTCTGTCGCACCAACTGTGATGAATGTATCCTCGTTAAGTCCCATAACAAATCATTCTTATCAACCACCTGACGGAAAGATTGTGCTTTCTTCTTATTGGGGACATACAGCAAAAACAATTTGTCTTGCTTAAAAAACTCCTGTTCTACAGAGAAGGGCTTTCCTTGTGAATAGACATCCGGCATATTTTCTATTTTTAAACGATCAAATAAGCTCAGTAATTCCGCTTTATATTTTTCTGAAATATCCTCTTTTTCAAGAGAGTCCATATACATTTTTCTCGTTTCATAGTTAATATCTGCAGTACACTGTATATCTGTATACTGAAAAAATTTGTATAACCGGTTATAGTATTTTGCTTCTCCAGTCGTAACTAAAGATATTTCTTCCTTTAATTTCTCAGGTATTTTTTCCTGATATAACTTCGGAACAATTTTTAATACTGCCAAGGTAATCCCTCCTTCCTTTTACAGAAAATCTGCAATTTGGTATAAATCTTCATTATTTGAGTAGTATTGATCTGTCGCTTCTATCAATCGTTCATTATTTTCACCCAAGTATTTAATGGTAGTTTCAACTTTCTTATGCCCCAGGGCAAAACGAATGTCATTCAAATCCCATCCTTCTTTTCTTCTTTCCTCCGCAAAATAGTGTCGGAGCTGATGCGGATGAGAATTGATATCCGTTTTTTGGGATAGCCTTTTCAACATGCTATACACAGAATCCGCATCTAATGGCTCTCCTTTGTTTTTTCCAGTCAATTTTGTAAATAAATACTCCGAGTTCATCAGACTTTTTCGGTTATCAGAAATGTACTTAACCAAGAACTCAAAAGTTGTATTACTTAACAAAGCCATTCTATATTCTGCATTTTTTGCTCTTGCCAAGTTGGTATTGTATTCACGATACCTTACCCGAACCGTTCTTCTTTCAAAATCAATATCTTCGGTATAATGGATTCCCAGAATTTCCCCTAATCTAAGACCGGTTTCTGCCATCATTGCTATCAGCAATCGATCTCTATCATTCGAACAGGCATTTATCAGCTCCTGTATTTCTTCGGATGTTATTTCTTCCAGATTAGGTTCTTCTTCTTTGAAGAAACCTTTAAACGAATTCACTGCATTTTGATGATTTACTCCCATACTGTCAAAATACGATACTTTTTTTACTCGTAAGACTTTAAGCATTGGCAAAACATCTTCCAGTGCCAAAAACTGGTAGTATCTGAAGACTGCACCAAGATACATATTGCAGGTCTTATTACTCGTCTGTGTATTATGCTCAGTATGCTTTCCACTCTTAACCCAATACAAGAAATCGATAAAATGTTTATTCTGCTCTGAATAGGATAACAATGTAATCTCATCCAATCCTATCGTTTGCTCCTGCAGATAATTGTAATAATATGAAAGTGCGAAGGCGGCGGATTTTACAGTATTCGGAGAAGCATTAATCTGATCCAGATGCTTCAAATACTTTGATGGAAGGATTTCAATTTCTTCAATATCAGAAGTAATCAAAAAACGTGGTCTATTATCTTTCAAAACCGAAACAACCCTATATTTCAATCCACAGCCCTCCTTCCTTTCTTTTTGATTTGTTTGACTTCTTTGACTTCTTGATTTACATTATACACAAAGATGTCAAAATGTCAATTACGTTTTTGACTTCTTTGACTTTTAAAGGAATATCAATAAAGCATTTTTTGATTTCTTTATGTTTTAAATTGATTTTTAGGGATATAATTGATAAGATAAAATACAAGAAGTCAATTTATACAAAGTCAAAGAAGTCAAGAGGAGATTTGAATGAACGAATTTATATCAAATTCAGGCACACTAATAAATCCTGACAGCGTTTACGATCAGGAAAGATTCATCAATATACTTCAAATCATTTTACAGAAAAAAACACAAAAAGAATTATCTGAACAAACAGGCTTAAATAATGCAACCATTTCACGAATGCTCAACGGTGCCCGATCTGGAAGACCATATAAAAGCACTATTGATAAAATTGCAAAAGCCATTGATGATCCAGAACTTATCCAAGAATTATATGATGCAACGGGATATTCTTCTAAGAAAATACGGGAACGGAAAAAGATAATTGCAGACAATGGATTTTCTCTGGATCTCTCTACTGTTCAGGTGCATGAAAAATTTTTTTCTACCTTAATGCGTGGACTTTCCATGATGACAAGTCTGCATAAAGTTGAATGGACAATAAAATCCGGAACACCCAGATCATACGATTATTTAATTGAATTAAAAGAGGGAAATATAGATTATTGGTACATTAGATATGTAGATAGAATTATTTCTGATGAAGAAAGAAAAAAAGCCTTAACTGCCATTTATGGAGAATTTGCAAAATTGAAATTGGGCGGAAAAATCAAAGTTTCTTGCGCCACTCCTTCTTACGAAGATTATGATTATTTTGTTACAATTCCGCCATATCAATTAAATACAAATGCTTCAATTATACATTTTGATTCTGAACTCGAAAGATTTGCAGACGAAACCTTTTTAGAGACAGCTTTACCACTTAAAGAAAATATTCCTGTTAAGGATTTTTGTAATCTTACCGAACCACTGATACTATAACTTTTTGATTTTATCACAGAGAGAGTTACTTATGGCTCTCTCTTTTTTTGCACTTCCTCCTCCCACGTTCCAACTCATTATGGCTAATCATTTTTCTAAAGCAAGTATCGCCTAGAGTAACTCAAAATTCCATTTCTGAATTATGATTCTCTGACAAACTTGATGGAGATTACGATTCCCCATACCCTCAATATCACAAAATATCAAATTTTCCTATTAGCTCATAATAAATTTTCGCAGCTTTCTGTTTTTTCACTCATAGTTACCAAAAGCTTTTTATAGCCATCTGCTTCTATCGGCTGCAGATTAAAAATTCTTTTATTCAAAAATAAATAAAAGTGGATTCCACCAAAATACCCATCACAAAAAATGTACTGGACACTTCTATTCATTATATTTGCACCGACAACCGGAAGTTATTTTCCTGCTTACAACTTTCCAACAACATAAACTCCAAATAGCATTTTGATAATATAAAGATACTTCTTTCTTACCCTAGAGCAAGATCCACCTGTGTTTAACAATATTGCCTTCCATCACAATATTCTCTCATCAGGTTTTCATCTTGCTGGGGATTCCCCAAACCCATTTTTTTATTTATGCCGAGGTCTCAGTACACCCTAGAGCAAGATCCACCCCGGTAATACCATATCGCTATTTTAGCAATATGATATTTTCCGGACGTAGGATTCTTGCTGAGGATTGTGCTCCCCAGTTCCTCACATTCAGCATAAATATACACTTGGTTCCCCGAATTTTTTCGGTCACAACACAGGGATCTAAAATAGACTAAATATCTCTATATCCCTGTGAAATCACTATGTGATTTAAAAAACAGCAAGGACAGGAAGTGTGGATACACTTCCGCAAAATTGCCAATTTCGGAGCCATATCCAAAATTGAAAAATACATAAAAATCAAAAATCCGAAACCTTACTTGATATCCAAAATTTATAATTTTTACAGATTACCAAAAAACCAATATGAAAATTTTACAAATTTTGTACCACCTGTAAAATTCCCATATTGGTTTTCATTCAGCTTTTATGGATTTGGAATATTCTATATTTTCCAAATATTCTGTGCATTAGCTAAGAGCCATTCTGCACGATTTTCTATTTCATGTTCGTTCCAATCATTTTTTTGAAGTACGTCATGTAATGTATAAAGTCCGCTCGCACACAAAAGTAAACCTGGTTTATTTTGTCCCTTTCCCGCCTTTTTTACATTCCATGCAGCATCACGTATAGATGCATTTAAAGCTTGCGGAATAATCGCCAAATTCCCCAATGTCAGTAATAGAGAATCTCTTTTTTTTGCATCATCTTCTGTCGCGCAAGCTCCCCAATTATTTCTCCATTTCTTTGGCATTAAATGTTCCAAACTGTAATTATTAAATCCAAGCAATGCTGTAGAACTATTGTCTGAACGAATTTTACTTTCTAACAAATAAATAATTCCTTTTGATTGCAGATTAACCAGTTTTGATGTTTCAAAGCCAATTTTCATTTCATTATCATCTGGACAATATGTAGTTGCATCACCAATTCCTTTTAAACGTAAAGTTAAAGTCTGCGAATCCAGCACTTTATTCAAAATCAATGAAGTGAATAAATTATTGTAACTTTTAGTAGATGCATGTACCACAACTCTTCTCATTATATAACTTTCCAAAATTCCACACATTTTATTTAGCTCGTTTTTGTCCTGCACGTTTTTTGCAATATATAAAATATATGGTATCATCGTCGTATTTTTTAATCCAAAAATCACAACATTTATACGTTCAATACCTTCTTCCTTCGGTATACTCATTCCACATTGATTTGGCTTCAAATTATTTCTGAAACACTCCGCATATTCTTTCATCTGATCTAGCACAATATTTTTATTGCCACCACAATACTTATTGATGAAATGCTGATAAGACTGAGCAAGCCTGTCTACCCTGGAATACATAAGTTTGTCTTCATTAGAAATATTGTACTGCTTATCCTGAATAAATAATTGAAAATAGGAATCAAAGAATATGTCAATAATTGCTCTCTTTATTCGTCCTGTCTCAATTTCCCTATCCCAATATACTTTAGTCTCATCATCTTTTTCAAATACATCTGCCCATTTTCTTTCATATTCGCCAACAGTCTCTCGATTGAAAAAATAATTTTTTAATAACTCAGATGTAGTAAGATTCACGCCCAAAGAATTAATTGTATCAAAAATCTGCTGTTCGTCTTCATCCGCATCCAAATCAATACGAACAAATTGGGTATTTACAAATATTGTCATAATGTCCAACTTACTTTCGTCAATATGTTCCACAAAATAATTAAATGCTCCAATTATTCTGGACGCCGGCTCTGGATTGTCGATTATTTCCGCTTTGCTTAATGTCATTACTTTTTCAAAAGCCTGTATATCATTCCTTCCATGCCTAAGCGCAATCATTTGACCCATGATTCTAAATTGGCAGTCAAACAGTGCAGTCTGTCCTAATTTTAAGCAAAGCACTTTCATAAAAATCAAAAAAGTTGTTAATCTCTGCTGACCATCAACTATAGTTCTACAATCTGCAAAATTTTCTCCTTGCCTAGGTTTGCGACCTTCTTTTAAAATAATAGAGCCCAAAAAATGTGGTTTTTTTGTCTTTACTACAAACTCCATATCTTCAAGAAGTCGCCCCCAGAGATCTTCTTTCCACACATACGATCTCTGAAAAAAAGGGACTTCCACCAATGTCGAATTATTAAAAATATTGGTAATTAACGCTTTATGTGCATCCATCTTTCTTCGCTACTCCTCTTACTTATCCTTGCATTTTTTGATATAGTTTCATCAATTCTGCAACACACTCTTCTTCTGTCATTTTTATGCCAAAACCATAAGCTGCCATAACTGCCTTATCATTTGCAATATGTGCTTTTCTTAATTCCACTGGCATCGTTAAAGGATCATACAAATCTGCAAGACTGCTATCTGGATATAATGCTCTTGCATCCAATATTCCTTGTGCCGATTGTTCTATTCTTTCTTTTTGTTTTTCCTGTAATTCTGGCCAAGGGAAATTATTATACACATGATTTACTGTGTAACTATAATCACTCTTTAATCTTCCACATATAGCTCTCATCCACGCCATATGTACATTAGATTCAAGTACACCAAAATGATACAATGTTCCCATTGGCATTATTCTTACTTTATCACTACATAGCACACTTTCATCCATGTATCCCATTGGTATATACCTTCTTCGTTCAGAAGATACCTGTGGTATTACTATATAGCTCCCTTTAGGGAAATTGGATACATGAAACCTTGTTGGTGTATCTGCAATTTTTCGTGTACCTGCACTTGTGCTTTGAAGTCGATACTCTCTAACAGCCTCCACTCTTTTCATACATTCTGGCAATTCTCTTAGTTCTTTTGGTGAACAGTTTCCCAAATATAAACAATATCTTGGAGTACGATTAATAAATTCTCTTGCTCCATACCATGGGTGAAAATACTTTTGAGATTTCGGCTCCTGTTTTATAAACTCCTCCATTTCTTCTTTATCAAATAAATAGTACCCCCCATCTATTGGTTTATTTCCAATTCCTATTTCCGGTACACTACAAATAGGGTGTTTTCTACTACCAACAAAAATATCGTCTGAATCAATTAAGTACGCATTAATATTTTCAGCAATTTTCATATCCCCATTCGTATCATAAATGACTTTTCTTTTATTACTTTTAGCATGGCTAAATCCTACAATTACACAATGAACATGTGCTTTTAAATTCGCTTCACTATCCCAACGGAACGTTCTATAAGCAAAATTGATATGTATCCCCATTTCAAATAATGGCTTCCAAAATATTGCAGGCTGTTCACCTTGTGTAATAGTATTGGTTGAAACAAATGCAGTAAATATATCTCTGTTCTGAATGTAATCACTTGCCTTTTTATACCAAGCTGTTACAAAATCCAAGTTTCCAAAATCCTTTATTCCATGAAATACCAGTTCCATATCCTTTTTCTGTTCTTTATTCATCCACCTAGCACCAACAAAAGGTGGATTTCCCATAATATAAGATAGACCTGTTGCTGGAATGACCTCATTCCAATCCAAGCTTAAAGCATTTCCTTCTGTAATATTTACATATGTCTTCAAAGGAAGAAAATCATCATTAAATCCATAAACAATACTTTTTGTTTCTTCTAACATCTGAGATTCTGCAATCCATAGTGCTGTCTTTGCAACGGTTACTGCAAAATCATTAATTTCTATTCCGTAAAATTGCTGTATTGAGACTTTAATTGGGTTATGAGCTTCTACTAAAGTCATTTGTCCGCCAACTCTTTCACGTATCACTTCATTCTCCAAACGTCGAAGTGATAAATAAGTTTCTGTGAGGAAATTTCCAGAACCACATGCCGGATCTAGTATAACTCACTTTAATTGACAATCTGTTTGAATGTACTTTACTGTTATG
>OHES01001240.1_pt1 | contig 12026 bp, 10 predicted proteins | sample 1567371 | NCBI WGS metagenome assembly OHES01 (sample SAMEA3879533, study PRJEB24766) | human gut metagenome | biome: human-associated habitat; feature: feces | place: USA | collected 1985/1987 | reverse complement strand
CTCGGTGGCGGTACGTTCGATATTTCGATCCTCGAGCTGGGCGACGGCGTGTTCGAAGTGAAATCGACCAACGGCGATACGCACCTGGGCGGCGATGATTTCGACCATGTGCTGATCGATTATATGGCCGAGGCATTCAAAGCCGAACACAACGTGGATCTGCGCAAGGACCCGATGGCATTGCAGCGTCTGAAGGAGGCTGCCGAGAAGGCGAAGATCGAATTGTCGTCTTCGACTACGACAGAGATCAACCTTCCGTACATCATGCCGATCGACGGTATTCCGCAGCACCTGGTTATGACGCTTACGCGTGCCAAATTCGAGCAGTTGTGCGATCACCTGATCCACAAGACCATCGAGCCTTGCAAGGTAGCTCTGCGTGATGCCGGGCTCGATGCCAAGCAGATCGACGAGGTGATCCTCGTGGGCGGTTCGACCCGTATTCCCGCGATCCAGAAGGTCGTCGAGGATTTCTTCGGTAAGGTGCCCAGCAAGGGAGTGAACCCCGACGAAGTCGTTGCCATCGGCGCTGCGATCCAGGGCGGTGTCCTGACCGGTGAGGTGAAGGACGTGCTGCTGCTGGATGTCACTCCGCTGTCGCTGGGTATCGAAACCCTGGGCGGTGTGATGACCAAGCTGATCGAGGCCAATACGACGATCCCGACCCGTAAGAGCGAGGTCTTCTCGACGGCGGCCGACAACCAGCCTTCGGTGGAGATCAACGTCTGCCAGGGCGAGCGTCCGCTGGCCCGCGACAACAAGTCGATCGGCCGCTTCCACCTGGACGGTATTCCGGCCGCTCCGCGCGGTGTGCCGCAGATCGAGGTGACCTTCGATATCGACGCCAACGGCATCCTGAACGTATCGGCTAAAGATAAGGGTACGGGTAAGGAGCAGAAGATCCGCATCGAGGCTTCGTCGGGTCTTACCGAGCAGGAGATCCAGCGTATGCGCGACGAAGCCAAGGCTAACGAGGCGAAGGACAAAGAGGAGAAGGAGCGTATCGACAAGATCAACGCCGCCGATTCGAACATCTTCGCTACCGAGAAACAGCTCAAAGAGTACGGCGACAAGTTGCCGGCCGACAAGAAGGCTGCCATCGAAACGGCGCTGGGCAAGTTGAAGGAAGCGCATAAGAACGCTGACGTAGCCGCTATCGATACGGCTTTGGCCGAGCTCAATGCAGCATGGCAGGCTGCTTCGCAGGATATCTATGCCGCGCAACAGCAGCAGGGCGGTGCCCAGCAGGGTGCTCCCCATGCCGATGCAGGAGCCGGTACGAACGGTCAGCAGCAGGGTGGATCCAATCAGCCCGAAGATGTAGAGTTCGAAGAGGTTAAATAAAAAGTTGGAGGGAAGGTTCGGTTTGCGGACTTTCCGGTAGAAGAGCCAGGGTCGGCAGTATGTCGGCCCTGGCTTTTTTGTCTGTAGGGCGGATTGCGGGCTGCGGTTTCGGGGAACAGGTGCTTCGATACCGCTTTTCAGCGCCCTTGTTGCCGGTCGGGACGGTCGGACTCCTTCGGTGTTTTCCCGCGCGTCCGGTGTGCGGTCTTTGCTGTCGGGGTGCCGCCCGGAAATGAAATCGCACTCCTTCGATTTTCGGTTTCAACGGTGAAATCGGATGGTTTCCAGCGTTTTTTTGTCTATTCCTTTTTTGTTTCCCGCAATTTTTTCTATTTTTGTGCGTTTATTGGGATTTCTGAAATCCCGTTTCGGGTAACGGAAAAGAAACAAACAAATTATAACAAACTAATTTATACCCAATGCAAAGTAAAGGCGTAATCAAGTTACTTGCAATCCTGCTGGCGATTGCTTGTATCTACCAGCTCTCCTTCTCACTGAAAGCGAGAAGCGTGGAGAAAAAGGCGGCCGAGTATGCCGCGAAAGTTTCGGAGTCGGATTCGCTCCGTCAGGCGGCGGAGATCTATTACCTGGACTCCGTGCAGAACAGGCCCGTTTATGATCTCGGATTCATTTCATTCACCTACAAGGAGGTCAAGGAGAAGGAGATCAACTTGGGTCTCGACCTGAAGGGCGGTATGAATGTCATGCTCGAGGTGCAGGTGGAGGACGTGCTGAAAGCCCTGGCAGGTGACAGCGCACACGATCCGATGTTCGAGGAGGCCATCGCCCGTGCCAACAAGGCGCTTAAAGAGGGTACCAACAACTACATCGGCGAGTTTGCCAAGGCTTATCGTGAGGTTTCCGGCGGTGCTCCGCTGGCTGCGCTTTTCGTAAGTCCGGATCGTAAGGATATCACGCCGAACAGCTCGGACAGCGAGGTCGAGAAGATCTTGCAGGAGGAAACCGACGCTGCGATCGACGCTTCGTTCAACATCCTGCGCAGTCGTATCGACCATTTCGGCGTTACGCAGCCCAACATCCAGCGCCTGCCCAATTCGCACCGTATTCTGGTCGAGCTGCCGGGCGTGAAGGAGCCGGAGCGCGTACGCAAGCTGTTGCAGGGTACCGCTTCGCTCGAGTTCTGGACGACTTATAATAACACCGAGTTGGTGCGTGCCCTGGAGCAGGCCGATCAGCTTTTGCGCGACGAATTGGCTGCCGGGGCGACCGATGCGGCCGTGGAGGAAACGCTTACTGAGGAGCAGCCGACTGCTGCCGGTACCGAAGATACGACCGAAAGCCTGATCGCAGAGGTGCAGAACAATGCTCCGGCTGCGGAGGAGGCTGCCTCGGCTTCGGGGGCATCCCGCTATACCCGCGAGGAAAATCCGCTCTTCTCGCTGCTCAATCCCTATGATGGCGGAGGCGCTGTCGTGGGTTCCGTAGCCGTTGCCGATACGGCGACCGTTGCCGGCTACCTGCGTATGGATGCCGTGCGCGAGTTGCTGCCTTCGGACGTTCGTTTCGAGTGGGGTATCAAGGGCGAACCGCAGAACAACGGGCGTTTCTCTCTTTATGCGCTCAAGGTCAGCACGCCCGACGGCAAGGCTCCGCTGGACGGCAGCGTGATCGTGGACGCGCGTGAAACCTATGCCGAGCGCGGTGCCGAAGCCAAGGTTTCGATGTCGATGAACTCGGAAGGTATTCAGGACTGGGCGCGTCTGACGGGCGACAATATCGGCCGCTGCATCGCCATCGTGCTCGACGGTTATGTCTATTCCGCTCCGGTCGTTCGCCAGAAGATCGAAGGCGGAAGTTCGGAAATCTCGGGTAACTTCACCATTCAGGAGGCGAAAGACCTCGCCAACGTGCTCAAGTCGGGTAAGGTGCCCGCTCCGGCACGTATTATTCAGGATACCGTCGTAGGTCCGTCGCTGGGGCAGGAGTCGATCAATGCGGGTATTCTTTCGTTTGTACTCGCGTTCGTGCTGGTGCTTCTCTATATGGGCCTCTACTATAAGACAGCCGGCTGGTTGTCCGATATCGCCTTGTTGTGCAACGTATTCCTGCTGCTCGGTGTTCTGGTTTCGTTCGGTGCCGTGCTGACGCTGCCCGGTATCGCGGGTATCGTGCTGACGATGGGTATGGCCGTGGATGCCAACGTGATTATTTACGAACGCATCAAGGAGGAGCTTCGCGGCGGTAAGGGTTTGAGTCTGGCTATCAAGGACGGTTTCTCGAAAGCATACTCCGCGATCATCGACGGTAACCTTACCACGATCATCACCGGTATCGTTCTGTTCATCTTCGGAAACGGTCCGGTGCAGGGTTTCGCCACTACGTTGATTATCGGTATTCTGACCTCGCTCTTCTGTTCGATCTTCATTACCCGCCTGCTGATCGAGGGCGTAGTCAATAAATGGGGAAAGATCTCCTTCTCGCGCAAGTGGTCGGAGAATCTTATGGGCAACGCTCATTTCGACTTCCTGGGCAAGAGTAAGATCTCCTACATCGTTATGATCGTCGTTTTGGCCGTTTCGTGCGTTTCGTTCGCGGTACGCGGTCTGAACATGGGTGCTGAGTTCACCGGCGGCCGTGCATACGTGATTCGTTTCGACCGCCCGGTACAGGCAGAGGAGGTACGTATGAAGTTGCAGGATGTCTTCTCCGGTTACGAGGATGCCGCTAATGTCAGCTTCGAGGTGAAGCAGTACGGCAATGAGAACCAGATGCGTATCGTGACGCAGTACAAGTACGACGACACTTCGGACGAGGCTACTTCGGAAGTGGATCGGATTCTGTACGATGCGCTGCACGGTCTGTACGGTTATCCCATCACCTTCGAGAATTTCCGCAATACGCAAAACGATATCAACGGTATTCTTACGGCAGACAAGATCGGTCCTTCGATCGCCAAGGATATGACTTGGGGCGCTATTTGGTCGGTGCTCTTCTCGCTGATCGCCATCGGCCTCTACATTTCGCTCCGCTTCAAGAAATGGCAGTATGCGACCGGCGCTACGACCGCGCTGGCATTCAATGCCCTGGTGGTGATCGGCGTCTTCTCGCTCTGCTACGGCTGGCTGCCCTTCAACCTGGAGGTGAACCAGGCCTTCATCGCGGCGATCCTGACGATCATCGGTTATACGATCAACGATACGGTGGTGGTTTTCGACCGTATCCGTGAATATCTGGTGTTCTATCCCAAGCGCGATCTGCGCGAGAACGTGAACAATGCGCTCAATGCGACCCTGTCGCGTACGATCAATACGTCGGGTACGACATTGGTTACTCTGCTTGCCATCCTTTTCTTCGGCGGCGAGACGATTCGCGGGTTTATCTTCGCATTGGCTTTGGGTGTGGTTGTCGGTACGCTTTCGACCCTGTTTGTGGCGACTCCGATCGCTTACGGTCTGATGAAGCGCGAGGGCCTCGGCAAGAAATAAAGGTCCGCTTTTTGAATAAAATAGGCTGCAACGTATTGTTGCGGCCTATTTTATTTTTAACTTTGCCTAACTTAAAAATTGTCTGTCATGGAGCGTTTCGGTTGGTTGCGTCGTTATATATCTCCGGTCTTTCTGGCCCTGCTCGTCGCGTCGTTCATTCTCTGGTATATCGCCAAGTTGAACTATACCTATACGACCGAGCAGCCTTTCACCGTGAATGTGGACGGCGAGCGTTTCAAAGTTTCCTGTGTGGTGGAAGGAGTCGGTACCAACTTGTTCGGCTATCGAGTCTATATGAGTAAGCGGCTCCGGATTCCCCTGTCGGAGTTGAAATTCCGTTCCGTGAAGGCCGAAGACGGAGAGAAATTCCTGAAGATAGACTCTCTCTCGCTGCACAACGCCATTTCCGTCCGGTTGAGCGATATCAAGGTCATCTCCGTCGGATCGGTTCCCGAAATTCCGGATCCCCGTCAGCAAGAAAAATGATTAAGGTAGGTATAACAGGAGGTATCGGAAGCGGTAAATCGACCGTCTGCCGGCTTTTTGTCGCTTGCGGTGTCCCGGTCTATGATTCCGATTCGCAAGCCAAACGCCTTATGGAAGAGGATGGGCCGTTACGGATGCGGCTCGCCGCACGTTTCGGGGAGGAGGTCTATGCGGGCGGACGCCTGAATCGCAAATTGCTGGCCGGTCGTGTCTTTTCCGATCCTGCGGAGCTTTCGGCGCTCAACGCGCTGGTGCACCCCGCCGTGATGGAGGATTTCGAACGGTGGTGCGGGCGGCAGTCCGGCGCCGACTATGTGGTTTTGGAGAGCGCCATCCTTTTCGAGGCCGGATTGGAGGGGTATGTGGACCGTACGATCGCGGTCACGGCTCCTATCGACGTGCGTATTGCACGCACCTGCCTGCGTGACGGGGCTTCGGCCGAGGAGGTACGACGCCGTATCGCGGTCCAGCTCGACGAAGAGGAGTTGCGCCGGCGGGCCGACTATACCCTTGTCAATATAAATCTCGGGGAGCTCGAATACGAGGTTGCCCGCCTGGATAAATTGTTACGCGATGAAAACCGAAAACATTCTGCCTGATTTGACCACGCCGCGCGTTATGGCGATCGTCAATGTCACGCCCGACTCCTTTTTCGCAGGCAGCCGCACACCGGATGCCGAAGCTATCGAACGGCGTGTCCGCGAAGCGGCCGATGCCGGTTGCGATCTGTTCGACGTCGGAGGCTACTCCTCCCGGCCCGGAGCCGCCGAGGTGACGTCCGAGGAGGAGTGGCGTCGTGTGGAAGCGGGGGTGGCCGCCGTGCGGCGGATCGCTCCCACACTGCCCGTTTCGGTCGATACGTTCCGTGCCGAGGTAGCCCGGCGGGTGCTCGAAACATTCGGCCCGGTGATCGTCAATGACATCTCGGCCGGAGAGCTGGATCCGGCCATCGTCGATGTGGTCGCCGAGTATGACGTTCCCTATATCGCCATGCACATGCGGGGTACTCCTGCGACGATGCAGGGGATGACCTCTTACCGCGATGTGGTGGAGGAGGTCGTTTCCTATTTCCGGCTCCGTGCCGAGCAGTTGCGTCGCTGCGGCGTGCGTCGGTTGATTCTCGATCCTGGCTTCGGGTTTGCCAAAACCCTCGAACAGAACTACGATCTGCTTCGGGGGCTGCACAACCTTTGCTCGCTGGGCTATCCCGTACTGGCCGGAGTGTCGCGCAAGTCCATGATCTATAAAGTGCTCGATACGACGCCCGACCGGGCGCTCGCCGGGACGATCGCTCTGGGCTGGGAGTGCCTGCGGCAGGGGGCTGCGATTCTGCGCGTGCACGACGTGCGGGAAGCGGTCGATACGGTACGTATTTTCAAAGCATTCCGCCCATGATAAAAGCTACGGATATCCATAAGAGTTACGGTGCGTTGGAGGTGCTCCGGGGAGTATCGCTCGAAGTGTCGCGCGGCGAAGTGGTTTCGATCGTCGGTGCCAGCGGCGCCGGCAAGACGACCCTGCTTCAGATACTGGGTACGCTTTCCAAAGCGGATCGTGGTAGCGTCGAGATCGATGGACAGAATGTTTCATCGCTCGGTGATCGGGCTTTGTCGCGGTTCCGTAACGAGAAGATCGGATTCGTTTTCCAGTTCCACCACCTGCTGCCCGAATTTACGGCTTTCGAGAATGTCTGTATCCCTGGCCTGATCGGACGGCGTCCGAAAGCCGAAGTGGAGCGGCGTGCCGGAGAGCTGCTGGCGCTCGTGGGGCTGACCGAACGCCGCGATCATAAACCCGGCGAGCTGTCGGGCGGCGAGCAGCAGCGGGTCGCCATTGCCCGGGCGCTGGTGAATTCTCCCGCCGTGCTGTTGGCCGACGAACCTTCGGGCAACCTCGATACCCGCAACAAGGAGGAGGTGCACCGCCTGTTCTTCGATCTGCGTGAACGCTTGGGGCAGACGATCGTGCTGGTGACTCACGACGAGTCGCTGGCTCTCCGGGCCGACCGTCGGATCGTAATGAGCGACGGTCTGATCCTTCCCGAGTGACGGGAGTGACTGTTCTGAAATTAGTAGATTCCATTTACACGATTCTTATGGAGTTCGAACCGCTGCGCGAGTTGCTCGAAACCCTGTACGACCGCTACAACCGGACGGAGTTCATCGCTCCCGATCCGATCAGCGTGCCGCATCGTTTCGAGGGGCGCGAAGACCGTGAAATCGCGGGCTTTCTCTCGGCGACTATCGCCTGGGGCAACCGCCGCGCGATCGTCGGCAATGCCTGCCGGATGATGTCGTATATGGACAACGCCCCTGCGGATTTCGTGAAAAATGCTTCGGAGGAGGAGCTTCGCAAGCTGACAGTCTGCGTGCATCGGACCTTCAACGGCGAGGACCTGATCGCTTATGTACGGGCGCTGCGTTCGCTTTTCCGTCGTTACGGCAGTCTGGGCGAGTTCTTCGAGGGGCGTTATGCGGCCACGGGGTCGATCCCGTCCGTTCTCTCCGATTTTCGCCGCGAGTTTTTCGCCGAGCCGCACCCGATCCGTTCGGAGAAGCACCTTTCGTCGATCGACAAAGGCTCGGCCTGCAAGCGGCTGAATATGTTCCTGCGCTGGATGGTGCGCCGTGACGATCGGGGCGTGGATTTCGGGCTCTGGCGCTCGATCCCCATGTCGGCGCTCTACCTGCCGCTCGACCTTCATTCGGGCGACGTGGCACGGACTTTGGGATTGCTTGTCCGGCGGCAGAACGACTGGCGGGCCGTCGAGGAGGTTACCGCCGTGCTTCGCACGTTCGACCCGGAGGATCCCGTGCGTTATGATTTCGCGCTGTTCGGCGCCGGTATGGACGGTTTTCTAAAAGGATAGCCATGTTCCGGTTCAAACAGTTTGCCGTGCGGCAGGATCGCTGCCCGATGAAGGTCGGAACCGACGGGGTGCTGCTCGGTGCCTGGGCCGAAGTACGTCCCGGGGACCGGCGGATGCTCGACGTAGGTACGGGCACGGGCCTGATCGCCCTGATGCTGGCCCAACGGAGTGCTGCTTGGATTACGGCGGTGGATATCGATGTGGAGTGTGCGACGCAGGCGGCTGAAAATTTTGCCGCGTCGCCCTGGGCGGACCGTTTGGATGCAGTGTCTGTCGCGGTGCAGCGATACGATCCGGTTGAAAAATTCGATCTGATTGTTTCGAATCCGCCTTATTACGTCGATTCGCTGCTTTCGCCCGATGAAGGGCGCAACACCGCCCGCCATGCGGCGGGACTGCCGTTCGGAGAGCTTGCGGCGGCTGTCGTCCGCCTGCTTTCGCCCGGCGGACGCTTTGCGTTGGTGTTGCCGCCCGTCGAGATGCAGCGATTCCGTTCGGCGGCTCTCGGGCGGCTCTATCCTGTTCGCTGGACGGAGGTTTGTTCCACGCCCCGGCGCGGGGTGCGGCGTATCCTTGCGGAGTTCTGCACGACGCCCGTACCGCCGCCGGAACCTTCGCGGCTCGTGATCGAACTCGGCGGCTCGGACTCCTATACGGAGGATTACCGCCGTCTGACGGGGGATTTCTACCTTAAATTTTGATTATACGGGCAATTCGTATAAATTTGCATAAATTAAAATTTTCTGTGAATATGAAGAGATTGTTATGGATGCTTCCGCTGCTTTTCGCAGGGATGACGGCTGCGGCCCAGAATCAGGATATGGCCCGATTGGGAACCTATATGAGCAACGGCGAATTCGTGGTCGGCACGGCCGAAACCGTTCTTGCGGCCGATATTACGGTGCGTTGCGAGAAGATCGTCTGCGGTCCTTATGCCCGCTATGCCCAGAAGTTCCTCGGTCTGCGTGCGCCGCTTACCGATAAGACCGTCTATACGGTCGCCGATGCCGCCATTGCGTTGATGCCGGGCGAGCGATACGTGACCGCCGGGGAATTGCCCGCTTCGACCTGTCGGGTGGAGAGTTACGAGGCTCAGGGAGCCGATTTCGCCCGGTTGCAGACCGATCGTCTCGACATGACCGAAACCGATCTGCAAACCGCAGCCCGGAATGCCGCCGCCGCGATTTTTTCGTTGCGTAAACACCGTCTCGACCTGATTAGCGGCGAGGCTGGAGAGAATGTCTTCGGCGCGGGACTTCCTGTGGCGTTGGAGCGTCTCGACCGGCTGGAGCAGGAGTATCTGGAACTTTTCCTCGGCCGGCGTGTGGTGACGACCGAAACCCGCCGTTTCCGCGTGACGCCCGCCGAGGGCAAATTGCAGCAGATCGTCTGCCGTTTCAGCCCCGATGCGGGGTTGTTGCCGGCCAACGACCTGACGGGAGATATCGTGCTGTTGCAGTACGAGCCGCAGGGTATGGCTGTCGATGAAGCCGGCGTGCGTCCCACTTCCTCTACGATTCCGTACCGTATTGCCGCTCTCACGCGCTGTTCGCTCATCGCTGCCGGGCAGGAGCAGGCCGCGCAGGTGCTGCCCGTTTTCCAGTTCGGCCGTACGATCGCCCTTCAAGTTCCCAGAAACCGCTAAACTATGGACTATACGTCGCGGATGGCTGCCCTGCTGGGGCGTTTTCGCCGGGAGCGGAACGGCGTGGTGGCCGATACGATGCAGTATCGGGGGAAAGCGTATGGACTAAATTACGGTGTGAGCCTGCCGACGATCCGTGCTGTCGCGCGAGCCGAGCGCCCCGATTCCGACTTTGCCCGTTTCCTCTACCGGCAGGATGTGCGGGAGCTGAAATTGGCCGCTTTCTGGATCGCCGATCCCGTGCAGGTGACTTCCGTCGAATTTTCCGACTGGGGCGAAGGTATTGCCAATTCGGAGATGGCCGAAGAGTGCGCCTTCGCGCTGATGTCCCGGTCGCCGCGCGGCGACGAGTGGGGCAGAGCCTGGTGCGATACGGGGAACGAATTGCTCGGGTATGCCGGCTTGTTGGCTCTTTCCCGTATTCCGCATCCCGATTTCAGTTCCTTGGTCCCGGTGCTCCGGCGGCTGGTCGTGACGTATCCCGAATCGAATTTGGTCGCGCAGGGTGTCGTGGCGCTGCTGGCGGCGATCATGACGAATCCCGCCGTACAACGGCAGGACATCGAAATATTCCTCTCTTCGCTCGGGCCGGGAAAAACGGCCCGTTACATCGAGGAGGAGATGACCTGGCGGCTGGAGTACTAATTCAGGCAGACGTGTTCGACTGTTTCGACCTGTTCCTGGAGCGCCAGCAATTCCTTATAGGTCAGCGGGCCTTCGCAGCGTCGGATCTCATCCCCTTTGCGGAAGTAGATCAGCGTCGGCGTCGTGCGGATCATATAACGGTAGAGCAGGTAGGCATTCTCGTCCGCGTCGGTGTTGATCCGGTAGATGTCCACGCGTCCGGCCATGCGGCGTTCGAATTGGTCGAGCACAGGCTCCATGGCTTCGCACGGAACGCATTGACTGGTGAAAAAATAGATCATCGTGATCGCGTTGCGACCTATTATCTTATCGAAATCTTTCATATTTAAGCGGTATTTTTTGTTTTTGCCGATTTTCGAATCCTTTTCTGAATGACAGGTGCCGTATCTGTTTCTCGAAGAACTCTTCCTTTTTGAGGGAAGTACCAAAAATAGTGCCCCGATGAGTTATCATCGGGGCTTCTCGTGCAAGTTTTCAAAAGATACCGGGAATTCTGCCTATCCTTCTGCGAACAGGGCACGCGGCAGTTGGTCGATGCTGTTGATCGTGACGATTTCGATACCTTTGGGTTTTTTGATCGAACGGCCCAGGTAGCCCGACACGACGATCCGTCTGAACCCGAGCCGGGCAGCTTCGCTGATACGCTGTTCCGTACGGGGGGCGGGGCGCACTTCGCCCGACAAGCCGATTTCTCCCGCCAGGCAGATCCCTTCGCCGATCGGACGATCGTAGTAGGAGGAGATCACCGCTGCCGTGACCGCGAGGTCCAGTCCCGGATCGGCGACCTTGAATCCGCCGGCGAAGTTGAGGAATACGTCCTTCGAGAACATCTTCATTCCCACGCGTTTTTCGAGCACGGCGAGCAGCATGTTCATACGTTTGTTGTCGTAACCGGTCGCCGTGCGCTGCGGAGTACCGTAGGCCGCGTTGCTTACCAGTGCCTGCACTTCGATCAGGTAGGGGCGGATGCCGTCCACCGAAGCTCCTACGGCGATGCCGCTGAGCGGGGTTTCGTAGTGCGAAAGCAGGATTTCCGACGGATTGTCCACCTCGCGCAACCCTGCGTCGAGCATCTCGAAAACGCCGATTTCGAACGTAGCTCCGAAACGGTTCTTGATTCCTCGCAGAATACGGTATATCAGGTTGTTGTCCCCTTCGAACTGAAGTACAACATCGACGATGTGCTCCAGGATTTTCGGGCCGGCAATCGTGCCGTCCTTGGTGATGTGACCGATGATGAAGATCGATGTTCCGGTCGCTTTGGCGTATTTGAGCAGCGATGCCGCACATTCGCGGATCTGCGAAACGCTCCCGGCCGACGATTCGATGATGTCGGTATAGATGGTTTGGATAGAGTCTATGACCACCAGGTCGGGCCGTTGCTCTTCGATCTGGGCCAGAATATTTTCCAACAGAGTTTCGGCATAGATCAGACACCCTTCGTTGCCGATGCCCAGACGCAGGGCCCGCATCTTGATCTGCTCGGCCGACTCTTCGCCCGAAACATAGAGGGTTTTCAGGCCGTTGTCCGCCAGGGCGATTTGCAGGCTGAGGGTCGATTTGCCGATACCCGGCTCGCCGCCGAGCAGCA
>OHES01001225.1_pt1 | contig 12197 bp, 10 predicted proteins | sample 1567371 | NCBI WGS metagenome assembly OHES01 (sample SAMEA3879533, study PRJEB24766) | human gut metagenome | biome: human-associated habitat; feature: feces | place: USA | collected 1985/1987 | reverse complement strand
TCTTCAAAACGGTCAGAAGATATCAATCTTCCTACATATTCGTCCAAAACCAACTGATTGTCTGCTTCCAACATTTCCAATCCAATAGCCAACTTTCCTTTGTGCACCTCACACAAATCCTTCACAATCTCATATTCCATCCAATGTGCTATCGGGCAATTGTGTATCTCTCCGATAAATACAACCTGTTGTTCACCCAAAACACTCATCATATGGGCATAGTCGGTTTCCTGCCCGTCGGCATCGAATAAAGTATAGGCTCTTTTCTCCTGAGCAACGACCAAGCCGCCAGTCAGACAGAACCAAAGTATTATTATCATTCCTATTTTCATCATCTTTCTATTATTCAGGCACATAGATAATTTCTCCGTTTTCAAGTTCATAAGCTATACCAACCCTTTTTCCTTTCGAGCCGGAGCTTTGTTCGTTCGAAGGCGTATATTTATTGATTTTATTTCCCTCTTTCATGATAATCTCCATATTGTCTTTCCCAGGATTTTTCACGATAGTAAAATCTTCCTGAGTAAAAACTTCGGTCATATTCATGTGCATCACCATTGCTACCATCAATGCCACGGCAAATACCATCGCCACGTCGAACAGGTTTACTACTACACTTAGCGGGTCGGTATCCTCTTCTTTGAGGAATTTGCTGACTCTTCTATTTCTTTTCATTATTGGGTTCTCCGGTTGTTTCGTTTAATACTCTTGATACATAATCGAGGTTGTTGACATCTTTGGCATACCAACGTTGTTTGAACTGCATGGATATCAATCCTACAGCACTAATAACCAGACCTACAACAGTCGTTGCAAATACTACCTGCATATTATATGCCATTCCGGAGATGTCTCCTGTAGAAAGTCCAACAAGTGCCGGACTCATGGAAATCAATGTTCCTATCAATCCGAGAACCGGACCTATCTTAGCCAACATTTTAGAAAGAGACACATCTTTCTCTGCTTCATTCTCGAATTTTGTTATCAGGAAGTCTGAATAATCTGCACTGGCCGGATGGTAGAGCAGATCGCGGAGATAACCCATATATAGTGAATTGTCTTTGTCGGGTAAAGCTGCTTTCAGATCGTCTATCCGTGCATCTTTAATGAGTTGGTCCAGTGCTTTGTCATTTTTACGTTTGGTCATGTACATGTTGTAGGTGCCTCCGATCAAAATAAGTGAGCGAACGAACAGGCACAGCAAAATAATGATATCGGGTATAAGTAAACTGTTTGCTACCCAGAATAATAATTGAGAAATGAGTTCCATATATATTTTTTATTGATTGATTTTACTTCTTTTTTTTTAATTCTCTACGTTGTAATAAAGGCCATTTCAGCTTGTTCCAGGCGAATCCGATAAGAAACAGGACAACGAACAGACCGATGGACAAGATAATAGCTTTCCAGTTGAGCGCCTCTTCGGTGGCAGCATAGGTCGTTTTCCCATTGACAGTGGTCAGTAGTCCGAGGATACAGATGAATAAGCTGACAAGGAAATGAACTTCCAACCGGAGATCGTCTTCGGGTACAAGATACTTCATCAGCCGGCTTAATAATGGGATGGCGATAACCACTATCCCTGCAAGTGACCAGGCTGTCACTGAAAAGTCTACGCCAGGTAACCGGAAGATAGCTTCTGTGAGATAGTAGAATAATACGGGGAAGAGCAACAAGCTGGGATACCAGCGAAGTAATTCCGCCCACCATAAATTCTTCTTACCATAAAGTCCGCGCAGGAAAGCCACGCAATAGCCGAAGCAGAGTGCTGACTCAAGCGTTATGATAATAGCCATGTTTTGCAATGCTTCCGTGTTCTGCAGATAATCAGCAATCTGTGTCTTTGACTGGAGAATAGCATACTGCCAGGTGCCGGCCACAAAAAGACCGGCAATCAGGCTGTATATTACGGTTTGCCAAAGTTTCCAGAAACTGAGTTTGAAACTGCAGTTAATCACGATAAACAGCATTAATATGTGAATGATTAACTCCATATTACATTACTTTTTCCGTTTCTTTTTAAGTATTAGCAGCATGACAACAAATGCTACCAGAACAATACCTGCGATAAGGCCTCCATTCAAAGAGTTTTGCTCTTCCTGTGCTCCTTGTACGGCATCGCTCGATTGTTTCTTCAATACCATGCCTCCTTTGGTTGCTTCTCCGTCCAGGGTGGCTTGTTTCATTTGTTTCAGTTCTTTGTTGTAGTTGGCTGCGGTTTGCGCATCTACTTGAGAGGCGATGAACTGCTGTAATTTGGCATTGTCTCCGGTAAATCCGCTGCCCGAAGGACCGAACTGTCTGACAAGGTCTGTATGCAGCTTGGCAATATTGGAGAGTTGTTCCGGAGAAGCTTTCCAATATCCTTTGCGGGCAGTTTCCATCATCACGGCAGTCACTTCCTGTAAAGCTGCGGGATTTTGTTTTTCAAAGAAGTCTTTTACATTCAGTTTGTATTCGTCTTTTACATATACATCATATATGTTATCCCAAAGTTCCTTGTCGATAGCAGTAGGTTTCATCACATTCCAGCCATACGTATTCGTTACAGTCTGGGCAACCTCGCTTGCAGCAGAAGAACCGCCTTTCATTTTCTCTTTGATATAGGTAGGATTCAGAATCGTTGTACGGCTTTCTACACCGACTGCTTCTTTAAGTTCCTGCATTTTCATGTTGTTACGGTTCCGGTAGTCGCTAAGATAAGCGTCCGGGTCTTTACCGGTAACATTGCGTACGGCAAGATTCATACCTCCCATAAATTCATATACGTGGTCGAGGCTCAATGCTCCCCAAGTGTTACTTTGGCGGGGCTGAACGACAACATCAGTACTGTTCAATGCTGCTTCAAAGGCAAATTTCTGAAAGACTTCCCAGTGTTTTTCGTCACCGTAGAAGGCTCCCATATTGTTGAGGTAAGTATCTGCAATTTCCGATTCACTTTCCCAACGGTCGCCGGATTCCACCATTCCTTGAATTCCTGTACCATACATGCCATTAGCACCTCCGAATACTCGGAAAGAAGCCATTTCGCGGGCATCTTTCGGACTGACACCTTTTTCGGTCAACACTCTTTCAGCTTCTACCACACTGGCGGCTACCTGATTTTCAAACTTGTCGTCTTTCGCTGCCGCAGCCATTTCTACTGCACGGTTAATCAGGAAGAGGCGGGAAGCGGCGATATCACGGAGTTGTCCGGAAGTCTGGACTACTACGTCGATACGTGGACGTCCCAGTTCGGCTGAAGGAATCAGTTTTAGATCACTGACACGACCGAATGCGTCACGAACAGGTTCTACTCCCAGCATATACAGTACTTGAGCAATAGTAGCCCCACCGGTTTCTATAAATTCGGAAGACCAGAGAGTATAACTCACTTTACGTGGGATTGAATCATTGTGACGTTGCTTGTAAGTATCAATCGTTTGTTTGGCTAAAGCGATACCTTTTTCCCAAGCGGATTCTGTAGGAGTTGCTTCAGCATTGATAGCATACATATTACGTCCGGTTGGTAAAGCATTCGGATTAGCAATCGGATCACCTCCGGGAGTAGGAGCGGTGTATCCACCTTTCAATGCATTCATCAAACTGCTTAACTCTTCTTCGGGACTTGTCAGAAGTGCGTTCTTGTAGTTGCCTACATTCTTGATTGTACGCTCTACTTCAGCGATGGCAAGTGCCAGTTCGATTTCTTCTTTACTGTATTCTTTCCGAGCTTTTCCCATAGCCATCATCATTGCCATCATACCTTTCGGAGCATTGCGGTCTGCCTCTATTTGACGAGCCTTGGCTAGTTCCTGTGCGGTGATACCGGCTGTACGACAAATCAGTTCATCTGTGGCTAGTGCAGGATTAGCGAGTAACTTTTCTACCAGATGGCGAGCAGGAGTCAAGTACTGTTGTGTAAAGAGGCTGCGGTGCTTGCTAACGGCATCTGTCGCTTTACCACGTTGCTTGTCAAGAGCCAGCAGACTGTATGCGATAGGTTCTGTAGCCATTGCATAGACGGAAGAAGTGATCCGTTCCGCTTCATAAGGAACTCCCATTGTGTAGAGTTGTCCGGTGATTTTCTCGGTAGCCAGTTCTTCTGCGAAGTTTTCTACACGGGCGATTTCATCTTCCGTATATGGTTTGTTGGCAATGCTGTCCAAACCTAAATCACGGTGAATTCCCATTTTCACAGTCAGCGTTTTGACAGCTAATGATTCCTGATCTTTATTCTCTTTGTGAGAATTATTGTAAATCTTGATTTTTTCCATCAGCTCCCGATAAATACCACGCACACTGCTTTCAAGGAAAGGAGGAGTGAGGTACGACTGTATGGTGGCATACGAACGGCGTTTAGCCATCATTCCTTCACCAACATTACCAATAGAGTAGATATAGAAGTGCGGAACTGCTCCAACCAGGCGATCCGGCCAGTCGTTGCTGCACAATGCCACTTGTTTTCTGGGAGTAAATTCAAGACTTCCATGTGTACCGAAATGGATCAGTGCGTCAGCCTTGAAACCATGTTGCATCCATAGATAGGAAGCAATATAAGTATGAGGAGGAGCCATATTAGTACCATGAATCACTTGGAAGGAGTTGTCCCCGCTTCCGGCAGCATTTTGTGGCATTAAGACTACATTCCCGAATTGCAGGCGGGCAATACCCAATTTACCGTCGTTAGTCGCCATATAGTTGCCGGGGAATTCGCCGAAAGCATCCACCACTTCCTGATATTTTTCAGGGCGGAGTGACTCTTTCACCCAACTTTCATATTGATCTTTGGTGATAAGTTCGGGATGTCCTTTTTGCATAAAGTCATTAAAGGCTCCCTCTGCGTAAGAGTTGAACACAGCGCCTTGAGCCTGTATCATTTTACCCAGTTCTTCAGCATTTGCAGGCAGACCGGATATGTTGTTTCATGCGGACTAGAAGATTGTATAGGGAAGGAACCACCTCCATACCGGCAGCGGTCAATGCATTTTGCCCCGGACCTTTATAATAGTAGATAGCTACCTTCTTCTCGCTGTTCGACTTAGTATTCAGATTCAAATAATTGTTGATTGTGGATACGAAAGTCTTCAAGCGTTCGGGTACTGCATACGAATGACGCAATCCTTCTTCATCCTCATATTGTGCAAAGAGAGCGAAAGGACGGATGGCACCGTCGATTTCCGGAGTCACGATACTTTGTGACATAAATCCTCCTGCCATTCCCATCGGATCTTTCTCCCATTCGTCTACCAGGCTGTTGATGGTGAGCGGAGCAAACAAGAGGATGTTCTTAGTTTTCAGATAATCCACCATTTTGTCTCCCATGCGTCCGTGTGCCATGTTGATGATTGCGTCGGGCTGCACTTCGTCAATGAACGACATAAATTTCGTCATTGACTGAACCGGATAAACATTGTAACCTTCTTTTTCAAGAGCCTCAATAAGTCCGGTGGCATCAGCCATTTGTCCGGTTATCATGATTTTACGTGCTCCTTCTTTATAAAGACGGTTGTCCTTCATGAATTTCTCATAATCTGCTACGGTGAGGAACTCCAGCTCATCATCCGGGCTGGTGAGTCCGGCGTGATAGAGCATGTCGCTGGGTCTTTCTGCCGGGTCTTCCACTTCCGGTATGGAAGAGATTTTACCGTCAATAGCTTTACGGATATAATTCAGCATATTCCGGTAGTTGGTTTTTCCTCCGTTGGTCAGATAACCTCGTATCAAATTCTGTTGTACGCTGTCCAGATTACAAATGTTGTTGGCCGGGTTGGTAGCCATGGAAGTATATACAGGAATACCTTTGTCGGCAGCCTGTTGTATCTGTTGACGTTGTTCCTCGACGATACGCAGACCCATTCCGTTGATGAATACCATGTCGTAACCGGTCAGACGGTCGAGGTTGTCGAGCGATACTTCACTGAGTTTGATGGATGAATTGTCGTTGGCTTTCGATATACTTCCCTGCTGTATGGTCTGGAAGTTGATGAAAGCAATCTTTGTAGGACTGAACCAGGTATTCCATACGGACATCCCTATCAGAGCTGCAGCAACGATGCATACACCTAAGATGATTTTACTTTTCTTTTTCATTTCTCTTATTTTTAGCTTTGTATGTAGTTTAACTCTCGTTATAGTCTGAACAAATCGGCAAGGTTGATTGAAACAGTTCCGATAAAGCCGATACCTTGCTGTGGTAACTGGATTCCATAATCGGCAGATTTATCTTTGTAATTGAATAAATTGTCTATGCCTAGCCCCACAGAGATACCGCGAGGAAAACTTGCACTAGTGTTCAAGGTGCAAATAGTACGTGGAGAGTAATTATATTCAGTTATGGTATTGTCAACGGAATAATAGGAGTATGTGTGTAATTTGGAACTCCACTGCCCGTTCAGTGAAACGGAAGTATTGACTTTACCGAATTTACGGTTAAAGGATGCATTGAATGTTAAACTATGAGGCCGTGTCATGGATAAATTGTATCCTTTATATTCTTCTTTTTCATGGACGTATGCGTAAGAACCTTGCAACATCAGTCCGCAATCCATTTTTACCCGTGCAATAGCTTCCATACTTATACTTTCAGCATTGTCGGAATTCATGTATTTCATGTCCGGCATACTTTTCCCGTCTTCAATATTATCAAGATAAGCTAATGTAATTTTATTCTTGAATTTATTGTAATAGCCGGATATGGAGGCATAAAAGATGTCTTTGTTAATTTCGGCAGACAGGGAAAACTGCTGGCTGTTCTCTGCTTTCAGATCCTCATCACCATGAATGGTAAACATCCCCAGACCTCCCATGTCATATTCTTCATACAGTTCTTTTAAAGTCGGTGTCCGATAGCCTTGTGCATAGCCGACACGCAGGGTTAACAGTTCTACCGGCCGATACATTACCGATAGTTTAGGAGTCATACGGAAGTGGTATTTGGAATGGTAATCAGTCCGTATGCCCGCTATCAGATTGAACTTCTCGGAGATTTTCCAGTCTTCCTGCACATAGAACACGTATGATTGCTGATTATAATTGGTACTGTCTTTGAACATATAATGTTTTAAATATTCAAGATTGGCTTCCAGTCCTGCTGTAAATGTATGTTGGTCGTTGAAATTTCCGGTATAGTTCAAACGCGCTGTTTGCACGAAGTTATCGTAGTTCTTTTTGGTATATCCTGCTACAAAATAGTCTATATCCTTTCTATAACTATCGAAGATGTAGGAAAGATCCAACCTGTGATTGACATTAAACAAATATTTTAATTTACCATTTACCGAGTAGTTTGAAAATATATCATTGGTTTTTGCATTAGCCGTAGCATTATCGCGTTTATTCCGATAATATGTTCCTTTTATTTCCGCACTAAACTGGTCGGTAAAAGCATAACCGAACTTCTGAGAGGCATCCCAGATCTGATATCCCCGAATGGTACTGCTGTTAGCACTTTTATCGATGGTGATTGAACCGTCCGGATTGATGACTGTTCTTTCTGTTTCTTTGTCATCAGAAATTGTGTATGTATCTCTTCTTCTGTGGGATATGGTAGTGAAAGAAGAAAAACGATTTTGTTTGGTTCCACCTGAAACAGTGTATTTTTGTCCACTGTTATTGCCATAACGTGCGTTTACATTTCCTGTAAAAGGTCTGTTGGCGCTTTTCGTGATGATATTGATCACAGCACCCAAAGCATTTGAAGCATAGAGAGTGGATTGAGCTCCTTTGACGACTTCAATGCGTTCAATATCATCTATATTGAAACGGCTGAAATCGGGGTTATGATCCGAGCCTTCACCACTTATACGTTCACCGTCAACCAAGAATAATAAGTATTCACCACTCATTCCTTGATAAGTGATTTCCGGCAATTTACTCATGGAATTGTAATTGAATTGTATACCGGGTAGCTCATACTGTAAAAGGGTCTCTATATCCATAGGATTTAAAGCCTGGATTTCCTTTTGCCCGATCACTCTGGTCAGTACCGGGACATCTTTGAGCGGCTTTTCTGTCCGTGTACCTGTAACGACGACCTCTTCCAATGAGCTTTGGGTCGGTTTCAGGCGTATGACAATGTTATTGCGTTCATTGTCTTGAATCTTGTATTCCACAGGAGTATAACCGATGAAACTGGCCCGCAAGATAGGAAACCCTTTATCTCTTAAACTTAATGTAAACTCGCCTTGTGTATTAGTGCCGGCACCGATTGTCGTGCCTATTACAACGATGGACGCTCCGGGCAGGGGAGTGCCGTTTTCATCTAATACAACTCCTTTGAAACGCCGCGTAATAGCGTTATCGTCCTCATTGTTTTCGTAGAGGCGCCCCGTCTCCGCTGTCGTATACAACGTGGACAGGACACCCAATAACATCATAAAGATTCTTTTCATGATTGGTTATTTAACAGGATACTCGTAATTAAACGTGACGTGCCCTTTTACATTATCCGCATTTGCAAAATCGGTGAACTGGAGTTTTGCATATGTCCCGTCTTTACATTTTAGAACGAACACATTGTTGGTTGTTGCCAATGTTCCGGCCATAGCCGAACCTTCGGTCCATACCATTGCAGTATTACAGTGGCTTTTCACGTAGCAATCAGCTGTTGGCGGCATAGCGAATTTGACGAGTATGTTCTGTTCACTTTCATCTGCGACATATCCGCCTGTCGGAATTGTAGTCACCTTGCTCATATCCGTCATATCTGTTTTTACAACAGAGCCTCCATTGGTTTTTACTTCCGTATAGCGATGTATGGCAATCTGCCAGTCAATGGTAACTGCAGATTCGTCATCACTTCCTTCCATAGTTACGGTTTGGGTTTTGCCGTCTTTAAGATTTACATATACCCATTGATTATAAGCAGTAGCGTCAACGGTCAATGTTTTCATCTCTGTTTCTTCTTTCTTTTCGTCGTCATCGCTGCAAGACGTCAATGTTGTTGAGAGTGACAGTACCATAAAGGCAACCATCCAAAAGTTCAAGATTTTCATACTCTGTTAATTTTGATAGATAATGATTGTTTAATTTTCGGTTGCAAAGTTACAGGGAACTATAAGGATGGAAAATACCTAAAAGAAATGAAAAATAACCAAGCTTTAGTTATATGTAGGTATTAAAAGTGAGGAAGTCGCTTCTTCTGAGAAGGAATATTGTATGGCTTAAATAAAATCCGTACCTTCGCGCCCTTAACTAACTAACCTTTATTTTTATGTTTACTGACTTATTGCATTCCTCTTATTTCTCGCTCTTTCTGATAGTAGCGTTGGGATTTATGTTAGGAAGAATTAAGATTAAGGGGCTATCGCTTGATGTGTCAGCGGTGATCTTTATTGCTCTTCTTTTTGGACACTTTGGTGTTATTATTCCTAAAGAATTAGGAAACTTTGGTTTGGTGCTCTTCATATTCACCATCGGTATTCAAGCGGGGCCCGGATTCTTCGATTCTTTCCGTAGTAAAGGAAAGACGCTCATTCTTATTACTATGCTTATTATTTGTTCTGCCTGCTTGACTGCAGTCGGGTTGAAGTACGCATTCGATATTGATACACCGAGCGTTGTCGGTCTGATTGCCGGTGCGCTGACCAGTACTCCGGGTCTGGCGGTTGCTATTGACAGTACCCATTCTCCTTTGGCGTCCATCGCTTACGGTATCGCATATCCGTTTGGAGTGATCGGCGTGATTCTGTTTGTCAAACTGCTGCCTAAGATTATGCGGGTAGATTTGGATAAAGAAGCCCGCCGCTTGGAGATAGAACGTCGTGGACAATTTCCGGAGCTGATTACTTGCATTTATCGGGTTACCAATTCTCATGTGTTCAATCGTACTCTGATGCAGATAAATGCGCGCGCCATGACGGGCGCTGTCATTTCACGTCTGAAACATAATGATGAAATATCCATCCCTACGGCCCATACGGTGCTGCGTGAAGGAGATTACATACAAGCCGTAGGTAGCGAAGAGTCGTTGGACCAGCTTGCCGTGTTGATTGGCAAGCGTGAAGAAGGTGAGTTGCCTTTGGATAAAACGCAGGAAATAGAATCTTTACTATTGACCAAAAAGGACATGATAAATAAGCAGTTGGGTGATTTGAACTTACAGAAAAACTTTGGATGTACAGTGACCCGTGTCCGTCGAAGCGGTATTGATTTGTCTCCATCTCCCGATCTCGCTTTGAAGTTTGGCGATAAATTGATGGTTGTCGGTGAAAAAGAAGGACTTAAAGGAGTAGCCCGTCTGCTGGGTAACAATGCGAAGAAACTGTCTGATACGGATTTCTTCCCCATTGCGATGGGTATTGTACTGGGAGTGCTGTTCGGCAAAATAAATATATCTTTCTCTGACAGTCTGTCATTCTCTCCGGGACTGACCGGTGGAGTGTTGATGGTAGCCCTTGTGTTGAGTGCGATTGGTAAGACGGGCCCCATCATCTGGTCTATGTCCGGACCAGCCAATCAATTGCTGCGCCAGTTAGGTCTGCTTCTTTTTCTTGCCGAAGTAGGAACTTCTGCCGGTAAGAATCTGGTAGCCACTTTCCAGGAAAGCGGATTGCTGATGTTTGGCGTAGGTGCAGCCATCACATTGGTGCCGATGCTTGTTGCCGCCATTGTCGGACGTCTGGTATTTAAAATCAGTCTGCTCGATTTGCTGGGAACGATAACGGGAGGCATGACGAGTACTCCGGGACTTGCTGCTGCCGATTCAATGGTGGACAGCAACATACCTAGCGTAGCTTACGCGACTGTTTATCCGATTGCTATGGTATTTTTGATTCTGTTTATACAAATCATAGCTTCGGTGGTATATTAACAGTATTTTGTCTAATCATTGATTGTGAAATAAATAGTTTGTATCTTTGCCGTCCTAAAGTGAAAATGAGGTGAAACGATTGGTTTTAAATATAACACGCTATTTCTTGCCGATACTTTTTATATCGTATTTGGCAAGTATTACATTCTTTACCCACATTCATGTGGTTAATGGCGTGACAATTGTCCATTCGCACCCGTTTAAGCAAGGGACGGCGCATCAACATTCAACAGTCGAATTGTTGCACATCCATATCCTGTCTCATCTGATAGCGGATAGTGCGACTGTTGTTTTTGCTCTTCCCCTTTTCGTTTCTTTTCTATTGTGTTTGCTGCTCGGACGCTTGCCGCATACACATTTTCATGCTCCTTATCATGGAGTGACAGCACTGCGTGCTCCGCCTGCTATTTGTCTTTTCGCCATTTAAATGATGATACCATGTCTCGTTTGAGGCAGGGAATTATCTGTATGTACATACAAGTATTAAACGAAAACAAATAACAAACGGAAAATGAAGAAATACATCTTTTCGCTTGTCTGCCTGTGCTGCGCATTGTTGCCTGCCCTTGAAGGACAAGCTCATGAATATCCTAATCATCCTGAATTACGTAAATCGGACGCCAATATCATTGGCCATATTCTTGATAAAAACACTAAGGAACACTTACCCTATATAACAGTCGCCTTGAAAGGTACTACTATCGGAACGGTAACCGATGCTACCGGGCATTATTTCTTGAAAAATCTTCCCGAAGGCAATTTTGTGCTCGAAGTTAGTTCGGTGGGGTATAAAACCGTCAGACGGAATGTGACGCTGAAGAAAGGGCGCACATTGGAAGAAGATTTCGAGATAGAAGAAGATGCGGTTGCTTTGGATGGTGTAGTAGTATCTGCCAATCGTAATGAGACTACCCGTCGCCTGGCTCCGACGCTGGTGAATGTGGTGGATCTGAAAATCTTTGAGAATACCAATTCTACGACTTTGGCGCAAGGATTGAGTTTTCAGCCGGGTGTCCGTGTAGAGTCTAATTGTCAGAATTGCGGCTTCCAGCAAGTACGTATCAATGGACTGGATGGTCCTTATACGCAAATCCTGCTCTAAGGTGTGCACTTTCCGGTGTGTATGGCATCGAGCAGATTCCTGCCAGCATGATCGAACGTGTGGAAGTGATGCGTGGAGGCGGATCTGCTTTGTTCGGTTCGTCTGCTATTGCCGGAACAATCAATATCATTACTAAAGAACCGATACGCAATTCCGGTATGTTGTCGCATACCATAACAGGTATTGGTGATGGCGATGCTTTCGATAACAGTACAGCGTTGAATGCGTCACTTGTGACGGACGACCAGCGTGCCGGTTTGTATATCTTCGGGCAGAACCGCCATCGTTCTGCGTATGACCATG
>OHES01001219.1_pt1 | contig 12273 bp, 8 predicted proteins | sample 1567371 | NCBI WGS metagenome assembly OHES01 (sample SAMEA3879533, study PRJEB24766) | human gut metagenome | biome: human-associated habitat; feature: feces | place: USA | collected 1985/1987 | reverse complement strand
GTGCATCAGTGGCAACTGTTAATTTTCCAATTTCTTGAGAATGATCGTTAAGATTCAAAATAGCTCTTTCTGCTAAATTGACCTCCTTAGTTGCACCTAAAGCAGAATCAGCTCCAAGTTTTAATGTACTGTCGGACGTTACAAAAGTTCCGCAGGTGTTTGTTCCTTATAAAGAAGTATTGCAGATCATGGAAAACGGTTTGCAAGTCCCGGAGGATGTTACACTTATGTGGTGTGACGATAATTACGGATACATGACACGCCTCAGCGATGAAGAACAGCAAAAACGAAGCGGTGGTGGCGGTGTTTATTATCATCTAAGCTACTGGGGACGTCCACATGATTATATGTGGCTGTGCACCACTCAGCCGGGACTTATCTATAATGAGATGAAGCAGGCATACGACCATAATGCCCGTCGTATATGGATAGTCAATGTGCACGATCTGAAGCCGTCGGCTTATAATCTCGAACTGTTTCTGGATATGGCCTGGAACATCAATTCCGTAGGTCCTTCTACCTTAAACGCACACCAGGAAAAATGGCTCTGCCGGGAATTTGGCGAACAGGCCGGAAAGAAACTGTTCCCTGCCATGCATGAGTTCTACCGCTTATGTGGTATCCGTAAACCGGAACACATGGGATGGACACAAGTAGAATTAGATAAAAGAAAGTACCCCAGAGGGCGTTCACAAGTGATTGATACCGAATTCAGCCTGACTGAATTCGGCGGAGAGCTAGACCGTTATCTGGATTCGTACGAAGCAATCAAAAAGACTGTTACCGAAGCAGAAGCCCTGATTGCACCCGAACGAAAAGACGCTTTCTTCTCACATATCAAATATCAGGTATTTGCTGCCGCCGCCATGAGTACCAAAATGCTGGAAGCACAACGCGCCCGTTCCTACTCTACCGGACAGTGTGATGAATCTCTTTGGGGACGTGACAAGGCTATGTTATCAGCCTGTGCCAGAAGCACAAAAGCTTATCAGGAAATCAAGGAACTGACTGATTACTATAACAATGAGATGGCGAACGGTAAATGGAAACATTCCATGTGTTTCTACCCGCGGGATTTGTATGTGTTCTATCCGCCTACTCTTCCTATAGGATTGACCGATAAAGAAGTAGATAAATATCTGGCTGAAGGTCCAAAGAAAACATCTTCCCGCAAGATTAAAACAGATAAATGTATCAGTTACAATGCTTGCAATTATACCCAAGCATCGGAAGGAGCTACGCCTATTCAAGCACTTGGACACAGTATGAACGCTGTTGCCCTGCCTAAAGGCGGCTCACTGACATTTGAATTTGACTGTCCGTGGGAAGGAGAGGCATTGTTACGTACTGCCGTCATACCGACCCAACCGAATGACAAAGGAGATATCCGCTTCAGTGTCAGCATAGACGGAGGAAAACCGCAGGTGCTTTCTTTCCGAGAAAAGGGACGTACGGAGACATGGAAACGTAATGTACTGCGTGGGCAAGCCGTCAAGGAGACTAAGCATTCACTTAAAAAAGGCAAGCACACGCTGACAATCAAAGCGTTGGACAAGCACGTCGTAATAGACCAATGGATGCTCGACTTTAAGCCGAACCGTAAATTTTATGTGTTCCCTATCGAAGGGAATAAATAATTTATATCCGACATATCTGATATGATAATAAAAAGAATAAAACAATTTTTTATCGGAGCCAGTTGCTTATGTGCGACTGTGACAAACGCGCAGAACACAGAAACACTATACTTGTCCGGCACCGGACTGGGAAACACCGTGACTTGGGATTTTTATTGTTCCGAAGGCATGAACAGTGGTAAATGGAGTAAGATAGAAGTACCTTCACAGTGGGAACTGCAAGGTTTCGGGGAATATACATTCGGCCGTTTCTATCTGGTAAAGGGAGCCAAGCCAAGTGATGAAACGGGGCTCTACCGTTATAAATTCAAAGTTCCCGCTGACTGGGAAAATAAGCAGGTCAGCATTGTTTTCGAAGGAGTAATGACTGATACGGAAGTGAAGATTAACAACAAACTTGCGGGAGATATTCATCAAGGCGGTTTCATCAGTTTTAATTATGACATTACCGACAAACTCAAGTTCGGTAAAAGTAATGAACTGGAAGTAAAAGTATGGAAAGAGTCTGCCAATAAATCGGTGAATGCGGCGGAACGCCGGGCCGATTGGTGGCTGTTCGGTGGTATCTACCGTCCGGTTTACCTGAAAGCCATACCTAAGATACATATCGAACGTATTGCCGTGAATGCAACAGCCGACGGCAAGTTATCAACAGAAGTTCATATGAATAATCTACCAAAGGGGTATTCTCTGGCAACTTCACTGACTCCGGTAGGAGAAAACAAGTCCATCGGAAGGCAAACAACGACTTTGGATAGCGGGAATGTACAAACCATCTCGACTGACTGGGAAGGTATCCGCACCTGGGATTGTGAACATCCCAACCTTTATCTGCTCCGATTGGAACTGCTCGACAATCAAAAAAGACTTGTACATATACACGAAGAACGAATCGGATTCCGTACCGTTGAGTTCCGCCCTAAAGACGGGATTTATATCAATGGAACAAAAGTAGTAATGAAAGGCGTCAACCGTCATAGTTTCCATCCCGATGGAGGACGTACAACAAACAAAGAAATCAGCCTGCAAGATGCACTGCTAATCAAAGAGATGAATATGAACGCGGTCCGCTCACATTATCCACCTGACAAGCATTTCTTGGATGTATGCGACTCTTTGGGAATCTTCTACCTGGAAGAGTTTCCCGGTTGGCATGGAAGATATGATGAGAAAGTGGGAGAGAAACTACTAAAAGAGATGATGGCTCATGACGTGAACCATCCCTGCATCTTCTTATGGAGCAACGGCAATGAAGGAGGATGGAATAAGAAACTGGATACCCGCTTTGCCGATTATGACCCACAAAAGCGGCATGTAATTCATCCGTGGGCAGATTTCAACCAACTGGACACTCATCATTACCCTGCATACCAAACGGGAACGGCACGTCTCGCCAATGGATACAACGTTTTCATGCCGACAGAGTTCCTGCATGGACAGTATGACAAAGGACTGGGCGCGGGGTTGGAAGATTATTGGAGCAATTATACTTCCAATCCGTTATTTGCCGGTGGTTTCTTATGGACTTTTATGGATGAAGCCGTTGCACGTAGTGACAAGGGAGGAATTCTCGACTCAGACGGGCCGAACGGTCCTGATGGTATTGTAGGTCCCAGAAGGGAAAAAGAAGGTAGCTTCTACACAGTCCGCGAAGTATGGGCTCCCATTCAATTCAAAAATATGTTTATCACCCCTTCTTTCAAAGGAGAATTTGCGGTAAGTAATACTTATCTGTTCACCAATTTGAAAGAATGTAGCATGAGATACCGCCTGTATGCTACTCCTTCTCCACTAAAGAGAGGTCAGCGTTCATTACTGAATGAAGGGACGGTCAGCCTACCGCCTATTGATCCGGGAGAAACAGGGAAAGCACGCATGAAACTACCGGATAATTTTTTTCAAGGTGATGTATTGGAACTGGAAGCTTACGATAGAAACGGGAAGTCTATTTGCACCTGGACATGGCCGGTGAAATATGCCGATGAATATTTTAAAAGCCAACGTACACAAAGCACCCCTGCAAAACCTGCAGAAATTAGAAAAGAAAATGAAGATATCATTCTTTCCGCAAACGGAATTTCAGTAACCTTCAGCGGTAAAGACGGAGCATTGACTAAGGTAAAATGCAATGGTCAAGTCATTCCATTAAATAACGGTCCGTTACCCGTAGGCATAAAAGCCGATTTCAAAAAAGGAGAGTCCCACATGGAAGGTAAAGATGCACTTTTCGTTGTTAAATATACAGGGGCCATTGATTCCATCGTCTGGCGTATGACAGCAGACGGTTTACTAGGCATGGATGCTCGTATGTTGAATCGTGGTAACGGAGGTGGATACAAAGGAGAATTCTTTGATAAAAACATCTATTATTTGGGACTCAGTTTTTCATTTCCGGAAAAAGAAGTAAAAGGAATGCGCTGGATGGGACGCGGTCCGTATCGTGTCTGGAAAAACCGGATTAAAGGAACTAATTACAATATATGGGAGAAAGAATATAACAATACCATTACCGGAGAAAGTTTCGAGAAACTAATATATCCTGAATTTAAAGGATATCATGGCAATCTATATTGGGCAACCCTACAATCGGATAAAGCACCTTTCACCGTTTATTCGGAAACAGACGGGCTATATTTCCGGGTATTCACTCCGGAAGAACCGATACATCGAAGAGATGGGGAAAACAGTATGCATAGTTTTCCGGAAGGCGATCTTTCCTTCCTTTATGATATTCCCGCCATACGTTCTTTCAAATCAATAGCAGAACATGGTCCGAAAAGTCAGCCGAGCAGCATTCGCATCAAATCGGGAGACGACGGATTACGCATGAAACTTTGGTTTGATTTCCGTCACTAAAAAATTATAACTGAATGAATTAACAACATAAATTTTAATTAATAACAGAAATAGCCATGAGAAAAGTACTATTAACACTGGCATTAGTTGCCACAGCTTCATTAAGCAATGCGCAAGTATTGAGAAACAATTTCCTCAACGGATGCAAAGAAGGGGAACCTATCGAAAAGGCAGCCTACACAGCCAAGAAAGCACCTCTTAATAAAGATGTATGGAGTGCTGTATTCAATGAGAAAGCACCTTATATAGGTGAGAGTCCCGTAGCAGGCAAAGAACTGTCTTACAAAGGATACAATGAGAAAGGACTGTCGATTATTTGGGGCGGACTACCCGAAGACGCAACCTTCCGCCCCAGTATCTACGGCTTGGAATCAGGAAGAGCGTATTCTACCGGAACTTATTATGTGTCATTCCTGGTAAACTTCTCCAAATTCAAGGCAAAAGGTAATATGGATTTTATTTCTACAAGTACCAATCACGCTGCCGGAACAAGTCGTGGATTCGTTTTTGCTTCCAACCAAGGCAGCAAACTTAAATTCGGAGTGGGTATACACAAACAACGTGCTTCTTCTCCTAAGACGTATGACCTGAATGCCACACACCTAATTGTATTAAAAATTGATTTCGCACAGAATCAAGCTTCATTATTTGTCGACCCGGAACTGAAGGATAAAGAGCCCACACCGGATGCGGTAGCTACTGAAGAGGGGGCTTTGAAGGCCGGAATAAAAGGAATAATGCTAAAGAATCGCAATAATTACGCAGGAAATATAGGTAATTTCCGCTTTACGGATAGTTGGGCAGGAATTATTGGGAAATAACCATAGCCTACTTATTGATAATTAAAAAAGGTGTCTTTTAAAGGACACCTTTTTTAATTTCTTTCAACTATCTATCTTATTCAACAGCTGCAGATAATTCAGCACCAGCTTTAAATTTAGCTACTTTCTTAGCAGGAATAGTAATAGTTGCCTTTGTAGAAGGGTTAATACCAGTTCTTTCAGCTCTTTCGCTTACAGAGAAAGTACCAAAACCAACGAGAGATACTTTCTCACCGGCTTTCATGGCATTAGTAACTGAAGTGACGAAAGCATCAAGTGCCTTTTTTGCATCGGCTTTGCTCATTTGAGCTTCGGCAGCCATTGCATTAATAAGATCAGACTTATTCATAATACGTAAAATGATTAATTAATATATATGTTACACAAAAGATTATCCTACAAGGGATTAATTCCACAAATATAGCCGAACAAAACAACATATCAAATAAAAACATAAAAAAAACGCAGCAAATTATTGAAAAAGAGCTAATAGGAAGCGTTTTTCATGCTTTAAAACAGAATTTATTCGTACTTTTGCATCTATTATCATAATATTCAGAATAAAAAAATGATGCCAACTGTAACTAAAAACCTGATAATTATCAATGTACTAATGTTTTTCGGTACATTCGTAGCACAACGCTATGGAGTAGATCTGACTAATTATCTGGGATTACATTTTTTCCTCGCAAGTGACTTCAATCCGGCGCAGCTTATCACTTATATGTTCATGCATGGCGGATTCAGCCATATTTTCTTTAATATGTTCGCCGTTTTCATGTTCGGTCCGATTCTCGAACAAACATGGGGACCCAGACGTTTTCTGTTCTATTATATCCTTTGTGGTATCGGTGCGGGAGTTATCCAAGAAGGAGTACAATATATTCAATATGCAACAGAACTCAGCCAATATTCACAAGTAAATATAGGTACCGGTATTATTCCCATGGAAGAGTATCTGAACATGATGACTACCGTAGGTGCTTCAGGAGCTGTCTATGCCATATTGCTGGCATTCGGTATGCTGTTTCCCGATAATCGGTTGTTTATCTTCCCGCTACCTTTTCCGATCAAAGCCAAATTTTTCGTAATCGGATATGCCGCAATTGAGTTATGGTCAGGACTTGCCAACAACATAGGAGACAACGTCGCCCACTTCGCCCATTTAGGCGGAATGTTGTTCGGTCTGATACTGATTTTGTATTGGAGAAAAAAAAGTAATAACAATGGGACATATTATAGCTGATTTGAAGGAAACATTCAGAAGAGGAAACATTTTTATCCAACTGATTTATATCAATGTCGGTATCTTTGTGATCGGCACATTGATTCATGTTTTTCTACGACTGTTTGAAGTCAACACTCCCGATATATTCAACATATTCGCTTTACCGGCCTCTTTTATCGGGTTTATCCATCAACCGTGGTCGTTGTTTACCTATATGTTTATGCATGCCGGTATTCTGCACATTCTATTCAATATGCTTTGGCTATACTGGTTCGGGAGTTTATTTCTTTATTTTTTCTCGGCAAAGCATTTAAGAGGGCTATATATATTGGGAGGTATCTGCGGAGGTTTGCTTTATATGGTCGCCTACAACGTATTTCCTTTATTCAGCTCACAAGTAACCGGAGCAACGTTAGTCGGGGCTTCCGCTTCCGTACTGGCTATCGTAGCGGCTACAGCCTATCGTGAACCCAACTATAGGGTGCAACTTTTTCTTTTCGGTGCTGTCCGTCTCAAATATCTCGCACTGGTCGTTATCGGAATTGATGTACTGTCCATTACCTCAAGCAATGCCGGAGGACACATTGCCCATCTAGGAGGTGCTCTTGCCGGGCTTTGGTTTGCAGCCAGTCTGAGTAAGGGAATTGACTTAACTTCCTGGATAAATTGGATTCTGGATGGTTTCATCTCTCTTTTCCAAAAGAAAACATGGGAACGCAAACCTAAAATGAAAGTACACTATGGCAGCAATGCTACCGAACGACGGAAAGATTATGATTATAATGCCCATAAAAAAGCACAATCTGACGAAGTGGACCGTATTCTGGAAAAGCTGAAAAAATCCGGTTACGACAGTCTGACGACAGAAGAAAAGAAAAGCTTGTTTGACGCAAGCAAAAGATAAAAGAATGGAACATATTGGCAAAATTGTCGCATATCTGATACTGGCTATCAACGCATTCTTCGTGGGAACGCTGATATTAAGCGCTTATAGCCCCTATCTCAGCCCCAAAGTCAATCCGTTAGTTTCCTGTCTCGGACTTGCATTTCCAATATTCCTGATTATCAATCTATTTTTCCTGTTTCTTTGGGTATTTGTCAATTACAGATATGCACTACTACCCGTCATCGGTTTTCTGATTTGCTTTCCGCAAATACGGACTTATATTCCTTTCAACTCTACTACCCGGACAATACCGGAAGGAAGTATCAAAGTTCTGTCTTACAATGTAATGAGCTTTAGTAATCTGAAGAAGAAAGATGGGAAGAATCCTATTTTATCTTATCTGAAAAACAGCAATGCAGACATTATCTGCCTGCAAGAATACAACACAGCCGGCAATAAGAAGTTCGTAACGGAGCAGGATGTAAAGAAAGCGTTAAAAGCGTATCCCTATCAATCCATTCGCCAACAAAGGAAAGGAGATGTGCAGCTTGCCTGTTTCTCCAAATTCCCGATACTCTCGTCACAACTTATTGAGTATAAAAGTGATTATAACGGTTCTATGAAATATGTGCTGAATGTAAATAATGACACTATTACATTAATCAACAATCACTTGGAATCCAACAAGCTCACCAAAGAAGACAGAGGGATCTATGAAGATATGATAAAAGATCCGAATGCTAAAAAAGTAAAGACCGGACTCCGCCAACTAATTCGAAAACTAGGGGAAGCATCGGCTATCCGTGCCTCTCAAGCAGATTCCGTAGCGAGAATCATTACAGAAAGCCATTATCCTACAATGATTGTATGTGGAGATTTCAACGACGGTTCTATTTCGTATACCCACCGGGTTCTCACTCAAGAACTGGATGACGCTTTCACACAGTCCGGTAAAGGATTGGGAATCTCCTATAACCAGAACAAGTTCTACTTCCGAATCGACAATATCCTGATTAGTCCCGACCTGAAAGCCTATAATTGCACTGTAGACCGTTCTATTAAGGCTTCGGACCACTATCCGATTTGGTGTTATATCAGCAAACGATAAAAACGGAAAATTCTATATTATAAAACACATAATGATGATTAAAAAGACATTAACCCTTTTAGCAGTAAGTTGTATGATGTACTCCTGTGCTACAAAAACAGAAAGTAATCCTTTCTTTGCAGAGTTCCAAACCGAGTATGGCGTTCCTTCCTTTGACAAAATCAAATTGGAACATTATGAGCCTGCCTTCCTGAAAGGTATCGAGGAACAAAATCAAAATATCGAAGCTATCATCGAAAGTCCGGAAATCCCTACATTCGAAAATACCATCGTGGCATTGGATAACAGTGCACCAATCCTGGATCGGGTAAGCGCTATTTTCTTCAATATGACAGATGCTGAAACGACCGACTCATTAACTGCGCTATCCATCAAGCTGGCTCCGGTTCTTTCGGAACATGAAGACAATATATCCTTGAATGAGAAACTTTTCAAGCGTGTAAACGATGTCTACCAACAAAAAGATTCCCTGAATCTGACCACAGAGCAGAAACGCCTGCTGGACAAGACCTACAAACAGTTTGTCCGTTCAGGCGCCAATCTTAGCGCAGAAAAACAGACACGTTTGCGTGAAATAAACAAAGAACTGTCCACACTCGGTATCACATTCAGCAATAATGTACTGAACGAGAATAATGCGTACCAGCTCTTCGTCGAGAAAGAAGAGGACTTAGCAGGATTGCCCGAATGGTTCCGTCAAAGTGCAGCTGAAGAAGCAAAAGCAGCCGGGCAACCGGGCAAATGGTTATTTACCCTGCATAACGCCAGCCGTCTGCCATTCCTGCAATATGCTGAGAATCGCCCGCTTCGGGAACAAATATACAAAGCGTATATCAATCGGGGAAATAATAACAATGAGAACGACAACAAAGAGAACATCCGCAAAATCGTTTCTCTCCGTCTGGAAAAAGCTAAATTGTTAGGTTTCGACTGTTACGCAAATTTCGTGTTGGATGAGACGATGGCTAAAAACGCGACGAACGTAATGGATCTTTTGAACAATCTTTGGAGCTATGCACTGCCTAAAGCCAAAGAAGAGGCTGCCGAGCTTCAAAAGCTGATGGACAAGGAAGGTAAAGGCGAAAAGTTGGAGGCATGGGACTGGTGGTACTATACCGAAAAGCTACGAAAAGAGAAATATAATCTGTCCGAAGAGGAGACAAAGCCCTATTTTAAATTGGAAAATGTACGTGAAGGTGCTTTTGCCGTAGCCAACAAGCTATATGGTATCACTTTCAACAAGCTGACAGGAATTCCGACTTATCATCCGGATGTAGAAGTCTTCGAAGTGAAAGACGCTGACGGCTCTCAACTCGGTATTTTCTATGTGGACTATTTTCCACGTGCCGGAAAAAGCGGAGGTGCCTGGATGAGTAATTACCGTGAGCAGCAAGGAGCAACCCGTCCGTTAGTGTGCAACGTTTGCAGTTTCACCAAACCGGTAGGCGATACTCCATCACTATTGACAATGGATGAAGTAGAAACCTTGTTCCACGAATTTGGACATGCCCTACACGGCTTACTGACAAAATGTGAATACAAGGGAACATCCGGCACAAACGTAGTACGTGACTTTGTAGAACTCCCTTCTCAAATCAACGAACATTGGGCTACCGAACCAGAGGTACTGAAAATGTATGCCAAACATTATCAGACCGGAGAAGTAATCCCCGATGAAATCATCGAAAAGATACTGCAACAGAAGACTTTCAATCAAGGATTCATGACTACCGAATTGCTGGCAGCCGCTATCCTCGACATGAACCTGCACACGATGACAGATGTAAAGAATTTGGACATGCTTGCATTCGAAAAAGAAGCGATGAACAAGCTTAACTTGATTCCCGAAATAGCACCGCGTTATCGCGTGACTTACTTCAATCATATCATTGGCGGATACGCTGCCGGATACTACAGTTACCTTTGGGCGAATGTACTTGACAATGATGCCTTTGAAGCCTTCAAAGAACATGGAATCTTTGATAAAAACACTGCCGACCTCTTCCGCTACAACGTATTGGAAAAGGGAGACAGCGAAGATCCGATGATACTTTATAAGAATTTCCGCGGTGCAGAACCAAGCCTGGAGCCGTTACTGAAAAACAGAGGAATGAAATAAAACGGCAAAAAAGCCCTTAAACATCAAATATTTGAGGGCTTATTACACATGAATGTGAAAAAAAAACTATATTTGCAGCCTTGTATGCGGCAAAAAGAACTTGTGTACGACAGAATTTAACTGAAAATTAAATTAAAAAAGTAATCATCATAAATTAAAAGTAAAATGCAAAACAAAGGATTTGTAAAGGTTTTTGCGGTATTACTCACGCTGGTATGCGTGTTCTACCTCTCCTTCTCCTTCGTAACACGCCACTATACCAACAAGGCGAAAGAAATTGCGAACGGCGACCCGAAAGTAGAACAAGACTACCTTGACTCTCTCTCCAATGAGAAAGTAATGCTGTGGAACTGGACGCTGAAAGATTGTCGTGAAATGGAGATCAGTTTAGGTTTGGACCTAAAAGGTGGTATGAATGTTATCCTTGAAGTTTCTGTACCTGATGTTATTAAAGCACTGGCTGACAACAAGCCGGACGAAGCTTTCAATAACGCATTGGCAACAGCAGCAAAACAGGCTATCAACAGTCAGGATGATGTAATTACCCTGTTTGTCAAGGAATACCACAGAATTGCTCCGGACGCGAAACTTTCCGAACTATTCGCTACACAACAGTTGAAAGACAAAGTTAGCCAGAAATCAACGGATGCGGAAGTTGAAAAAGTATTGAGAGCAGAAGTAAAAGCTGCCGTTGAGAACTCATACAATGTACTCCGTACCCGTATTGACCGCTTCGGTGTTGTTCAGCCGAATATCCAAAGTCTGGAAGACAAAATGGGACGTATCATGGTGGAGCTACCGGGTATCAAAGAACCAGAACGTGTGAGAAAACTTCTCCAAGGTTCTGCTAACCTGGAATTCTGGGAAACTTATACAGCCAAGGAAGTTCTTCCTTCCATGCAGTCTGCTGACGCCAAATTGCGCGCTATCTTAGCTGAAGAAACAACAGCTGATGGAGATACAATAGAAGCTGCCGTTCTCACTGAAGCTACTCCGGTGGAGAAAAAAGCTGTAAGTGCCGCTGATAGCCTTGCCGCTGTACTGAAAGGTGACACAACAGCCTCTGAAAAGCCTTCTGTAAACATGGAAGAGCTCAAAAAACAATATCCTCTGTTGTCTATGCTTCAGTTGAATTCAAGCGGACAAGGTCCTGTTATCGGTTATGCAAACTATAAAGACACTGCTGATATCAACAAGTATCTGGCTATGCCGGAAATCAAGGCAGAACTTCCGAAAGACCTTCGTCTGAAATGGGGTGTTTCTCCTTCTGAGTTCGACAAGAAAGGACAAACATTCGAATTATACGCGATCAAGTCTACCGAACGTAACGGCAAAGCTCCGTTGGAAGGTGATGTAGTAACAGACGCTAAAGACGAATTTGACCAATACAGCAAACCGGCTGTAAGTATGACAATGAACTCTGACGGTGCACGCCGTTGGGCTCAGTTGACAAAACAGAATATCGGTCGTTCTATTGCTATTGTTCTTGATAATTATGTATATTCTGCGCCGAACGTAAATTCAGAAATCACAGGCGGACGTTCACAGATTACAGGTCATTTTACTCCTGAACAAGCAAAAGACTTAGCAAACGTATTGAAATCAGGTAAGATGCCGG
>OHES01001201.1_pt1 | contig 12470 bp, 10 predicted proteins | sample 1567371 | NCBI WGS metagenome assembly OHES01 (sample SAMEA3879533, study PRJEB24766) | human gut metagenome | biome: human-associated habitat; feature: feces | place: USA | collected 1985/1987 | reverse complement strand
CACTCAGATGGTGATCGATAAAGGACAAAAAAATGCCCGTCTATTGGTGCAACCTCAATATGCCCCGATGCCTGTAGAAGAAGAGATTGCTATTATTTATTTCGGAACCCAGGGTTTGTTACAACGGGTACCTTTAAAACATGTCGGCGATTTTGAGAAATATTTTCTCGATATTCTTCGGGTACGTTACCGGAAAGAAGTGTTGGATGAATTGAAGGTGGGACGTCTGGACGAAGTCGTCGCTGCTTTGTTGGAGGAAGTGGCTAAGGAAGTAGCCGATAAATTTGCTGCACCCGTGAAACAAACCGAACAAACCGAAGAATTTGTAGATAAGTAAAAAAGAGAAGAATGGCAACGATGCGTGAACTGAAAGGAAGGATCAATTCTGTCCATTCCTCTCAGAAAATTACCGGAGCAATGAAGATGATTTCTTCTGCCCGGTTGAGAAAGGCCGAGAACAAGTTGCTTCAGGCCGAGCCTTATCGCCGGAAGTTATGGGAAATATATGCCCATATTGAAAAATCCGGTTGTGAGTTTCAGTCGCCATTGACAGTGAAGCGCCAGGTAAAGAAGGTGGCTATTGTTATTTTTGCTTCCGACGATGGATTGTGCGGAGCTTTCAATATCAATTTATATAAAAAATTGGTGGAAATAAAGAGGAACTATAATTATATTATGAGTCTATTTAAAAATAACACTCGTGTCTAAATCAATAGATCTTATATTCAATAAATGTAGGGGAGTAACGTTCTGTTTTTCATCTAAAAGGTGAGATTCTTCTGTGATAGGCTTAAAAATATGGCTTTTTTTTAAGGTCGGACAGGTTAATTGTGTTCTCATTTTCAGATTTTGGGATAAATCTTTCTTTGGATACTTTATTATAAAGAAAGAAAACTGTACTTTTGCGGTCAGTTTTTAGAAATAAAGAGAACCCTAGAGAGATGAATAGCAGACAATTAGTGAAATTAGCTTATTGTATATGTCTTCTACCTCTGTTCTTTGCTTGTTCTTCGGAACGTGATGAAGGCAACGAGGGAAGTGGAACATTACATGTGCAGGTTAATGCAAATACCGAAGTATTAGTGGGAACAAATACTCGGATGGATGAAGGGACGGATGAATCAATCCTTGATGTTAATGACTTTTCTTTCTCCATATTCAAAGGAGAGACTCTTCGTGGAGAGTGGGCTACGTTAGCTGAGTTTTTGGCTGATGATGAGTTGACTCTTCGGTCTGGTAATAACTATGTAGCGAAAGCTTCGTATGGCGATGTCAATAATGAAGGTTTCGAGTTGCCTTATTATGAGGGAAATCAGCCGTTTGTTATAAAGCGGGGACAGACCACCACTGTGGAAGTGACCTGTTATCTGGCAAATGCTAAATTGTCGATTGTCTATACAGATGAATTTAAGGACTACTTTTCTGAGTATACGGCTGAAGTCACTACTTCGCTTGGCAATACAGTGAACTATGTTTCTGATGAAACACGTTATGCCTATTTCAAGCCGGGAGAAGTACAAGTACGTGTGAAGGTAAAAAAGAAGGAAGGTTATTCACAGGAAGTAACTTTGAAAGTTGGCGAAGATTATGCTCTTGAAGCTCGCCATGCCTATATTCTGACACTTGATTTGGATGCAGGTACTCCTTCTATTAATATATCATTTAGTGATGATATTCCTAATCAGGAACCTGTGACAATCATTGTCTCGGATGAGGCTTTAAGTGCTCCGGCACCTTATTTTACAGCAAATGGGTTTAATGATGACCAACCGATTGACGTTGTTGAAGGAAAATCAGCGGAAGCTTCAGAAGTGTATGCTTATTTGAATGCGGCCGGTGGAATAGCTCATTGTTATTTGACGACTCATTCTTCTTCGTTGATTGAACAAGGATGGCCTGAAACTGTGGACTTGACTAGTGTGTCTGCAGAAAATCTGAGTGCAATGCAGAAGTTAGGGTTTCAGATGGCAGGATTGGGTGACAAAAAAGATAAGATTGCAAAGATTGACTTTACGAATGTAGTACCTTTTTTGGAATATACGGAAGAGGGTACAGAACATCTTTTTGAGTTGCGGGCTACTGATAAATTGTCTAAAGAGAATGTGGAACCATTGAAATTTAGAGTTTCCAGTAAGGATAATCAGTTTGCGGTGAGTGCAGGACAATCAGTGCTTTATGGCACGACAAAGATGAAGGCTAATTTGACTCTTGACGGTGATCCCGCCAAGGTGACCTATTGGTTGAAGAAAGGCGAGATAGAACAGCAAGTGGTGCCAAGTTCCATAAAGTCGAATGGAACATCACATGATTTGGTGTTTAAGTTTGATGAATCCCAATATGCTGATATTCAGATGGAGGCTCGGTATTTGCGACGTAAAAGTACATTAAACTCAATGCTAGAGGCTCCTGCTGTAAGTTTATATTTGGAGTATCCGGGAGATGTATGGACAAAAGAGGCTACGTTACATAAGAAAGGAAATCTTGACGAAAGCTGGACATTGCAGTGTGCAAAGTGGAAGAAGGATGAATTGGGGGCGTGGACTATGCAGGCATATAGCTTGACGGATGATGCAATCTTTTTGAATGCACTTACTGATAGTACAAAATATACTTATCGGTTTGTTAAGTTTGATGAGTCGCAGGACATAATTGGAGCTTCGGATACGTTGAGCATTGTAACGGAAAAGGAATTTCAGATTCCTAATTCGAATTTTGAAACGTGGTACTCTGAAAAATTATATAGTACTATTGGAACGATATATACTTTTTATCCATTTGCAAAAGACAGCAAAACAGAGAATCGTTGGTGGGATACTTCTAATACAAAGACGACGCCTAATCCGGGTTCAGCTGGTGCTTGGTATTATCGTTCTTTTCCAGGTACTGTACCTACCTCTGAGGAGCAATATACGGCTACTTATCATTTAAATAAGTTTGATAAAAAAAAGCTTGCTACAGGAGGACGGAATGGTAGTATAGCTGCTGAAATTTCAACTGTTGGATGGGGAACTGGAAATACTTGGACTGCATGGAGTCAAAAGGCTGCAAATAAAACAGCTGGGAGTTTATATATAGGTAACTATACTAATAAAGAAAATTATGGGAAGGTTTTTGTGTCACGTCCTACTAAAGTAATTTTTTGGTATAGATATTATTCATATGACAATGAATCTACAGAACCTTTAGTAGAGGTTTATTCAGAAGATGGAAGTAAAATAGGATGGGGAAAGATAACTATAAATAGCACTGTAAATGAATTTGAAAAGGCTATAATTAATATTGACTATACAGGCAATGAGAGGAAAAAAGCAGCTCAGATAAGAGTGATTTTTAGTTCTACTAATAGTAGTAGTCCAAAGTCTAAAGCGATTGAAGGTGAACAGTTTTTTGGAGTTGGTTATTGGGATTCTCGTCATATTGGCAGTGTATTAACAATAGATGATGTTTCATTAGTGTATGATAAGTAGAAAAATGGGAAATTATATAAAATGAAGAATGATATGAGAAAAATAGCAAATATACTATATGTATTATTCGTAAGCCTTTTCATCCTCTCTGCTTGCGATCGTGAAAAGATGGACTTCGGTAACGAATCAGATGGTTATGGACAAATCCAATTGTCCTCCATGCAACTTTCTGTGGATGTAAATGCGACACCACTGTCTCGTGCTGTCACAGTAGATGCTGGTAGTTATATCGTTGGTATTTACAATGAAGACGGAACAACTTTAATTTCCGAATGGAAGTATAGTGATATGCCTGAAATATTTCAATTGAAAGTAGGTAAATACAAAGTTATCGCTCACGCTCCGAGTGTTGATAAGGCTGTATTTGATGAACCTTATTGTGAAGGAAGTAAGACTTTTGAAATTCTGAAAGATCAGGTCACAAATATTGAAACTATCAAATGTACTTTGCAAAGTATTATGGTCACTATCAAATATGAAGACGCATTCAAAGAACTTTTAGGGGAAACGGTTAATGTGGCTGTGAAGGTGAATAAGAAAGATAATGAATTGCTTAACTTTAGTAAGGATGAAACACGTTCCGGTTATTTTCATGGTACGGCGACCGATAATGTCGTAGATGTTAATTTTATTGGGACTATTGATGGTGAAGATAATGTTCCTATTGATAAATCTTATGCTGGTATAGCTATTGGTTCTCATCTTATAATCACATATATATTGAACGATGCTAATGGTAATCCGGGGTCAGGTGGTAGTTCTGATATTAAATTGCAGGTGGATACTCGTTGTGAGGTAGTGAATATCGATGGCTCGGTTCTTCCGGATAAAGAACCGGAAATTGACGATTTCCCGTCAGGCGGTGGTGATGAAACTAAAGAACCGATAATTACAGGAAAAGGATTTGAAATAGCAGATCCGCATAATGTGGAAGATTTGGAAGATGTAGTAGTAAATCTGGAGGCAGAAGCCGGAATGAGAAATGTTGTGGTTACAATAACTTCAACAAATAAGGATTTTGAAAATCTTATCTGTTCGGATGATTTGTTTGGCTCTAACACATTTGATTTGGCTCATCCAGCTTCAGAGGAACAAAAGGCTGTGTTAGAAGGTTTGGATTTTCCCATTGAAGATGAAATCATTGGACAGAAAAATGCGGATTTTGCCATAACAAAGTTCATGGGACCCTTAAGTGGTTTTGTTGGTGAGCATAAGTTCAAAATTACGATTACTGATAGTAAAGGAAACTCTACTTCGGCAACATTAACATTGATCGTACAAGAATGAAAAAATTGATTATATATGCTTTTTCTTTTTTCTTTTTTCTTTTAGGCTGTCAACAAAACGAAGACGGTTCTGTCTTTGAAGGTAAAGGTACCTTATGTTTGAAAGTAAAAATGAAGAGCGATATACAAGCTATCGCAACCCGTACGCTTACCAAAGATGAAGAGACGGAGTTGAATGAGAATTGTAAGATACGTATTTATGATGCGGATAAATTGATTCGCAAATATCAAGGCATAAGCAATATACCGGATAATTTGGTACTTCCTTCCGGAGAATATCATGTAAAGGTGACGGCTGGTGATTCTGTTGCAGCTTCTTTTGATAAAAAGTTCTATGAGGGAATTGAACCTTTTACATTGACCAAAGGAGCGACTGTCCCTGTAGAGGTAGTAGCAAATATTGCAAATACAGTTACTAAAGTTACTTTTGCTGAGTCTTTGACGAATGTATTTACTGATTGTCAGCTAAATGTTTCTGTAAAAGCAGAAGAAGGAACGCTGACTTTCAATGCGGATAATTTGGAACAAATGGGGTATTTTTCTTTACCTGTCGCTTGTGATACTTTGTTTTGTACATTTGTAGCGAAAGTTGCTGCGACCGGAGATGCATATGAGCATATTGATACTATTCCGTTTGTGAAACGTGCAACCTTATATAATTTGACGTATGAATATAGGGATGAGGAAATTGAGTTACCGGATGTAGGAGGGGGAATGCTGGTTTTGGAAGTAGATGCTACCCCCATTGGTGAACCTATAGAAGATAATATTTCATATTATCGTCGTCCGGTGATAAAAGCTGAAACAGATGGACAGGCATTAGAACTTACAACTCCTTATTATTTGGAGACAAATGTCGGATCAGATATTCAGGTGGCGGTAATGGGGTCTTCTGTGTTGAAACAGGTTCAGATATCATCTGAACAGTTCCCGGAATTTTTGAATATGAATGAACAGACTTTTGATTTGTGTAATTTAGCAGACGGTCAAGAAGAGGTTTTGCGTAATGGAGGAATACAGATTGATCGGGTGCCTGAATCTAAAGGATATGCGATAAATTTGGTGTTTACGGCAAGTCTTATACAGAAATATTCAGCGAAAGAGGGTAGTTATAATATTTCTTTTAATGTCGTTGATGAAAAAGGAAAAATACGTGTGGTTGATTGGACTGTTATTGTATCAGATGCGGCAGTACGTACAGAGGAAGTGATAAATTATGAGGTCTGGGCTACAAAAGCGACTTTGCGTGGTACAGTACTTGATGGACGTGAGCCACAAGGAACATTAGCTTTCCGTTATCGTGAAAGTGGTACAGATGTGTGGTCATTTGTAGAGGCGGAACGGAGCGAATCTATTATAACTTCCAAAGAGGTGATTGGGCTAAAACCTGGAACGGTATATGAATATCAAATAATGGAGGGAGAAGCAATTTCTAGTGTCACGTGTACTTTCATAACAGAGAAAGCAGAACAATTGCCAAATAGCGGCTTTGAAGAATGGAGTGGAAGTAAGCCTATGTATGTCGCGGCATCTAACCAGAATTTTTATTGGGATACAGGAAATCATGGCTCTTCTTCTTTTTCTTTGACAGCTGTTGATTTAACAACTTATGATTCTTCTTTGACAACGGGTAAGGATAGTAAATATTCTGCAAAATTGGAATCAAAGTCAGTTGTTGGTGTATTTGCAGCTGGTAATTTGTTTGTTGGAAAATTCTTGAGAACATCTGGGACAAATGGGGTATTAGGTTGGGGACGGTCATATACTTCACGACCAATGGCCTTAACCGGATATATTCGATATGTGCCGGAGACTGTTAGTAAATATGCTAAAGAGCCGGAATTGAAGAATGGTGATAAGGATAAAGGATTTGTTTTCATTGCTGTAGGAGATTGGGATTTTCAGAAAGATCAGTCGGAAGAATGGCCTAGAGTTATCAATACTTCGGATGATAAAACCTTCTTTAAGAGTAATGATCCGCAAGTTATAGGTTATGGTGAGAAGACATGGGATGATTCAACACCGGGTACGGGATTGATTCCTTTTACCATCAAGCTTGATTATCCGGTAACAAATCGTATTCCTGAGACAATAATTGTAGTAGCATCTGCTAGTAAGTATGGGGATTATTTTGCTGGTGCAGTAGGTAGCACCATGTGGCTGGATGATCTGAAACTTATATATGATGAGAGTGAACTGAAAGAATAAACTTCTAATAATTATTTAGTGAAAAAAGGATTATTATTCTTGTTGTTTATCTGGGGAATGACATCCCAGGCACAAGAGTTTAAGCGTAATATAGAATCCCATACTTTTGTTCCGAAGGGGCAGTGGGTTGTGGGAAGTTCTGTTTCTTATTCCGAGCACAATGAGCAAAACTATCAATTTTTGGTCATAGACGGATTTAATTCGGATGGGTATACTTTTAAGATTAGTCCGATGTTTTGTTATGCTTTCAGAGATAATGTTGCTGCAGGTGGGCGTTTCTCTTATGGACGTACATTGACAAAATTAGATGGGGTAACGTTGAATTTGGATGAAAGTACCCAGTTTGATGTGAATGATATGTACCAATTAAAGCATTCCTATAGTTCTTAGGAATTATATAAATTTGGGTACAAGTAAACGTTTTGGTTTATTTGCGGAAACCAGACTTGAAATTGGAGGTAGCCAATCAAAGGTGGTGACTAAAGATGGTACTTCTCTAACAGGTACTTATACTAAAACGACTGACTTTGGTATCGGTGTAGCACCAGGTATTGTCGCTTTCATTAATAATTATACTGCTGTGGAAGTCAGTATTGGAGTATTAGGACTGGATTTTAGTAAGGTGAAGCAAACTACAGATCAAGTGTACATTGGAGAACGTTCATCCAGTTCTGCAAATTTTAAGATTAACCTGTTTTCTATTGGACTGGGTATAGCGTTCTATTTATAAAAAGGAAAAAATGACTCGATTATTTTATATATGTATATTGGTGCTGTTAGCGGGTGTACAATCCTTATATGCCCAGCAACGGGATACTATTATAATACGTGATACAGTATTTCTGGATAAAGAAGAGTTTGAAAGGAAAAAAGATATTGTAGAAGGAAATACAAATCTAATTCATATTAAGCCTATCGGGAGATATGATCGTGGTATTGTAAGTTATCGGTTTATTCCGAAAAAGAAATGGATCGGTGGATTGACTTTCTCTTATGTTAATTATGATAGCGATGATAGTCGTTTGTTATTTTCAATGCTGAAAGATTTTGATTGTAACTTCAAAACCTTTTCTTTAAAACCTTTTGTTGGATATGCCGTAGCAGATAATATGGTGGTAGGGGCCAAACTTGGATATAATCATACCATTGCAGATCTAGGAAATGTTTCGCTTAACATTGATGATGATTTTGATTTTTCTTTGAGTAATATGCGATATGCGGAGGATTTGTATTCATTGGGAATATTTCATCGTTCTTATATCGGATTAGATGATGGTAAATTGTTTGGACTGTTCAATGAGACAACTCTGACTTATAAAAATGGATCTTCTAGTTTTGCTCGCGGGGAAGGAGAGGAATACAAACGGACAGAGACCACAATCAATGAACTTCATTTGGGGATTAGTCCGGGAGTGGCGGTATTTATTACGCAAAATATTTGTGCAGAGCTGTCTTTTGGTGTCGTTGGCTTTAAATATAGGACAGAGAAGCAGAAGAATAATCTAGGAGAGATTGGTAAGCGAAGAACGAGTGGTGCGGATTTTAAAATCAACTTGTTTAATATAAATATAGGTTTAACTGTTTGTATGTGATGAGAGGACATAGGTTTATATATAGATTATTTCTTTTAGGAATAGGAATTACATGTTTGCTGCAAGGGTGTATAAACAATGATATTGGGTATCCACAAATAGCGTTATCTATTACTGCAATGCAAGTTGAGGGGCAAGTTGGAAATGCCATTATATCTGAAGAAAAACGTATGGTGACTCTTGGATTGGATGAAAGTGTGGACATGCGTAAAGTGTTGGTAAGGAGTTTGTCTGTTACAGAAGGAGCTAAAAGTTCTCTATCGGTAAATGATGTATTAGATCTGACTAGTCCATGTAATGTGACTCTGTCGCTTTATCAAGAATATCAATGGAGTATCATTGCTAATCGGGAAATATCCCGCTCTTATAAAATCTTGAATCAGATTGGTGTGTCTGAATTGAATGAAAAAACATATATTGCTACAGCATATGTATCGAGAGATACAAAGTGGAAAGATTTACAAATTGTCAATTTAAAGCTAGGACCGGATGGTGCTACTTATAATGGTAATACTGACTTCTCATCTATTGAATGGATTCCTTATACTAATTATGCATCGGCTAAAGTTAAAGTAAAGTATAAAGATTTCTTTGAAGAAGATTGGGAGTTGCGAGTTTACCGTAAAGATAAGATGGCAGAAACAAAGCAGGCGGATGGTTTTGTAAATGTGGCATGGCTGTATGGTGAAGGCATTGAAGGATTGGACAATGGCTTCGAGATCCGTGAGGCTTCTGTTACCGAATGGGAAAAGGTTCCGGAAAAATATGTAACAATCAATGGAGCTGCTTTCACTGCATGTGTTCCACATTTGAAAGCTCAAACAACTTATGTATGTCGTGCCTATTCTGGTGAGAATTACGGTGAGGAACGTTCTTTTACTACGGGACAAGCTGTGGAACTTCCGGATGGTTCTTTTGAAAATTGGCATTCTGTAATAGAGAAGAAACATGTTTGGTGGAAACCGTGGACTGAAGGTACAATAGGATATTGGGATACAGGTAATAAGGGGGTTGTTACAGCTTCTGATTCTAACACCACACCTACGACACAAGTGACTTGGAATAATAATGGAACGGCTGCATGTTTACAATCCAAGAACCTCTTTATTAAATTTGCTGCAGGAAATCTGTTCATGGGAGAATTCTTAGAGGTTGTGGATGGTACAAATGGGCTTTTAGATTTTGGAAAACCATTTAGTGAGAGACCTACAAAATTGAAAGGACACTATAAATATGTACCGCAGAATGTGACAATACTGCCAACTAACTCGGATGATAAAAAGGCTTTTGAATTTTTGAAAAATAAACCGGATACTTGTTCTATTTACATTGCTTTGGGAGATTGGGACAGTCCGGTGAGAATTTGTACGACTCCTAGTAAACGTCAGCTCTTTGATAAGAATGATGAGCATATTATTGCTTATGCAGAATTGAATAGTGGTAAAGCTATGACTGAGTATGAGCCATTTGAATTAAAGTTAGATTATAGGGTTACCAATCGTGTTCCAAAATATATTGTAGTGGTATGCTCTGCTAGCAAATACGGAGATTATTTTGCTGGAGGTGATGGTAGTACTTTATGGGTAGATGATTTCAGCTTAGAATACGATTATGATAATTAGTCTCTGTCTTAGGAATATCCTTATTTTATTGCAAAGATAGTTGTGACGACACCCGGGTCTCAGGCATACCAACACCCGGGTCTCATGTATGCTGACACCCGGGTCTCAGTATGCATGACACCCGGGTGTCGTACAAATTGTTTGTGCATAAAAAAACTCCCGTTCTTCCTTTCGGAAGGCGGGAGCTTTTAACTATAGCTTATTTATAACTGTGGCTGATTATACGATACCTTGTGCCATCATTGCTTTGGCAACCTTCATGAATCCGGCTACGTTAGCACCTTTCACATAGTTTACGTATCCGTCAGCTTCAGTACCGTATTGAACGCAAGCTGCATGGATATTCTTCATAATGCTCTTCAACTTCTCGTCTACTTCTTCAGAGCTCCAACTCAGTTTGATAGAGTTCTGAGTCATTTCAAGACCGGATACTGATACACCACCTGCATTGGCAGCTTTACCCGGAGCATAAAGGATTTTGGCTTCTTGGAATATGCGGATAGCTTCCGGAGTAGAAGGCATATTGGCACCTTCGGATACAGCTATCACACCGTTAGCAACCAATTTCTTAGCATCGTCACCATTCAATTCATTCTGAGTTGCAGAAGGCAGAGCGATATCTGCTTTCTCACCCCAAGGACGAGCACCTTCTACATATTTGCAGCCATATTTTTCTGCGTATTCACGGATACGGCCACGATACAGATTCTTCAATTCCATGATGTAATCCAGTTTCTCACGGTCGATACCGTCCGGATCATAAACGTAACCGTCAGAGTCAGACATAGTCAGAACCTTACCGCCGAGTTCAAGAACCTTTTCTGCAGTGTATTGAGCAACGTTACCGGAACCGGAAATCAAGCAAGTCTTACCTTTCAAGTCAGTACCTTTGAATTCGCGGCCTTTACCTGTGAATGTTCCAGTGAATTCGTGAGTCAGTTTCTTGTACATACCGAACATGAAACCTACCTCGCGGCCACCTACACCGATATCACCGGCAGGAACGTCCGTCTCAGGACCGATGTGACGCCACAATTCCAACATGAAAGCTTGCACGAAGCGCATTACTTCTGCGTTTGATTTACCACGGGGAGAGAAGTCGGAACCACCTTTACCGCCACCCATAGGCAATGTAGTCAGTGAGTTTTTGAATGTTTGTTCAAAGGCAAGGAACTTCAAGATAGAAAGGTTTACAGATGCATGGAAACGGATACCGCCTTTGTACGGGCCAATCGCGTTGTTATGTTGAACACGGTAACCCATGTTAGTCTGAATGTTACCTTTATCATCCATCCAAGTCACGCGGAACTGATATACTCTATCAGGGATACACAAACGTTCGATCAAGTTTACTTTATCGAACTCAGGGTGTTTGTTGTATTCTTCCTCAATAGTAGAAAGTACTTCTTCTACTGCCTGATGATACTCCGGTTCATTGGGAAATCTTCTTTTCAGATCGTCTAATACCTTTGCTGCATTCATAATCTTTTTTTCTTTTATTGGTTGTTTAAAATTCGATTATCTATTTCTCTTATGCGGTTGCAAAAGTAAAGATAAAAATTAAACTAGCAAACATTTTATAAAGAAAAATGCGATAAAACATCAAATTTGATATTTTATCGCATTAAAAATGGGAAAAAAGATATTTATTTATTCCTTTTTATCGACTTATAAACAGGAATGAATACTAATGCTGCCGAAATGACAAGCATTACTATTGTCATCCCATCAATTCGTTCGGCTTTTGTGAGAACTAAATAGCAAAGCGCCAACCAAAGCAGGCTGATGCAAACTATTTGTGATTTGGATAACGGTCTTCTCATTAGCCTTCTTTTTTCTTCTTGTCTACGATAGCGTCAATTACCGCTACAGCTGTAATATTAACGATGTCACGTACAGAGCTCTCGAAATCGGTGAAATGGATCGGTTTGTTCAATCCCATTTGGATAGGGCCGATAAATTCCGTATCCGGATCCATTGCTTGCAGCAGTTTGTAACCGGCATTCGCTGAACTCAGGTTCGGGAAAATCAATGTATTCACATCTTTTCCTTTCAGACGGGTGAACGGATACTTGGTATCACGCAATTCGCGGTTCATGGCGAAGTTTACCTGCATTTCACCGTCGATAGCCAATTCCGGATATTCTTTCTGCATATAGTTTACGGCTTCATGCACTTTTACGGGACTTCCTGTTGTATCAGCACCGAAGTTTGAGTAAGACAGCATGGCCATTACCGGAGTATGGTTGAAGAAACGGACTGTTTTGTCGGACAGCTTGGCTATATCAATCAATG